>OGEJ01000390.1_pt1 | contig 17078 bp, 18 predicted proteins | sample 1570701 | NCBI WGS metagenome assembly OGEJ01 (sample SAMEA2582140, study PRJEB24529) | metagenome | biome: Human gut stool | place: China | collected 2011
GTTTTCGGCGGGACTTCCTTTTTCTGTTTATATTATAGCATGACCTTTAAAAACTGGCTAACGCTTTAAACTTTGATCCAGTTCGGATTTGGGTTGTTTGATCTCCGGATTCTGTTCAGCAAAGGCTTGCAGCTGTTTTTGCGTTCGATTGCTGATTTCTTCGTGTATCTCATGTAACTGGTTTTTAAATTGTGCTTTTTGTTGTGAATTAGTCGTTTGCTGAACTTGTTGCTGCAAGCCTTGATAGGACTTATTAAGATCATGGGCTGATAGCTTTTTTAGATCATGCTCAGGCTCTTTTTGGGCTTCTTGTAAGCCTAATTGTTTGGTTAACCCGTCGCTAAGCTCAATCACTTTGTTGCTCACTTGCTGGATCTCACTTAAAGCACTATGGATCACGGCTTTATCTTTGGCCCAGGTAGCTACATAACCGAGGGAGTAATTACCCGTATCAACCCCAATATTTTGCATAGCGACATATGCGACCGCTTCGGCTTGCGTTTCTTGATAAGCTCGCGGGCGATCTTTAAAGGCTGATTTTAACCCATGTAACTGACTATGCGCATATTCGTGATATAACGTCTTCAGTTTCAAGGCATTGTCGGGCTCATCGCCACCAATGACGATTTCATTAGTGCTGGGTTGAAAATAGCCTTTAGCGCCACCAAGTTCTGACAATCTCTTTTCACTGACTTTAATATCAGTATTGTTATTCAAATAATTTTTGAGTTCGTTATATAGGTTAGTAACGTTTTTATGATCCGCTAAATTTTCTTTGACAAAATCTTTAGCACTTAGGACTGGTTCGCCGCTTGTCTGTGATATGTCAAATACTGGAATATAGCGATAACCAACTATGGCTTTTTCTTCGGTTGTATCAAGCCTTTTCTGATCCTCTGGAGTTAGTTTTTTAATAATAGGGGCCGCAATCCTGATCCCTTTTTCTCCTTTATTTACTGATCGTTTAAAATCATTCTGCCATTTTTTAAAGCCTGCAACTTGGCTGGCACTTGGATTTTGAGAATAGATAAGGTCAATATTACGTTGGCTATACCGGTGAAACTTTGCTACGGTATCAAGATAACTTTTAAATTTTTCACTATCAGTTAGTTTTAAAATTTCTTTTTCGGCATTTTCGACAAGCTGCCTTTTCCATTTTTCAGTTTCAACTTTACTTGGCATGATTAACCCTCCTCGGCGTCTACAAACTCTACAGAATTATCAATTTGGGGTAACTTGATAGATTGTGTGCCGTAAAGTGCTAAATATTCGGCATTCTTTTTTTGCCACGCAACTTGAATATATTTGCCATTACCCGCAACTTCTGATAGGTACTTATAACTGCTTTTATCCGTCAAAATAGGTAATTCGCTTGCTAATGCTTCCAGTTCATTTTTCATGATATATCCTCCTTCTTTTACAATTACACTCGTTGGTTAGGTTCACTTTTTGGTTTTTGAAAAGTAAACCTAAATGACGGGTTCACCAACCGGAACGCAGTGTAGGGCGGTAGGCGGCAGGCAGGTTCTAATCAAAATCAAAACTTAATTTATGGCCGTCAAGCTTTAACTTGGCGTCAAACGACTTTCCTTTTTTACTCTTGAAACCCTTTAATTTGCTGGTTTTCCCCTTGGTGACCAGCGCTTTAATTGCGGTCTTACCGAGGGTCTTACTGCTCCATTTCTTGGGCAGGGTAAAGCTTTCGCCTTGCTTAGGCTTTACAATGTAAAACTTCTGTTTATTTAAAACGGTCGCTTGCGGTGTTTCTAAGAAGACCTCGTCGGACTTTTGTGCTTGCTGTTGGTGATTTATTTGTTGCTTAATGGCTGCATTGCCGGTTAATTGTGTGGGAACATCAGCGATTAACTTCGCCACAAACTTCTTAATCTGGCTCAAAAAGTTATCTGGGGTGCGTTCTTCGGTACTGATTTGCTGTAACGCTTGCTCCCATTTTGCTGTCATCTCTGGGCTAGTTAGCAAGGGTTCGAGTTCGACAGCTTTACATAAAGTAATTCCGGCTTCACTGACGTGGAGCTTGTTCTTTTCAGTAACCAAATAGCCGCGTTTTTTTAACACTTCCAGCACATTGGCCCGGGTCGCACTTGTCCCAATACCTTGCACGTCTTTGAGAATCGCCTGGGCTTCTTCATCATCAAGCGTTTTACCGGCGGTTTTCATTGCAGTAATCAGGGTACCTTCGGTAAAGGGTACCGGTGGTGTCGTTTCTTTTTGCGGCGTTTGCAGGTTTGCTTGGACTTGATCGCCTTGGTGAACGAGCGGTAAAGTTGCTGCTGCTTGCTGGTCGGCTGTATGATCATCAAATAATGCTTGCCAACCTTGCTTCGTTGGGACCTTACCGGTTGCTTTAAAATTAGCGTCCCCAACTTGGGTGATAATGGTGGTTTCCTCGTACTCATACGGATCAGCAAACATCGCTAACGTCGTCCTTAAAACCAAGTCATAGACTTGTTGCTGTAATTTAGGCAAGCTGGCTAGTTTCTCTTTCGTCGGCACGACTTTAGTCATGATAATGGCGTAGTGTTCTTCAACTTTTTTTCCATTAACATAACGCTTATTTGGCGTGGTATTGGTTAAAGCGACTTGCTTAGAGACTAACCCCAGATACTTCGTCAGATTAGCCACTAAATACTCAAATTCTTCATCAGTGATATAAGCACAATCAGTTCGGGGATAACTCAACAACTTGGCTTCATATAAACTTTGAATGGCCGCTAAGGTTTGGCTGGCGCTGGCGTGATAACGTTTATTCATGGCACTTTGGAGACTAGATAGCGAGAATAGTTGGGGACTAGCACGCTTCTTGCCTTGCTTTTGGACGTCCTTGATTAAACCGGCCTGTGAGCCTTTCTGAACGTGTTTAGCTTGCATGAATGTTATTAGCCCTGTTTCGTCTTTAAATCGCTGATAGGGGTCTAATTTTGCGACGAATTTTTGCTGATTAGCTAAAATTTCCGCATTTAGTTCAAAATAGGGTTCCGGCTTAAAGTTTTTGATTGCCTGGTCCCTTTGATAAACCATATACAAAGTGGGCGTCTGCACGCGACCAATCGAGTACACCCCGCGTACCCCTTTTTGTCTTAATAATAAAGTATATAAGGGACTACCATTCATCCCAACCAACCAGTCGCTAATTTGACGGGTTTGGGCTTCTTTATACGCTAAATAGTCTTTGTGCCAATCGCCAAGGTTTTTAAAGCCGGTTATAATGGCGTCTTTTTCCAAGCTATTCAACCATAATCGCTTAATGGTCTTCTTTTTAACGTCAATCTGGGTTTGGTTCATGATTGACCAGGCGATATTGGAGCCTTCCCGACCACTATCGGTGGCGATAATAATGGTATCGGCCTTCGTTAACAGGTCTTTGACGACCTTGAATTGATCTTTTTTACTAGCTGACACCACAAACTTGTATTTATCGGGAAAAATCGGTAAATTAGATAAGGCCCATTGCTGATATTTCTGATCATATTTATCCGGTGTGGCTAGTTCAACTAAATGTCCGAGACCATACGTGACAAGCGTATTTTCGGGCAAAACAGGGTCACTAACCGTATAGTAACCCTGTTTTTTTGTGCTCTTTTGAAAGGCTTGGACGTATGAACGGGCTTGACTGGGTTTTTCAGCTAAGATAACAGTGGTCATGTTCGTTCACTCCTTATAATTCAATTTCTGTTCTAATTCTGTTTCGCCTTGTTCAACCGCTTTTAACCAAGTTTCACGGCGCAATTTTTGTTGCTGCTCTATCGATTGTTGCTTCAAATATTGTTGATACCGTTTGATGGCTCTGAGATCTATATAGGCTGACCAATGGAATAATAAGCCACCCAGCAGTAAAACTAAGGCCATTAGTGCAGTTCCTAAAAAATCGATATGGTTCGCCGTGAAAAGCTCTTGGTATAAATCCATTAACATGAGGTAAATTCCCATCAAATAGAAGATCATACTAACTAAGGTATCAAAATAGTAAGACAGCTTAGTCCGCCGGGAAGGTGTTGTAAAAGGGTCGGTTCGCATATCTTTTTTGGCTTTTTCTAATAACCAGTGTGCGATTTTCTTCATAACTATATATCCTCCTAGTGGTTACGGAAATAATTTTGAAACATTCTCATGGCGCCTATACCAGTACTCTTAGTCACGCCGGTTGAAACCCAGAAATCTTTAACAGCATCAGGTGTTTTGACCACCAAAAAGCCGAATCCAATTGAACCAATAAAGGCAATGAACCCATATTTAGCCATATTAGTGAAACACCATACTGATAATGACATACAAAGCACCTGGCTAATAATGGAAGCATTGTAATAAATGTACTTCTTCCACCACGTACCACTATAATCAAAGCTTTCAGTCGCCATGCTCATCGCAGCTAAAGGAATCGTCAGATTGTACCAAGCCATATCAGCCACAAACGCACACATTTTAATAAAAAACACGACGGTTACGACAGTGAAGATTAGCAGAAATAAAATCTGTAAAGGTAGCGAAATACCAACATCTTTTAGTCCAGGGACTTTATTCATGCCGGTAATTGATTTAGCAGTGAACTTCTGGTCAGAACTAAACATATACTTTAGCAGAGGCAAGGTAATTGAACCTTGAATAAAGCCCTGTAAGAACACGAAAACTGGAATCACGGCCGCTGATTTAATCCCGTCCATGATGATATTAGCCCAAGTGACGTCGGTACTTTCGTCTGCCTCTTTTAGAATTGTCATCACAATGCGGCCAAGGACGACCACAACGACTAACGATGTCGCAAAGGATAGGAAGATAGCATACCACGTTTTAACAATCGGCAAGCTTTGATTGGCTTGGTCAATGATTGCCTTACAGATGTTGAATAAACCATCTAACAAACCAGACAGTAGCCATTCGAAAAAGTGTGAAATAGCTGATTGAATAATTTCTGTCATTTTAAACCCCTCCTTCGTCTATTTGGGAATGAGTGTGACCGTACCAGTATCACTTTTAGCTAGTGTGTTAATTGGTGTTAGTTTATATTTGTCTGACTGCTTTTTAATCTTAAATAGTCGTGTTTCTGTACTACCTGAAACACTGTTCTTACCAATGAACTTAATTTGTTCATTGCCCTTGTTTTCAATCAACTTGTAAGTATAAACTTCGCTAAAGCCCGCTTGGGTAAGTGTTAAGTTGCTTTTCGAAAACTTTGCAGTAGCGGCCATACCATTATCTTTGCTAGAAGCAAACGTCCACTGGTGACTTTGCAAATCTTGTGCTGTCGACTTCCCACAAGCGGTTAGACCAACAGCAATCAGTAACACTGTCATCACGGCGATTATATATTTGCGATATTTTTTCATTAATATGCCCTCCATTATCCAAATAAGTTGTTGTCGTCTTCTTCTGGCGCCTCTGTTTGACTATCTTTATTTGAAACTCTCTCTAAGTCGCTATCTAGGTTGTCCTGTTGTTGCTCCTCCTCTGTTTGAGACATCTTGTTTGCGACTTCTTTTTGAGCAGTCTCCTTTAATTTTGCTTTCCATTTTTCTACTTTATTCTTAAAGTTGGTTTCTTGACTGGCTTCTGGTTGGCCTTGATAATCGTTCTGTGACAAGTTAACCAAATGATCAGCCCCCGGAAATAGTTTAAACTGGAACGCTTTTGTAGCTTTGACTGGTCGGGCATTACTAAAGATTAATAAGCTCTGATCTTCGGGCATACGCATAATTTCATCGGGCGTCATGAGCGAACGGCTCGTATAGCTGTAACTATCGCTCTTGCTGTGGCTTTCTTCCTTGCTATGACTGGTACTCTCACTACCAGTTTCCACTTTCACGGTTGATTTTCCTAACAGATCACTAAAGTATTTAGCGGTCACATCATTAGCGGCATTCAAGCAAATTTTAACCGCATGATTACCTAAGATACTCTCAGCCTTTTCCTTGCCATACAAGGCTTGTAGCTGGGTTAAGGTCTGACAAATGGTCGTCACGCCAATACCGTACCCCCGGCACGTCGCCAGAAATTCTTCGTACTTAGGAAACTTCCCTAAATTAACAAATTCATCAAGGATAAAGTCGACTTGGTGAGGCAATTTAGCGTGATGATCGGCGGCTAATTTGTATAATTCATCAAACAATTGTGAGAAAAACAGATTGATGAAGCTTTCATAAGTGTTATCCATGACGGGGATAATCACGTATAGCACCACTTTGTCATTGCCGATCTCTTTTAAATCAAAATCAGAAAAGCTGGTAAAATCGGCCACTTCCTTGTCGACGAACTTCGAAATGGTCGCCAACAGGCTTTCAATAATGCTGGCTTTCATTTCTCCTTTAGCCTTTTTGAAACCTAACTCATAAGCGCGTCTCGCTGGATCAGTCATAGTTAGCTCAAGAAACAAGGTATCTAGCGGACTATCTGCGCCCTTTTCCTCGGCCTCAACGTCATTTTCTTGTAAGACTTGCGTTACGCCCGCCAAATTTCGTTGTTCTGGTGACCGGTGGTTCATGACAAACAGGATTAGTGCCTTCAGAAGTTGCCGTTGGGTACTAAACCACACGTCTTTTTTACCTTCGGCATTTTCACTCTGGACGATCTTGGTGGCGACGGTTTCGGCTTGAATATCCCGTTGAATATAATCAAAGGGGTTGTAGCGATCACTGTGCGCCATGTTGGCAAAGTTGACGACATGTACTTGATAACCCTGGGCTAGTTTGATACCGGCCGTCTTTTCGTATAATTCCCCTTTTGGATCGGTCACGACAATGCTGTTCTCCGTTTCGTTAAACAGGTTGGTAATCACGACTGATTGAGTCTTATACGATCCTGGGCCCCCAACCACAAAGATGTTCCGGTTGGGTTTGGTACTGTTATTTTGGTAAACAATTTGTTTATCCACGATTCCTAAAATTGTCCCATTCATGCGTTTACCTCCAATGCGGTTAGATTTAGATGACTTTTCTGATTTACTTCTTTTTCATCTGTATCCTGATTATCTGATAAATGAAAGATAAAATGACTGTGATAATTGCAAATACAAAAGTTAGTGCGCTCTTTCCCTGAAATAGGAACAAAACTATCGTAATTAACGACGTGTTGATCGTAACTATTCGTACTAATAAATCTGGTCTGTTCATGCTTCTTACTTTCTTTCACTTGCCTGTCTTGGATTGTGTTTCTTGTTTTGTTAATGCCTCTAATATTTCTGTTGTGGTGCTCCTGTTAAACGCTGTGGTGAGGTCTTTGGCATTGATACTAAAGTAATGGTCGCTCAATTCTTTTAGATTACCCCAAGTCGCACTCCCGTGGGTTTCAGTGTCCGCAGTTTTCCAAGCTTTATGCTTGCTGTTCCGTTTCAAGGCAAAATAGATGGTGTATAGGACCACAGCAATACTGACGATAATTAATACCGGATTCTTTTGGCCCAAATACAAGTTGTAATAGTGCCAGGGGTGTAAGGCTAACTGCTTTAACACCGTTGGCATATGATCCGCAAAAGTTAGTTTATAGCGCGACAAGGCCATGACAGATCCGGCCAAAATCTCCGCTAAATACAAGCCAACGATTAGCGTTAGTAGATACGGCCAACTGGCTTTAACGCTGTTTAATAATTTGTCTTTCATCTAATCACCTACTATCTGTTTAATTCTTTGTTGGTTGGTGCCGGTGTATCGTTGCTTACCATGGATCAAGGTTGGGACTGACGTTAATTGATATTTTTGAATATATTGCCGATTCTGCGGTTGGTTCATGTTAATCAAGATAATATTGTGGCTAATTACGTTGTGCCAATAAATTTGATGGAAAATCGATTGACAATCCGGGCAATCATCACGGTAAAAGAACAGAACTTTATCAGAATGCTTAGCCAGCGTCACGATTGCTCGCTGCTTTTCTACGTGATTGACATATTGATGACCAGCAAAACCACTAACGGCTAAAACTACCACGATCACCGCTAGGGCTTTACTACCCCGCTTAATTAAGGTCACTGGCTTTAAAACTGCTACCTAAGTTTTGGACTGCAGTGATTCGATTCGTGGTGGTATCGAAGGTCACCTGATAAAGTACCGTTGCCTTTTGCCAGCTGTTGTCACCACTCTTGCTTTCGTAACTGACAACGGCCAAGCCCTTCATATTTGGGCCCTGCTTACTTTGTGTATACAGGTTTAGTTGTTTTAACTTGGCTGAAACACCATTGCTATCACCATACGTGCCTTTATTTGAAAAATATTGCTGATATAGCTTGTCGGAAATCAAGTCTTTAACGCCATCTTTACGCTGGCCGTAGGTCTTAGGCTTAAAGTTGTTCATGACCTTAAAGAACTTGGTGACTACCGTATTAAAGCTAAGTTCAGCCTGACTTTTGTCTTTATTATTTTGGTAGGTCTTATAACTGTCAATTTGGGTGCTCAATAACTGCTTTTGTTGGTTGGCTTTAGTCAATTGCTGGTTAACTTGGCGCTTCTGTTTTTGTAAACGACTAATCTGCTGTTGTGCCTGTTTAATTTGGCTATGTTGATAGGCATTCGCCCCTAATGACATGATTAAGATCAAACTACCAATCGCAATACTTAAAACCATGCTGCGCTTCATTTGCTCGTCCTCCTTACTTCTTGATTGGCCGGGCTAACGTTACATCGCTACCACTTAGTAAGCTATAAAAGGCTGTCCCAAAGGTGCTTTCGTTAACCTTGTCGCCTACACCACCTTGCTCAATGATTTTGGTGGCTTTACCTTGCCATTTATCTAGCAGAATGGCAGTATGGCCGTTGTTTCCGGCTCCCGCACCCTGATTAACGATGACAATATCGCCGGCTTTCGCGTCATTTTCACTAATCTGTTTCAAGTATTGATGGCTGCCTTTGGCGTCACTGGCCATCGTGCCGGTAAACCAACCCATGTTGGCCGGTACCTTGTAACCAGCCTTATTCAAGGCTAACCAGACAAAGCCTGAACAATCAGTTCCACCAGTTTTGCTGGGATTCTTTAAATCACTGCCTAAATCAGGGCTGGGGTGGTTTTGAACATAGTAGAAATCACCTTTCATACTTTCTGCGTTTTTAACGATACTACCGCCGGAATAGCTCGGGTCACTATCACAACCTAACTCGTTTAGATCGCCGGAACTCGCATTATCTAACGTATTACCGGCCACAGGATCACTCGCACCCAACACGGAATACCAGTGATCGGCATACCCGTATCTTTGGCCTAAATACCATTGTTCCGGGTTTTTGCTCATGCCTTCATAATCCATTAACCAGGCTTTGGTCGCTTTATGCACGTCCGTATACTTAAAAATCTGTTTGTTTGACGCATAGTAACTACTGTTCAATTCTTGATCGAGATAATCCAGCTGCACCCCGAGATTGGTCGCTGGTTTGTTTTCTTTGTGGGCTAAGTCCTCCAACTTATCTTTACGGTCGCCTAACCACTGGGCTAAGCCCGTGGCCCCGGAGCTTGAATTGACGGACTTAGGATCAAGGCGACTTTCTAGTTGTAAGACCCCCAAGATACCCGCGGCCGCTTGTGGCGTTGCACCATACTTCTGCTTCCAGTGCGCATAGATATTTTTAGCATTGGTCGCCATATCCTTGCTATCAAGCTGGGTCTGGGTGGTGGTAGTCGAATTATCACAACTGTTTTCTTGCAATTGACCAGTAAGCACGGCGATTAACAAGATGATTAGCAGAAGGGCGCCACCCACAATATAAGCAATCAATTTCCACTTCTTTTTCTTATATTCAAATGACAATACCTGCATTTAATCACCCACTTTGTGCTTGGCCTGATCGACCTTTTTTTGGGCCGCCTGCTGATCGTTTTGGGCATTCTTTAAATCAGACTTAGCTGAATCCACCTTCTTGTCTTTATCCTTATCTTTACTATCATCAATTTTGTTGGCATCATCTAACTTCTTTTGGGCGTCGCTAACTTCTTTCTTAGCAGAGTTGAGACTTAATAGCGCTTTGAGGTACTTAGCTTTAGGACTGTTCACGCCGGCTAACTTGGTTTGGACGGTCTGGGCGTCTTGCGTATCGTTATGGGCTAGGAAGGCTTGTCCCATTCTCAATAAAACATCAGCGTTCGTCGTAAAGGATAATTGGTTATTGAGCGTATTGGTGTTATAGTTAACAATCGCTTTTTCAAGTTTCAATTGGTCTTTTTGCTTACTTGTCGCCTTAGTGGGTAACTGCCAATCGGCCACTTGACCGCTATCTTTTTTGGCATAAGCCGCATTAACAACCTTGTTCAACTGACCTGGGTCAACGTTTAAGGCTTGCTGATACTGTTTGTGTTTTAAGAATGTTTGAACTTGACTGTTCTTGCTATAACCAGCTTTCTGCATGGCCTTTTTTGCTTTCGACCATTGGTGATTGTTTAAAGCTGTCTGAATTTGGTTATTGTACTTTAAACGAGTAACTTGGGCTTGGTTCTGGTTAGCTAAGCTTTGATACTTTCGTTCGTCACTTTTATGAACTAAGCCGACAGCCAAAACGGCCACAATCGCCACCCCGGCCACGCTCAACCATAATCGTTGTTTGGTTTTCTGTTGGGCGGTTTCAACTTCCTGCCATTCGTGATAGCTCACAAAGTCCTCAATGCCGTTAACCACTTCCGTTAACTCATTTAACGACGCGGCTTTAGCTACTTGTTGTAAATAGTCATCAGGGTGTTTAGCTAGGGCTTCTTGAGGATTGCTTAGTAGCCGTTCATAGGGCGTCCCCGTCAAGCAAAACAGAATTAGCGCTTTGTATTTGGCTAAATTACTATGTTTGTCATCATAAGGCATAAGTTCATTGGCCCGGTAAGCATACCAAACATGTTGCATGGGGTAATACCACAGATTAGCTGGATTTAAGGCAATATGATACTGGCTATCAGCAACCACATTTTGCGCAATAATTTCCTTGGCAATGGCTGCCCGGATTGCCTTATTTTCCTGCGGTAATTCCTTTAATGATCTGACTTTATCCGGCAAGGTATAAGTTAAAACAACCTTCTGGTCTTGCTCAACCACGTTAACCAACTGCAAGAACTTGGCATCTGCTTGCTTTAATTCGTTTAGCTCACTCAACTGGTCGTATCGAAACTGATTGTGATTGAGTTCGAGAATTAACTTGTTCCCCTGTCGCTTAAACGTGCCGGCCTCGATATTTAATAGCTGGTTTAGTTTACTCATTTAATGTCCCTCCTTCCTCCTCGGTGGTAATTAAAGCGTCAATCTCACTAGGTGTTAAGACCACGCGCTTTTGATAGTCCGGTTGCCCGGCTGTCTCACGGTGATATTTTTCTTGGTAAGCTTCTGGGTCAATTAGCCGTAATTCTTCTTCGGTCAACTCGACACGCATAAAGGCGCGTTGGCTACCATAGATCATCAGGGCTTCACCTTGTCTGCGACGCTCTAGTAACTTCTTTTCTTTATCCGAGAACGTCATACGCAATTTGGTAATCACATCATCAACGCCTTTACCGTCAAGACCAAAGAATACTTTGGTGTAGGAATTCCCAATAATGGCTTCCCCAATGTTCTGCCCAGTATCTGTCGTTCCTTCGATCACATCTTGAATTTGCTGCGTTCCGGCAATCGCCCCAGCATTATACTTTCTAAACCGCTTGTAGGCTTGGTGGAAAAAGGTGGCGGCTGCTTTGTGCAAAGTCAAAAAGTGAAATTCATCGACAAACAATTTCTTGCGGCTATGCCGATCTTTGGTGATTTCGTCCCACAAATACTGGAAGGTATTCAGATAAGCCGCTGATTGGACTTCCTGTTCACTTTGTAGGGGTTTTAGATCAAAAGAAATGATCTTTCCCTTTAGGTTGACGTTGGTGTGCCCGTCAAATAGGCTGTTAGAACCATGAGTATAGCTGCCTAAGATGTAGTAAAAGTCTTTAACCCGACTGAATTTGTCTTCGTCTTTATCAGCCAGTTTCTCCAATTCGTCATAAACATTGGATAAGGTCGGCCACTGATCGTCTTTAATCTCTTTTAAGCGGCTGTATTTCAAAACACCACTGTTGACGTAAGCTTGTTTAACGACATCATCAAGGATTGCCAGCTCAACTTGGGTAATCCCGGTTTTAAGGACTTCAAAGAACCCTTTTAATCGCTGAATTTTATCTTTAACTAGTAAATCAAGGTTCATGACCGCTTCATCAGCGCTTAGGATTTCTTCAGAAAAAATTTGTAGCGGGTTAATTTTGTACTTCGCACTAGAAGTTAAGTGCAAGACTGCGCCACCTAAAGCTTCGACAATTTTGGTATATTCATTTTCTGGATCAATAATGTAGAGCTGATAGTCTTGAATGGCATAGCGTAAAATTTTTTGGATCATATAGGTAGTCTTGCCGACCCCTGAGGTCCCGATAATCACTTGATTTTGATTTAGGGTCTTGTTGCGATCCAACATATCTACGGCAATTAAGCTGTTGGTATCTTTGTTAACCCCTTCAATATCAGATCTAGGCTTCAAGTCCAAAATCTCCGCGTCGTCAAAGGGAAACATACTGCTGGCGACTTCGGTATTACTTTCTTTATAGGTGTAATCACCTAATAGATTCTCGTTAATTGGCATGGTTGACCAGAAAGCTTGAAACGTTGCCTTAACGGGTACTAGCGGCTTCATCTGTAGCTTAATCAACGTATTCTTAACGTTTTCGGTTAAGTCGTCTAGTTCTGCTAAACTGTTGGCCCGCAGATAAATGAGCATATGTTGGTACACAAATGTGGTAGAATTATCAAGGTATTTATCTAGTTGCATGTTGGCTGAATCAATATAATTTTGCAGAATCTTCTTTTTATACGGGTCGAACGTATTGAGCTTCTGCGCTTCCTTATTTTGAATCGTCTTCTTGTAATAGGTAATCATTGAATTGTTACTGGCGCTGTCGATATACTGCACAATATCGATAACGCCTTTTTTACGCTTTAATTCTGATAACCAGTTGCCATACACCCGTTTAGGGTAGTCAGCGATCGCTAACACCCGAATAAAATTCTCCCCCGACTGGACATAGGTAGGGTACTGTTCCCAGCTAAACGGAAATAGTGAATGCAAGCTGTCGCGATCAATCAGCTTGGTAAAATCCTCAATCTCCGGTTTGGGCTCGCTAACCGCTAGTTCATGATTACTTGGCTGTCTTTCTTTTTTAGTTGGCATAAACAAATCAATGATCTTATCACCAAAACCCATACTATTTCCCCCTATCCATTAAAATTAATTAAGTTCTTTAAAATTTCTTGGACTTCCTGACTAGTCAAAATTTTGGCCGTCACATCAAAGTCTGTTAACGCATTTTCAATATCCCGTTTAACCTGTTCGATCTTTTCGTCTAAATGAGCGACCGCTAAGTTTAAGCTTTTAACGCTTTTGTCCTTAATTGGCACTTTAACGATTAGCAGATGTTGTTTAGTCGTCATGTTTTTGGATTCTTGGACTTTAGTAAAATGATCCAAGTAACTGGCTATGAGTTGGATTTTGAACTGTTGCTCCGGGTGGTCTTTTTGTAAGGTGAGATACCGCCGTTTGAGACCATTGAGATAAGTCGTCATATTGACAGGAATCGTTGGTTCTAAGAACTGTAGCGTGTCATCAACGCCTTCACCTAAGGTACTCATGAGAAACGCGCTATAGTCCTCAAAGACGTCCTGTTGTTCGGTTTCATTAAGTAGATCAAGGTTGATCCCGCTAACTTCCAAAATGCCAACGAGATTACCCGTTTTGGTAACTTCGTAATTACCATACATACCCACTACCAAGCTCATGTCATCAATGGTTTCTTTGCCACCATTGATTTTAGGCGGTTGGTAATCCCAATCGAGCTTCACTGATTTATTGGCGGTTTTGCTCTTCTTCAAACGCATTTAGTTCACCTCGCTTCTTCGGCTTTAAGTAAAACAATTTCTGACTATTGGCATAACGGCGTTTCAACTTAAAGTTATCCCGCACCTTAATGTTCTTCCGCGCCGCAACTGGCCTAATTGTTAAAATAGCCATGACAATCGTCATGGCTAAGACAACAATCACTATTTTTATCAGGACTAAAATCAGACCATAGGGTGGAATCGCAATAAAAATTAAGCCCACTAGTCCTGCCAGTGCCGCATAGCCAAAATCCTTCAAGGTGTAGTCTTTCCAAATCCCGTAATCTTTATCTACGTTCTCTGGGAAGATAAATTCTTTCCCTTTCTTCATTTGGCAAGCTCCTTTTTAAATTAAGTGAATAGGCTGTAGACCCAAGGCAATAGCCAGATAACCGCTGCCGCTAGGGCCACTAAACCAGCTACCCGACCAACCGCGTGATAAACTTCGGATTTCTCTCGCGGATCGTCTGCGTCAGGCATTCTTTTGATAATAATAAATAGTGCGACACAAATCCCAACTAAAACGACCAAGCCAGTTAAAATACCTTGAATCGTCTTACCAGCTTGAGTTAACTTGCTTTGAACTTCACCACCGTCCGCTGCCAAAACCACCTGAGTATTCATCAGGCCCAAGTAAATCGCAGTAGCTCCAGTAGTGGCTAACGCTTTTACTTTGCTGAACTTCATGTTATTCCTCCTTCCCATCGTCTTCTGATGTTCGTAATTGAATTTGTTCTGCCTGCGTTTCTTCTGGCTCACGCTGATAGAACTTGTTCAATTGTTCCTCGGCAATTTGCTGGCTTGGTAATGGATCGGTGGCTAATTTGACGCGGCCGTTTTCACTCGTGGCTAAGTAATACTCTTTTTCTGACTGGCCTAATTCTTGGACCTCTAAGACATGCAAATTATGTTCGTAACGGCCTAAGGCGTTATCAACTTCTAAGCCATAGAAGCCTAAGAAGCCTTCCAGGAAACTCTCACCAAAAAAAGTCATTTCATTTTTGATCTGCTTATATTGATGGGTCGGTTTGTCACTCACCAACTTTTCGGCCTTTTTAGCACTTTGACTGTCTTGATGACGATTAAACCAGCCCCTAAGCTTTAATGGTGGCGTTTTTAGCTGACGTTTAACGGTCTTCTTAATCATTTCTCGACGAACTTCGTCAACTGGCTGACCATCTTGATCTAAAATCGCTTGTAGCTGCTTTTGATCAGTTAATGCTTGGTCATTATCAACCACAATTGCCTGTTGCTCATCATGAACTAACTTGCCATTAATGCCTTGCCAGCTTTCCACTTTCATTGGATCACCTCCTCAAAAAAAAGCGCGTTAGGGACGCTAAACAACTAGCTTTCCCCTAACCCGCCCGGTAAAATGGATTGTTAGGAGGGTGACACCTAGAAGTTGCGGTTCTAGGTGCTGATCCCCGTTAGCAACTCTACTGCTGACGAGGACGCCCTCTTTTTTTATGTGGTTTTTAATCCATTCAATACCATCTTCAGATATTAATTTAACTTTGCCCGTTTCCATGAGCATTTCACTTGGTAACTCGTTAGGGTGCCGTCTTAACCAAACACTCACATACGTACTACCTCGTTCTAGTTTGAGACTAGCTTGAGCTAAGCTAAACCATTCTTGCTTCTTTGTCACATGTGAATACTCCTTTCCCTATATTATGGATTCATTATACCATTAAATGAGCACGTTAGTGCACTTTTTATTTTACATTTAAATTACAAGTGCATACCCCCATCTTCATGCCGATTACGGGTTTGGTGTTGCCGCTGCTTTTTCGTCATTGCCCACTCAGTCTCTTTTAAGCCGTGTGTCTGTTTTTGTCGTTCGTAATCTTCATCACGGGCATATAGGGCAGTCATGATTGCGTTACTAAAGGCTGTCTTTAAGTAGTAGCTTGGACTAACTGGCTTGTAATTTAGCGGTTGATAATGTCCCATATTTACTTTTCTATACTGGTCGTCCTTGGCTTGTTGCCCTTTTAACTGTTTTTGGATTTTCTCGATCTGACTGTTCTTAATCGTTGGATCGACTTTGCATTCACCCAAAAAGAGTTGTCTAGTGCCATCATGCTTTAAAACCCGTTGTAGGTGATGATTTTCTAACTGATCTAAACTCAGCTGTCCCGATAGATAAGCTAGTCCTTGTTGATGTTCTTGGGGACTGAACACCTGTGGTGGATCTGCTTGCCACTGTTCAATCGTTTCGGCCTGACATGGCTTTAAAACAGGATCATAGTACATCACGGCTGTATAGGCTTGTTCCTGTTTAATCAATGGCAATCCATCTAAATCACCTTTGGGAAAGGCCCTTTTCAATACTTCATGGTATTGCGTTTTAATGACTTGCTTAACGGCCATGATTGCCCGTAGATCTTTGACTGCGCGAGTAATTTTTTGCTGTTCGGTTGGTGAATATTTCTCTAGTAACCCTTGATCGACGTGTTCTAGACTTTCTAAGTTATCGTCATGAATCATCAGCGTATATTTCAGTTCGATTTTGACTTCCTTTTCTTGTTGCATTAATAACTTCCAGCCAACGTACGGCCGTTTGGTAAAGGTCAATAATTGTTGGGTCAACAAATCATCACGAATGTTCATTAAACGTTCGTTTAATTCACTGCCTTTGAAAATCGTTTGTTCACTATCGGTTTCCTTAATTAATTCTCGTCTTTCAGCTTGCGTGGTCTGTTCAAAATTAAGCTCTGGATAAAGTTTTTTAGTCGTGCGATCAACCACTTTATTTAAGAGTTCATCTGCTTTTTTGAGTGAGCTTTCTTGTTGGTTAATTGTCAATAATTGTTTAGTCACATCTTCACCAACCGCATGTTTAATTAAGGTGCTGTTTTTCCAATTAAATAGCATGCGCCGTTTATCATCTAGGCTCTCCAAACTGATATAAGTTTTCAGTTCATGACTTAACTCTTTGACCACCCGTTTTTCATTAAACGAGAAGTGTCTGCTCAGACTATCTAAATGACCTCGATTAATTACTTTTTCTTGGTTGTTTTTATAACTGGCTTTGGCCTTGCGATAGTTCTTTACTTGTTGGTTAAATTCTTTTCTTTCATACCGCTTGCTATTGATTCCCTCGTGTTGCATTGGTGTATCAGCTATTCCCTGTTCCACAAATGATTTTTCACTGATCCGATCCGGAATATTTTTTTGTGCTAAGAACTGATTAACACTCAACGCCCAATTTTTTCGCCAC
>OGEJ01000395.1_pt1 | contig 17030 bp, 16 predicted proteins | sample 1570701 | NCBI WGS metagenome assembly OGEJ01 (sample SAMEA2582140, study PRJEB24529) | metagenome | biome: Human gut stool | place: China | collected 2011
CGAATTTCTCTTTTGTTGTAATTCCGTCCGGATCGTAGATGTATCCATCCGGGCCAGAAAGTGTAACAGCCTTAGCACCTAACTCAGATAATTTCTGTACAACGCCCCAAGCTACGTTACCGAAACCAGCAACTGCAACTGTCTTACCCTCTAATGTGTCATGCTCATGTTTCATAACAGACTCAAGGTAGTAAACAGCACCGAAACCTGTAGCTTCCGGACGAATTAAGGAACCACCGAAGGAACGAGCCTTACCTGTTAATACGCCGTTCTCGTAAGCTCCTCTGAGTTTTCTGTACTGACCGAACAGATAACCGATCTCACGTCCGCCAACACCAAGGTCACCAGCCGGAACATCGACATCCGGACCGATGTGACGATATAACTCTGTCATGAAGGACTGGCAGAATCTCATAACTTCTCTATCGCTCTTGCCGTTCGGATCGAAGTCGGAACCACCCTTAGCGCCGCCGATCGGAAGTGTTGTTAAGCTGTCTTTGAATGTCTGCTCGAAACCTAAGAATTTCATGATGGAAAGGTTTACGCTCGGTGCGAATCTTAAACCTCCCTTGTACGGTCCAATTGCTCCGTTGAACTGTACACGGTAACCTGTATTTACATGAATATTTCCGTTGTCATCCTCCCACGGAACACGGAACTCGATAACTCTCTCCGGGATTACCATTCTCTCAAGAAGGGCAACCTTCTCATACTCCGGATGTGCATCTACAACCGGACCTAAGGAAGATAATACTTCTTCTACAGTCTGGCAGAACTCCGGCTCGTTAGCATATTTAGTCTTTACGTCCTCAATTACCCTCTCAACATACTTGCTCATCTCGCAAATACCTCCTTAAATGTTGGTTCTTAAACCCCTGTGCCATTTTGCACCAATAAAAGACTTTTCCTGCTCATGAATCCCAAATCAAGTCCTTAATTGGATCTCCGAGAAAGCTTTTGTATCTTTTGTATATATAGTTTAAATATCATATATAATACGTTGTTTTTCACTATGTATACAGGATTTCTCGCTGTATCTCGCGATTTGGAAGCTTTCGCATTTCCCTCAATACAAATCTTACAAATCTCTTGATCTATTTGGGACTCATTTTGCTTACGTCCTTTATTTGTCTTTATTCTAACATACCCTTTTGACTTTGTCAACAATCTGTGGTACGATTCTTATAAAAGCTGATTTATCGACATGCCTGTCATTAATAGCATGTCCTTATATAAAAAAAGGGAGGTTCGGCCATGATCAGCATCAGTATCATAAGTCCTTTAAAATCAATGGCTGTCATCGATAAAGCGATCGAACACAACGACTTTGGATGTGTATTTCACAGGTACGTTTACGAAAATCTGGAAGAAATTAAAGACATATACGAACAGTGTAAGGACATCTCCGATGTGCTGTTTTTCTCCGGGGAACTTGGTTACTCCTATATTCTGACCCATGTGGATGATCTGAAGGTCCCATGTACCTTTATTTCCTATACTGAAAAGACTCTGCTGTCCATCCTGTTAAATTTTGTGATCCATTACCCGGATGTTCCGTTAAACAGACTCTATATTGATTTTCTGACTCCGGTAAATGATTTTATGAATTTAAAGAAATATCTGGATCCGGAACATATGCCTTACTGCTTTGAAAATCCTGTCTATAACTATGAAACCTTAAAAAAGCGGGCTGTGGAGCTCTGGGAAAGTAAAAAGATCGACATGATGTTCACGCGGACCACAAACCAGCTGGAGGTTCTCAACAAGCTTCAGATCCCCTATATCCACTTTCTCCCCACGGAGGAGATGGTCCGCGATTCCATCCGGCACGCAATCAATTCTATCCGCTTAAAACAGAAGAACCAGCTCAACAAGCTCGTGATCCTCATAAAGCTTGTCTATCCGGATAATATCTCCTCACAGGACCGGGAATATCTGGAGATCACCCTTCACAAATATCTTCTTGATTTCCGAAAAGAGTACGCGTACGATTTCTCACTTCACGCAGTCTCCAACCGGTTTGAGCTGGATCTCGACAGTGATCTCTACAAGAGCAGCTTCAGCCGTATCCAGGATCTCATCGCTTTTCTGGATCAGAAAGGCGATCTGGAATTCCGTCTCGGCGCCGGATTCGGAAAATCTCTCGGTGAGAGTCATTATCAGGCAGATCTTGCCCTGCAGGAGGCTGTCAAATACGGAAAGAATGACGGTTTTGTCATCTCCGGCGAGGACAATGCCCTCACCGGCCCGCTCTCTCTTACGAGATCCTTAAATTACAGCTATTCCAACACGAAGGCTCTGGACTACTCCCAGAGCAACGGGATCAATGAGAGCAATCTCTTAAAGATCGTCGGCCTCTTCCAGATGGATAAAGACACGATCATGACAGCCGCCTCCCTGTCCCAGTGGCTCAACATCACGAGCCGCAGCTGCAACCGTATTTTACAGCAGCTTCTGGACTCCAATTTAATAGAAGAGATCGAATCCCAGAAGCAGGAAGGCAAGGGACGGCCGACGAGGCAGTACCGGTTCTGCAAGAACAACTTTATACGGACATTCTTCTAGGCTATTATAAAAGACCGCGCTCCGCCACATTTCATGCGGGGTGCGGTCTTTTGTATCACCTGTAAGAGTATGTCAAAGTACATTTTTGCGCTGAAGTGGTCACTCGTGATGATCGGCAGCTTCTTTCAGACATATAGCACCATAAAAAACGCCGCCGGGACTGCATCCTTTCCCGGCGGCATCTTTTATGTTTATGTCAGAACATTCTTATTTAAATAGTAACTATTCAGTACCTTCATAGTTACATGCAAAAATCCATTCCAGATCAGCTTCGCTGATGGGATTTTTGCCCTCCAGCCTATGTTTTCTTACGGTCAGCGCAGCAAGTGCGCAGACCTACTGAACAGTTACTTTAAATATATCTTATGCTAATGCAGCAAGCTCTTTTCCAAGTGCCTTGCAGTTCTCAAGAGCCTCATCATCCGGAGTTTCCTGGCAGATAACACCCTCGCCGCCTACAACCGTAGCGCCAGCAGCTTTCATTCTGTCTTCCCAGTCTCTCATCCACTGACCGTCTCCCCAGCCGTAGGAACCGAACAGACCGATCTTCTTGCCGGATGCAAATGCCTCAACCTCAGTTACAAACGGCTCCATCTCGCCTTCCTCAAGAACCTCAGCTCCCATTGCCGGGCATCCAAGTGCGAATGCGGATGCTGCCTGTAAATCATCCATAGATACGGAAGAGATGTCTGTAACAACAGCTTCCTTACCTGCTTCTGTGATTCCCTCGCCGATGGCTGCAGCCATAGCAGCTGTATTTCCTGTCTGAGACCAGTATGCAACAATAACCTTATCCATTTTTTATTTCCTCCTGAAATTTGTTTTGCGGTAATCCGGACCTCGCCGTCCACCGCTTTTTTATTATTGGAACCGGCGGTACTTAGGATGCCGCCAGGATATCCCTGATTTCATTTCCGTTTCCGGTCATGGAGATCACATAATCTCTCGCCCGGTCATATGCCTCAAATGTCTTTAACGCATCTTCCAGGTTTCCATACACTTTCCAATATCCGGAATATAGAAAATCTCTGCCGCCCTTCTTAATGAATCCCTCTACATCCACTGGCGGATACCCGAGAACAAGACCGATCTCATGGGGGAATCCCAGTTTTCCGTCCATGTGCTCCTGATAACCTTCCGCGATGCGGTCCAAAGTTTCCTCAAGACCTAGGTCCTCATATCCGAAGGACGCCATTAACCGTTTTACATCCTCCCGTTCCAGGTATGCCCTGAGCATTCCCGGACGGTAAAGCAGGATCGACAATCTGCCGCGGAATTCATAGAGAACCCGGCAGCATACCGGTGATCCTTCAAAAAGTTTGAACACTTCTTCTTTCTGATCTGCACGCACATTTAAAAGATTCGATAATTTGATGCCTGTGAGAAGCGGTGCACACTGTAAAACTACCTGCTTCTTCGTTCCATTGACCGGGAGCTTCTGTACTACCCCGAAGATCTCTTCGCTCATACGTCATACCGCCTTTCCATCATAATGATTCCGTGCCTTCCGGCCTGTGCTTTCTTACTGTCATCACAGTAAATGTGCAGGTCTGCCGGATTATTGCCTGTTTTCTCATCACATTATCCCACCGGCAGTTCCGGTTTATGCACTGTGCTTTTCAAGAATCTCAGCAAGCGCTGTGCCGCTGCTTGTATGACAGCGGACGATATCAGTACGGTTCTCATCTACCTCATCTAATACGCAGCGCACCATCTTGTGGGATACGGTATTTGTAAACAGAATCAGAAGATCCGGTCTTCCGATCAGTTTATCAAGCCCTGTCTTCATCTGGGTGAAAACTTTCGCTTTATATTTATGATTTTCACAAATTTCTTTATACTGTCTGACCATACGGTCATGTCCGCCAATAATAACAACGCTCATGAATTTTTCCTCCTTTGCTCAAGGGTTAGATCCGCCTAACTGATGCTACAAGGTTAGCATAAACTAACTTCATTGTCAATATCTGTAATTGAGAGTTTTTCCCATTATATTAGTTGCAGCTAATTATTTTGTATAAGAATAACTCTCACCCCATTTACTGTTATTTTTTCTCAAAAGGAAGAATAGACTTTGACTCATTTCACGGATTATGCTATACTAAAATGAAGAATAACAAGGTTCCGTTTAACTGATAATGATCACGGACAATGTTATAACTTTCCGGCGTTTACAGGCTTGTGCTGAACTTATTGCACGGCTGTGTTTTTTTTATGACGGCTTTTCGTACATCAATGCGCTGAAAAGTTTCTAACCACGTTACACGATATATGGGGGTAATTACTTGAAAATCCAGGAATCTGCTGAAAACTATCTTGAGACTATTTTAATGTTAAGCGAAAAACAGCCGTATGTGCGTTCTATCGATATCGCAACTGAGCTCGGCTTCTCCAAACCCAGCGTCAGCGTCGCAATGAAGAATCTCCGGGTCAACAACCTGATCTTGGTAAATGACGAGGGACATATCACACTGACCGATGAAGGCCGCCGGATCGCGGAAACGATCTACGAGCGCCACACAGCCCTCTCCAAATGGCTGATGGACCTCGGTGTCAGCGAGCAGACCGCTCTCGACGACGCATGCCGGATCGAACACGATATCAGTGCGGAGAGCTTCGCTGCAATCAAAGAACATATCAAAAAATATTCTTCCGAAGAGAAAAATTAATGCATCTGGAACGATCTGCCAACAGTTTCAGCGTTATTATGATGATCCCTTGAAAATGTTGGGAACACATCTTTTGTGTTTCCAGCATTATTTTTATGTGCAGATCAGGCTGAATGTGCTGCATTTTTGGGAGACTCACGAAAGTCACCCGAGCAGGGCTTTTCATGCAAATATCCTTTCAGCACCTGCCGTGCACGGTCTTCTCTATGCCAGAAAAAAGCGCAGAGACCATGTACTATCTTTGTCCATGATCCTGCACTTTTCACATTTCAGATTTTGATTTCCGATCAATCTTTATAAGCAAATCCCACAAAGGACAGCTCACATCCGCCTGCCACACGGCGGAAAATATTCACAACGGTACTCATCACGTCGGCAAACACATTGTCCTTCGTCTCAACTCTGACCTTGCCATCGACGATCTCTGCATCTTTAATCTCCGGGAGTTCCAGCACTTCCCGCATGATCTCTGATACTTCCTGTTCCGAAATTTTCTTTGAAAGCTGATAAAATCTTCCCATGATTCTGCTCCATTTCCCTCCCAGAGGAGTATTATTAAAGCGGCTGCATTCTTTTTCGTGACCGCATGTTAGTTATTTCTAACTGCTTTTATCATACTCTTTTTAAAAGAAAATGAAATATCTTTATTGAGAATCTTTCCTATTAAGTAAAATTATTTTTCGTCCAACAAACAGGAAATATCAGTTCCTCGGGACCTCTATTTATTTCACCCACACACCACTGGCGTTCACCTTATATCCGTCCGGTGTCGTCGTGTTCGTCAGCATATACCCATCGGCGCCCATATAATACCAGAGTCCGCTCACCGGCGACTGGAACCAGGCGTTTGTGAGGTATCCGCCGGACTTCTTGTCCACCCACCAGCCTTTGGAATTGCTCTTCCACTGGTAGAACGTGCCTTTGCTGTAGAGATACATATTGGAGAGAACGCCCGATGCGCAGACATTGTTGATCACGAATCTCTGTCTCCAGGTCTTTCCGTCGGAATCCTTCGCCTGGATCTCAAAAACGCCTGCCTGTCCGGTGTAGGAAGACTTTCCTTCGGATTTTCTCGCGTTCCAGTCCAGTGTATACTGAAGTGTTCCACCTTTTTTTATCGTTCCAAGAGACGCATTAAAATCCCTGATCGGATTTCCCATTCCGTCATATGCCTTCACGGTATATGTCGCGCTGGCAGCCGCCTCTGTAAACGTCACCACCGCGCCCTTCCGCACGATCGGCGCGTCTTCCGTCTCTTTCTTTCCCGATGTATTCGTCACAGTCACATTCGTCGTCCCCACGTAGGAGCTGTCCGCGCTCTCAACTCTCCAGGAAAATCCGGCAAAAGCCGTAATCTGGAAAGCCACCGCGAAGACGCATGCGAAAATAGCTGTCTTGATTGATTTTTTCATAGTGATTCACCTCTATACGATCCTTTTGTTTCCATTTTGTACTGACTTCTTTTTAAGCAGCACAGCTTCTGACCTCCATGGGTTCTTTTCCTTTCGAACACATTTTTCCTTTTTACGCATACATCTCATTATATCCTATCTTGTCCCGAAATGCAACGAATCCTCTCTTACACTTCTCTTATGAAAAAGCGGCAAAACACTGGCAAAATGCATGGACATCCACACCTTTCCACATTGACATCCCCTCTCAGTATGCGATATAATTCTTATTAACTATCTTCAAAGATTTTAAAGGGCAAAATCATCATTTTTTTGCCCCCAGACATCTTTTAAACGCTTACTTGAGGGGGTATTTTAAGTTATTATGAATGGTGCAGAAGCTATGGTCAAATGCCTCGAGGAGGAGGGCGTAACCAGGATCTTCGGATATCCGGGCGTTGCGATCTCCCCGTTTTATGAGGCCTTATATAATGCCGGAACCATCGAGCATGTCCTTGTCCGTCAGGAGCAGGCGGCCGGACACGCCGCAAGCGGCTATGCCCGCATCTCCAGAAAAGCTGCGGTCTGTGTGACGTCCTCCGGTCCTGGCGCGACGAACCTGATCACGGCGCTGGCGACAGCTTACGCCGACAGTATTCCGCTTATCGCGATCACCGGGCAGGTAAACTCCAATCTCCTTGGACGTGACGTATTCCAGGAGGCCGATATGCGTGGTTCCACCGAATCCTTCGTAAAATACAGCTATCTTGTAAAGAGCGCCGACGATATTCCGCGTATCTTTAAGGAAGCTTTCTATATTGCTTCCACCGGAAGAAAAGGACCGGTCCTCATCGACATCCCCTGTGACGTCCAGATCGACCTCTTAAAGAAGTCCTTCGACTATACGTCCGAGGTCAATATCCGCGGATACAAGCCGAATACAAAGGGAAATAACCCACAGATGCATAAAGTGGTCGCTGCGATCAATAAAGCGAAAAAGCCTCTGATCTGTGCCGGCGGCGGCGTGATCCTCGGAAACGGTGAGGAATGTGTCCGCCAGTTCTGTGAGAAGAACAATATCCCGCTTGTAACAACGATGATGGGCATCGGCGTTATGCCGAAAAACCACCCGCTGTACTTCGGAATGCTGGGAAATAACGGAAAACCGTATGCAAACCGTGCAGTGGCAAACAGTGACCTTCTGATCATTGCCGGCGCGAGGATCGCCGACCGTGCCGTTCCTAAACCGGAAAATCTGGAACAGCAGGTCAATATCATCCACATCGATATCGATACCGCCGAGATCGGCAAAAACCTCGGACCTACGATCCCGCTTGTCGGTGATATCAAGAGCATCTTCGATCGTCTGGTGCAGGAGAATATTTCCATCGATACCTCAAACTGGATCGAGACACTTCAGGATATCAAAAAAAGTACGGTAGACCACCGTGTCTTCAGTGATAAGCTCGTAAATCCGATGCTTTTAGTCCAGCATCTCTCTGAGAAGATGGACGATGACGCGATCTATGTTGCAGATGTCGGTCAGAACCAGCTCTGGTCTGCCGACAACTATGTGATGAAGAACGGCCGTTTCCTCACAAGCGGCGGTATGGGAACCATGGGCTACTCCATCCCGGCCGGAATCGGAGCAAAGATGTGTACGCCGGACAAACAGGTCGTCGTTGTCTGCGGTGACGGTTCCTTCCAGATGTCCATGTACGAGCTTGGAACTATCGCAGTAAACAAAGTCCCGATAAAGATCCTTGTCATGAGAAACCACTATCTCGGTCTCGTCCGTGAGCATCAGGAAAAGACGTACGAGGAACACTATTTCGGTGTCCAGCTCTACGATTATCCGAAATATGCGGAAATCGCCGCTGCCTACGATATGGACTACTTCCACTGCGACCGCAACGAGACTCTCGACGCAGAGCTCGACCGTTTCCTCGCCTGCGACAAGGCCTGCATCATGGTCTGCGAAGTCGACAGCCACAACAACACAAAATAAGGAGAACGCAAGATGAAAGGTATTTTTTCTGTACTTGTAGAAAATAAAGACGGTGTTCTCTCCCAGATATCCGGTCTTTTCGCGAGAAGAGGCTTCAACATCGACAGTCTGGCCGTGGGCGAGACGGAGCGCCATGACATTTCCAGCATGACCATCGTCTCCACCGGCGACCAGCGCACTGTCGATCAGATTGAGAAACACTTAAACAAGAAACTGGACGTGATCAAAGTCCGCCGTCTTGAGGAGACCCGCAGCGTCCTCTTGGAGATGATGCTCATCAAAGTCTCCTACTCCGCGACAAACCGCAGCTCATTGATCGAACTCTGCAGCGTCATGGGCGCCAAGATCGTTCACGTCTCCCCAAAGAGCATGGTCATCGAGTTTCATGCAGCTCCTGATGTGATCACAGATTTTATTGAACTTGTGAGAAGCTTTGGTATTCTGGAGCTTCAGAGAACAGGTACGATCTGTATGTCGAAAGACTGATCTCATAAAAAAGAATGTGCCTTGGCACATTCTCGCGCCTCGCGCGGTCGCTTGCGACAATCTACATCTTCGCGCGAGTGCGCATCTTTGGCACGTTAGAGCCTGTTAAAAATGTCATGGAACCGTGTCTCAAAAAGGGAACTCCGGTTTCCATGACATTTTTTGTTTTCCTTATTTCCCGTATTCTTTCAACGTCTCAACGAGCAGTTTCCAGAAACGATTCTTATCAAATTCCATCGCCATCTCGACATTCGGCTCTTTTCCGTCCGCATCCACCTGCTTTTCGTGGGAGAGATCCTCTTTCGGGTCCTCGCCCATATACTTTCTCCAGTCGCAGACGGTCATTCCGCGGGTGAATTCGCCCTTTGTCTCCACATCGATATGGACCATCAGGCTCTTTTTCACCACTGCAGGATCGATAAGCCAGCTCACGGTGCTGGCATCGCAGAGTTCGGAGTGACCATACATCTTTGCCGCAAAGGAAAGAAGGTCCGCACACACATCAGCAACCTTATTTCCGACGGCTCCCTGATCGATGACTATGAACTCCCTCAGACGTACCCACCGATCTCCGCGATTCCGGTGCCGCACACCGAATGCGGACGTCATGCTCTCACTTCCCTCGTAAAGATCGTAGAAGCGAAAGGAGGAAAAACCAAGCCTTTCACCGCACTCCCGGTTCTCACTGGTCTTTCCTCTGTAGGTGTGCCTTATCTGTTCAGTTCCCAGAAAGTAATCGTCGTTGGCAGTACAAATATGGACCGGTATCTGAACTTTGACCAACTGCCGCACACCGGAAAAGCAGTCCGCACCGCAAGTTCTGCCACCTATCCAGGCGGAAAATGCTTAAACCAGTCCGTGGGACTCTCACGGCTCGGTCATTTCTCCGTACCGATCAGCTGCATGGGGGACGATGTGGACGCGGATACGATCTTCGATTATCTTCACGGCTATACAATGGACAAGACCGGCTTAAAACGTTGCCGGAATGAGCAGACCGGACAGGCGTATATCTTCGTACAACAGGACGGAAACTCCATGATCTCCATCATGTCCGGTGCAAACAACGCCCTGACTCCACAGATCATTGCCCTCAATGAGGAACTTTTCGCGAATGCCCGCTGCTGCCTGATGCAGACGGAAGTCCCGACAGAAACACTTCTCACAGCATGCGAGATCTGTAAAGCTAAACACATCCGGACCGTTTTAAAGCCGAGCGCCTGTTCCGTGCTGCCGGATAAGCTTCTCTCCATGATCGACATGATCATTCCAAACCACAGCGAATTATTTGAGATCGTGCCGGATGCCGCAGATATCAACGAAGCCGTTGACCGTCTTCTTGATTCCGGAATCGGAACCGTGATCGTGACACTGGGGGCTGACGGTTCTTACATCAAGAGCCGGGAATTTGGCTGTGAATGCCGGATCCCTGCCAGGGACATTATCTCCATCGACAGTTCCGGTGCCTGCGACGCCTTTATCAGCGCCCTGGTCTCCTACATGATGTACGGATATGACCTCGTCACCTCCGCAAAGATCGCCACCTGCTCCGCTGCATTGGAGGTCACCCGTCAGGGAACTACATCCTCTCTGCCGGACAGACATACGCTGGAAGCTTATATTCATCAGGTGGAGCCGGAACTCCTCAACAAGCCTATAAGTTAAGATGTAAAAAATGCCCAGATATCCTTTCCAGGCAAAACTATCGACATTTTGCAGGAAAAATATCCGGGCATTTTTATTTTACAGACGCATATGCTCAAAAAGACCCCTGGGAAAATTTCCCAGGGGTCTCCTATGATCTTACGATCTCATTATATCCTATTTGTAACCTTTCTCATGAAGAGCAGCCTGTGCAGCAGCAAGTCTTGCGATCGGTACACGGAACGGTGAGCAGCTTACGTAGTTTAAGCCAACCTTGTGGCAGAACTCTACGGAAGACGGATCTCCACCGTGCTCGCCACAGATACCGCACTTCAACTCCGGACGTGTTGCGCGTCCTTCCTTAACTGCGAGCTCTACGAGACGGCCAACACCAGTCTGGTCAAGTCTTGCGAACGGATCAGACTCGTAGATCTTTGCTTTGTAGTAGGAATCAAGGAACTTGCCGGCATCATCACGGGAGAAGCCGAATGTCATCTGAGTCAGGTCGTTTGTACCGAAGGAGAAGAACTCAGCTTCCTCAGCGATCTGACCTGCAGTAAGAGCTGCACGCGGGATCTCGATCATTGTACCAATGTGGTACTGCATATCGGAGCCTTTCTCTTTCTTAACCTGCTCAGCAACTTCAACAACGATATCTTTCACGAATTTGAGCTCTTTCTTCTCGCCAACGAGCGGGATCATGATCTCCGGAATGATATCATATCCATCTTCTTCTTTTACTTCGATCGCAGCTTCCATGATCGCACGTGTCTGCATCTTTGCAAGCTCCGGATAGGTAACTGCAAGACGGCATCCACGATGACCCATCATCGGGTTGAACTCATGAAGCTCATCGCATTTCTTCTTGATCTCGTCAACAGTCTTGCCCATATCTTTTGCAAGCTCTGCCATCTCTTCCTCTGTCTTAGGAGTGAACTCATGCAGCGGCGGATCTAAGTAGCGGACTGTCATTGGTCTGCCCTCGAGTGCCTTGTACATAGCCTTGAAGTCGCCCTTCTGGTACGGAAGGAGTTTGCTTAATGCTTCCTCTCTTGCCTCTACTGTATCAGAAACGATCATTCTTCTTAAGTTGTGGATTCTCTCCGGATCGAAGAACATATGCTCAGTACGGCAAAGGCCGATGCCCTCTGCGCCAAGCTTAACTGCGTTCTTTGTATCAGCCGGTGTATCAGCGTTTGTGCGGACACCAAGTTTTCTGAAGGAGTCAGCCCAATCCATGATTCTCTTGAAGTTTCCGCCTACGGATGCTTCCTGAGTCTTGATATCACCGTTGTAGATCTTACCTGTTGTACCGTCTAAGGAGATGTAATCGCCCTCGTGGAAGGTATGTCCGCCGAGTGTGAATTCCTTCTTCTCCTCGTTGATCTTGATCTCACCGCAGCCGGATACACAGCAGGTACCCATACCACGTGCAACTACTGCTGCGTGGGATGTCATACCACCGCGGACTGTTAAGATACCCTGTGCAGCGTGCATTCCCTCGATATCCTCCGGGGATGTCTCAAGACGAACCAGGATCACTCTCTCGCCCTTGCCGCCGATACCAGCTGCCTTAGCGTCATCTGCTGTGAAGCAAACCTTACCAGCTGCAGCACCCGGGGAAGCCGGAAGAGCCTGTCCGATAACCTCGCCTGCCTTTAATGCAGCCGGATCAAAGGTCGGATGTAATAACTGATCGAGGGATTTCGCTTCGATTCTGCAAACTGCTTCCTCAGGAGTGATCTGTCCCTCATCAACTAAATCGCATGCGATCTGGATCGCAGCCGGAGCGGTTCTCTTACCATTACGTGTCTGTAAGAAGTAGAGCTTACCCTCCTCGATCGTGAACTCCATATCCTGCATGTCGTGGAAATGATTCTCAAGTTTCATAGCCAGTTCCATGAACTGCTTGTAGCACTCCGGAAGGTCTTTCTCAAGCTGGGAGATCGGCTGCGGTGTACGAACACCGGCAACAACGTCCTCGCCCTGTGCGTTGATCAGGTACTCACCAAAGATACCCTTCTCACCTGTGGATGGGTTACGTGTAAACGCAACACCTGTACCGGATGTCTCACCCTTGTTACCAAATACCATTGTCTGTACGTTTACTGCGGTACCCCAGTCGCCCGGAATATCGTTCATACGACGGTAAACGATCGCACGCGGGTTGTCCCAGGAACGGAATACAGCTTTCACAGCTCCCATTAACTGTTCCTTCGGATCCTGCGGGAACTCTTCGCCCTTCATAGCCTCTTTGTATACAGCTTTGAACTTCTCAGCAAGCTCCTTTAAATCGTTAGCGTCTAACTCTGTATCATAGTGAACGCCTTTTGCTTCCTTCATTTCGTCGATGATCTTCTCGAAGTAGGACTTCGGAACTTCCATAACGACGTCGGAATACATCTGGATGAATCTTCTGTAGGAGTCATATGCGAAACGCGGATTACCTGTCTTCTTTGCGAAACCTTCTACTGCTACATCATTTAAACCGAGGTTTAAGATGGTATCCATCATACCTGGCATAGATGCACGTGCACCGGAACGTACAGATACAAGTAACGGATCCTCGGTATCACCGAATTTCTTTCCGTTTACACCCTCGAGCCATGCTAAAGCTTCAAAAATCTGATCCTGGATCTCTTTTGTGATCTGTTTTCCGCTGTTGTAGTAGTCTGTGCAGGCTTCTGTTGTTACTGTGAATCCCTGCGGGATCGGCATGCCAAGATTTGTCATCTCCGCAAGGTTGCAGCCTTTGCCGCCGAGAAGATTTCTCATTGCCGCGCTGCCTTCTTCAAACTTATAAACCCACTTTGCCATAAGTTGTTATTCCTCCTAGAATTTAGTTTAGACTAAGATGTCTATATTGCCCTCATCTCTTTGCTCCCCTGCAATACTTCCGCTCCCCCATCACGTAACTCCGGTTTGGAAATATCGCACAAAAAAATCGAGTGTCGGAAAAAAGGCCTGTACATATTATAAGGGATGTTGCCAAAAATTGCAACATCCCTTTATAAAAGTTTCGTGATTTTTTCACATATTTCTGTAAATTTCCGTCGTTTTTCTTGGTCAAAATTGTACACAATTTTCTTTTAATTTAGTACAATTTACCAGTGAGCACTGCCAGGAGGATACCAAGAACCGCTCCCGCAACTACCTGTAGCGGCGTATGTCCCACATATTCTTTCAGTTTTTCCTGGAGAAAAACTCCGTATAAATTCAGGATATTCTCAAAGAAAACGCTGTTCAACAGTTTTGCCTGTTTTCCGGTCTCCCGCCTTACGCCCATCGCGTCGTACATTACGATCATCGAGAGAACAAAGCTGATGGCAAATTCAAAGCTTCCCACTCCGTACTTCATTCCGGATGCCGTCGTAAGCGCACAGACCGTCGCTGAATGGGAACTCGGCATTCCTCCGGAGCCGAAGATCCGCTCCGGATTAAAAGACTTATTAATCACCATATCGATCACGGTCTTTAAAAACTGCGCCACTGTCCATCCGAGCACTGCACTGATCAGTATCTGGTTTCCCAGAAATTCATTCCACATTGTCATGTTTTCCTCTTTTATGTCAGTATTTCCAAATCATTTTAGTATCCGATCAGCCAGTCATATAATTCCTGATACTTTCCGGCAGACGTCTTCCAGGAGAAGTCCACTGCCATCGCCCGGTCAACGATCTTATTCCATTCCCGCTTCTTATCGTAGTAAATATGCTTCGCATAGCGGATAATATTCAACATCTCGTGGGCATTGTAGTTCGCGAAGGAGAATCCTGTTCCTGTTCCCTCGAACTCATTGTACGGCCATACCGTATCCTTTAAGCCGCCTGTCTCGCGGACGATCGGCACCGTTCCGTAGCGGAGCGCCATGAGCTGGCTCAAACCGCACGGCTCAAATAAGGACGGCATCAGGAACGCGTCGCAGGCCGCGTAGATCTTGTGGGACAGCGGCTCGGAGTAGTATATCTGCGCTGATACGCGGTCATGATATTTCCAGTCGTAATGGCGGAACATATTCTCTTAGTTCTCGTCTCCGGTTCCAAGAACGACCAGCTGCACATCATCCGTACAGATCTCGTCCATCACGCACTGGATCAGGTCCAGACCTTTCTGGTTCGTGAGTCTTGAGACGATACCGATCATGAACTTCTTATCGTCCTTCGCGAGACCAAGCTCTTCCTGAAGCGCGCGTTTATTTTTCACTTTCTCTTTTCTGAAATTTTTCGCGTTGTAATTCTGAACGATATCCGGATCCGTCTCCGGGTTGAAGACATCATAGTCGATACCGTTTACAATCCCACGGAGATCGCCGGATCTCGCCCGCATAAGTCCGTCAAGCCCTTCTCCGTAGAACGGGGTCTTGATCTCCTCCGCGTAGGTGTTGCTGACCGTCGTGATCGCGTCGGCATACACAAGACCGCCCTTCAACATATTTCCGTCTTTGTATGCCTCTAACTTATCCGGTGTAAAGAAGTAGTCCGGGAGTCCCGAGAATCTCTGGATCGTCTTTACATCCCACACGCCTTGGAATTTCAGGTTGTGGATCGTCATGACGGACTTGATTCCGCGGAAAAACTCTCCCTCTCCGAATCTTCCCTTTAAATATACAGGGATCAGTCCAGTCTGCCAGTCATGGCAGTGGATCACATCCGGTCTCCATCCGATCACAGGAAGTGCGGATAACGCTGCCTGTGAGAAAAATGAGAATTTTTCCAGGTCATAATACCAATCACCATATGGCTTATCGCCCCAGAAATAACTCTCATTATCGATAAAATAGAAGGTGATCCCTTCATATACATATTCAAGAATTCCGACATAACGGCTCTGTCCCAGATAATCCATATAAAAATGATTTACATAAGTAAGATTGCTCAAAAATTTATCCTTGATACAGAGATACTTCGGGATCATGACCCGCACATCAAAATATTCTTTATCAAAACATTTCGGTAAGGATCCCACAACATCGGCAAGTCCGCCTGTCTTGATAAAAGGTACAGCCTCGGAAGCGACAAACAATATTTTCTTCATGATAACCCATCCTTCCACTTTTTGCTCCATGGCAGGGAAAATTCCGCAAAAATGCCATGTCCCGCTATTAGATTCAGTATAACACATCCCTCGGAAATTAGAAAGTGGGTCTTTTTCTTTTTTCAGATTTTTCAGATACGTTTGTAATCCAGTCGGATTTTGTCTGCAATCAGTGCAATAAATTCAGAATTTGTCGGTTTTCCCTTGCCGCCGTTCACCGTGTATCCGAAGAGGCTGTTCAGGGTATCAAGCTCTCCTCTGCCCCAGGCAACCTCGATGGCATGGCGGATGGCGCGCTCCACGCGGCTCGGTGTCGTCTTGTGGGTCTTCGCGATGGTCGGATAAAGGATCTTCGTGACAGAGGACAGCATCTCTGTATCCCTGACAGACATGATGATGGCATCTCTCAGATACTGGTATCCTTTAATATGGGCTGGAATTCCGATCTCATGCAGCATCTGGGTCACATCCGTCTCAAGATTCTGTTCTATATAGGTCTCTTTATCAAGATACGGCTGTACCTTCTTCACATCCGTATGTACCGCACCTGCCGCTTTTATCCGACCGCGACAGACTCTGTGGATCTTATCCAGAATAATATCCCTGTTGAAGGGCTTCATAATATAATAATTAGCTCCGAGCCGGAACGCGTCCTCTGTCACATCCTGGCTGCTGGCCGCCGTCACCATGATGAAGGACGGGTGGTTCTTCATCTGCGTGTTGTTTTTTACTTTTTCCATGACGGAAATTCCGTCCAGTCTCGGCATGATCACATCCATGAGAACAATATCCGGATTCGTGCGGACGATCATGTTGTACGCGTCCTCGCCATTATCCGCCTTCCCAACTACATGGATCCCATCTTCTTTTTCCAGAATTTCGCCAAGTAAATTCAAAGTCTGTCTGTTGTCATCTGCAATCGCAATGGATAATTCTGCCATAATGCTCCTCCTGTAACACATAAAGTTTCTTTTTCGGTCATTTTCCCCGTTCCGGCCGGGCGTCTGACATGATATTTTTCTTTTTGACCATCCCCGGTAGGAATATAGACATTATAGTATTGCCCCCTTGTCGAATCCAATCCGAAATAGGTGTACAATTTCAAAATCATTCGTGATTTTTCGTTGTTTTACGAGCTTTGTATCTATTTTTATCACTATATCTTCTTTTCTTAACATTCTTTAACAGCAGACATGTTAAAAAGAATGTGCCTTGGCACATTCTCGCGCCTCG
>OGEJ01000397.1_pt1 | contig 17027 bp, 15 predicted proteins | sample 1570701 | NCBI WGS metagenome assembly OGEJ01 (sample SAMEA2582140, study PRJEB24529) | metagenome | biome: Human gut stool | place: China | collected 2011
GTCTGCCTGCGCGGAAAATAATATCTTATCCCCTTCAGGATTCATTCTTGAAGGGGATATTTTTATACAGATTGTTTTTATATACATGCCTTACCGTCTATGATTTAAAAGTATAATTGAAATAATTTAAAGTTATTTATCATTCCTTCTTTTTAATTTTATAATTTTATCTAACATTATCTTAAATAATTACAGATTGTTACTCTTTTAACCTTCTCTAATTAAGCGACGTTAAACCTTGTACTGTTCACAAGTAATTATAAAAATGCTATAGTAAAAACAGGTAAGCGAGGAAAACAAATCTATGAGATGACTTACAAAGTTATCTACACCTTGCCTCGCAAGAGATTAACGTATTATTCCAATTAAACCACAGGTGTAAAAGGAGGATTTTTTAATGAACAAGTATCTCGCATCGGTAATTGAAAACGTGAAGAAGAAACATGCCAATGAACCGGAATTCGTACAAACGGTTGAAGAAGTATTATCTTCTCTCGAACCGGTTATCGAAAAACATCCCGAGTATGAAAAGCTCGATATCTTGAACCGTATTGTTGAACCGGAAAGAATGTTTACCTTCCGCGTTGTCTGGGAAGACGACAAGGGAGAAATCCACACGAATATCGGTTATCGCTGTCAGTTCAACGGAGCAATCGGGCCCTACAAAGGCGGCCTTCGTTTCCAGCCGAACGTATATCCCGGTATCATTAAGTTCCTCGGTTTCGAACAGATTTTCAAAAATGCTTTGACAGGTCTTCCTATCGGCGGCGGCAAGGGTGGCTCCGACTTCGATCCTTCCGGCAAATCGGAGGCCGAAATCATGCGTTTCTGCCAAAGCTTCATGCAGGCTTTGTATCGCTATATCAGCCCGGACATTGACGTACCTGCCGGTGACATGGGCGTAGGCGGTCGTGAAATCGGTTTCCTCTACGGTGAATATCGCCGCTTAAAAGGTACTTTCGAAAACGGCGTCCTCACAGGTAAAGGCTTCAGCTACGGCGGCTCCCTTATCCGTCCGGAAGCAACGGGTTACGGTGCTGTTTACTACTTGGAAAACGTACTCAAACATGATAATGTCGACATTAAAGGCAAAACGATTGCCGCTTCCGGTTTCGGTAACGTTTGCTGGGGTATTTGTAAAAAAGCTGCCGAATTGGGTGCTAAAGTTGTTACCCTCTCCGGTCCGGACGGATATGTATACGATCCCGAAGGTGTCGTAACACCCGAAAAGATTGATTACCTCATTGAAATGCGTACGAGCGGCCGCAACCGCGTTCAGGATTATGCTGATAAATTCGGCGTAGAATTCCATGCCGGTCAGAAGCCTTGGGGCGTTAAAGCCGACATCATCATGCCTTCGGCTATGCAAAACGACGTTCACATGGAAGAAGCTAAACAAATCGTTGCTAACGGCGTTCGTTACTACATCGAAGTTGCCAACATGCCGACAACAAACGAAGCTCTTAGATTCTTAATGGATCAGAAGAACATGGTTGTTGCTCCGTCTAAGGCTGTTAACGCTGGTGGTGTTCTTGTATCCGCTCTCGAGATGAGCCAGAACAGCGAGAGAATCTCCTGGACAGCTAAGGAAGTTGATGATAAGCTTCATCAGATCATGACAGAGATCCATGATGGTTCTGCTGAGTGCGCTGAGAAGTACGGCCTTGGTTACAACCTGGTTGCAGGTGCTAACATGGTTGGTTTCCAGAAGGTTGCAGATGCTATGATGGCTCAGGGTATCGCTTGGTAGTTTGAAGCGAGTCTCAAATATGACAGCTTCCGATTTGCGAAAACTGCATAAAGAGCATTAGGTTCTGAATATTGGGGATGCTGTCGGGGAGTGTGTCCGACGGCATCCCTTTTAAGTTGTTGGCGTCTGCGAGAGGGCGTTGACGGCATGACGGCTATTAAGAAAATAAAACATATTCGCGAAAATGCTTTACAAAATTAGTTTGGTTTTGTAAAATATAATGAGAGCAGGGTAATTCCTGTTCACTGAGGGTTTGGGGAATAATTTCATTTCTTGAAAGGAGAATTTTATTATGAATTGCCTTATCATTGATAAAGTATGGGGTGGTATCGCTGAGGAACTCAGCAAATGCATGAACGTTAAAACAGCTGACAATCTTCCGTCCAGCAAAGAGCAGCTTATCGCTGAGATCGGTGATGTTGATGTCCTGATCATGCGTGTAGACCCGAAGATCGACAAAGAGATCCTCGACGCAGCTAAGAACTTAAAGGTTATCGGCGTTTGCTCCGTTGGTTTAAACCATATCGATATGGAATATGCGAAATCCAAAGGAATTCAGGTATTCAACGCACCGGGCTTAAATGCAAACGCAGTAGCAGAGTTAACAATTTCCAAGATGTTAGACATCTCCCGTGGAACCTTTACAGCAAACTACGATGTAAAATATAACCATGAGTGGGATAAGTACAAATTCGAAGGCCGTGAGTTAAGAGGAAAGACTCTTGGTATCATGGGATTCGGCCGTATCGGTCAGCGTGTAGGCGAGCTTGGCCGTGCATTCAAGATGAACATCGTTGCTTACGATCCGTTCCTTCCGGACGACGTATTTAAGCAGCAGTGCGCAACAAAGGCTTCTATCGACGAGCTGATCAAGGTTGCTGATTTCATCTCTATCCATGTACCGCTGACACCGGAGACAAAGAATCTCTTCAATAAGAAATCCATCGCTGAGATGAAAGACGGCGCTGTTGTTCTTAACATGAGCCGTGGCGGTATCGTAAACGAGGCTGATATGTATGAAGCTCTGAAAGAGGGCAGAATCGGCGGCTACGCAGCAGACGTTATGGAGAACGAGCTTGCAGGCAGCGGCTTAACAGGTAATGATACATTCGCAAGCCCGCTGTTCGAGTGCGATAACTTCATCGTATCCCCGCACATCGGCGCTCAGTCTGTAGATGCTTCTAAGGACATCGGTGTTCATATCGTTGCTAAAGTTAAAGAGGCTCTTGGTTTATAATTCAGAGAACTCAGAAGAACCCGGAGACGGACTGTCGCCGGGTTCTTTTCATTAAGACTTCAAAAATAAGGAGGACATAAAAATGGGCACAATTACGGAGTCAGCAAAGGCTTTCATGCCGAAATTATCTGAAATCAGAAGAGATTTTCACATGCACCCGGAGGTTTCCCAGCATGAGGAAAGAACCGGAAAGAAGGTAGCAGAGTATCTGAAGGAGATGGGATGCGACGAAGTATATGAAAATGTCGGCGGATACGGTGTAGTCGGAGTTATCAAGGGAAAGAAACCGGGTAAAGTCGTTGCTCTCCGTGCGGATATGGATGCATTACAGATCCAGGAGATGAATGAGGTTCCTTATAAATCCCAGAATGACGGTGTTATGCATGCCTGTGGACATGACAACCACATGACGGGTCTTCTTGGTGCTGCAATGCTTCTCTGCGAGAGAAGAGAAGAGATCGCCGGAACGGTGAAACTGATCTTCCAGCCTGCGGAGGAGATGTCTCCGGTTGGCGGATCCAGAGGAATGCTCCATTCTGGATATATGGATGATGTGGAAGCTGTATTCGGTCTTCATGTATGGCCGGATCTTCCGCACGGCAAGATCGGTGTGAAGGCAGGTCCGTTAATGGCTGCAACAGACCACTTTACGATCAATATCCATGGTAAGACTGCCCATGGCGCAAAACCGAATCAGGGTATTGACGCTGTTGTTCTCGGTTCCCAGTTCGTTATGGCCGCACAGACCATCGTCAGCAGAAAAGTTGATCCGCTTGACAATGCTGTTGTGACATTCGGTATTTTTAACGCAGGAACAAGATACAACATTATCGCAGGTGACTGTACACTGGACGGAACCGTTCGTACATTAAATGAGGACACCCGCGCGATGATCGAGGATTCTATGAGAAAGACTCTCGATGGTCTCTGCTTACAGTCCGGCGCAACTGCTGATATCAACTATGGTCATGGCTATCCGGCACTTGTAAATCATGAGGAGGACGCTGAGCTGATCCGCAATACAGCAATCAAGCTCTTCGGCAAAGACGATGTTGTGGATGTAAAACTCCCGGCTATGCCAGCGGAGGACTTCTCCTTCTATCTGAAAGAGAAGAAGGGCGCATTTGTATGGCTCGGCACCGCAAAACCGGAGCAGGATCCGGTATGGCCGCTGCATAACAGCCGTTTCGATGTGGACGAGGATATCCTCTGGAGAGGTTCTTCCCTGTTAGCACAGACTGCGATCGATTATTTAAATAAATAATGGATGATCCTGGGGCGGCGGTTGGAGTAGAACTCCGGCTGGTCGCCCTGTTTTGTCTATGTGGTCAGCAGTTGAAAATACATGGTGAAACCACGATAACGAAAGGGGTCCGTTTGGAGGATTCCTTACAGCAGGAGGAAACGATATGACAGCAGGAAACGCGATCCTCATCGTCGCGATCGTGACTGGGCTGGGTCTGATCGGAGCTCTCTTTTTTGTGATGTTTAAGATCCGGCAGATTTCGCGGGAATTTTTCGGAACCTCGAGTCTGATCGAAGGGCTGAAACGTCAGGAAGCGCTGGAGGACGATACACCGAAGTCGGTGTCCGGAATGACGAGGGTGGAACTTCCGCGGATTGAGAAGGATTTCCCGGAATTTCACTGGCCGGAGTGGAAACAGAGGTGTGAGAATCAGTTAAAGGGCTATCTGGAGGCGCTGGAACACCGGGATCTCTCTTATCTCGGAAAGGTGTCTGTGTCCTTAAAGGATCAGGTGCGGCTGAAGATCGAGGAGATGGAGGAGAAGGAGATCCGGGAAGAATTTGACGCGATCCATGTCCATCAGACGGAGATCTCCAGATACGACAAAGCTCCGGGAAAATGCCGGATCCGGATCCAGTCCTCATTGGAGTATCTGCATACATTAAAGACCCCGGATAAAAAGAAAAATGTGGAGCGGGAGAAGGAACAGCACCGTTTTAATCTGGAGCTGGTCTATATTCAGGATATCACAAAGATCCGGGACGGAGAGACCGCCATCAGCGTCAACTGTCCGAATTGCGGCGCTCCGGTTACTGACCTGGGAGAACGCGTCTGCCCATACTGCGGCGGCGCTGTGGAGCCGGTGAATGTGAGAGTGTGGGAGCTGCACCGAATCGAGGAAGTGTAAATCGAAATGAGACGGAAAAGACTCTGGAATTCTGATATGTCTGATCAGAAGATTCCAGAGTCTTTTTGTTATCAAAATAGATTAATTCGCTTTTGCAGTCTCGCGCTTTTTGAGCTCCGGTAAGATCAGACCGAGGGCTGTGAGCACGATCGGTGTGATTACATTTAATGCTGTGGAAGCGATATCACCTTCCACGTACATTCCGAGGAGACAGCATGCAGCTGTTACGAAGAAGCACCAGCCACCGGCAACAAGAGCAACGGTCTGGTTCTTTGTGAATTTATATTCCGGGTTGAACTTATTGAGGGATTTTCTGAGAGCAATATATGCTGCGAATACCCATAAGTAACGAAGCGGCATGGTTACGGAGTTCAGTTTGTTTAACTGAGTCAGTACGGCTGCTGCGCCCGGTACGAAGGACTGGATCAGGATGATACTTCCGGATAAGCAGATAACCATCTTGATACCGTTGATGTATGCGCCGTGCTCGTTCTTCTTTAAGAGACCGGACGGGACGAACTGTCTTGCATCCTCGTTGTCAAGAAGCATACGGAGCGGAGCGTCGATACTTAATACAAGTGTGGAGAACTGACCAATGGCGTTGCATGCTGCGTAGATAACGAGCAGGAGATTGCCGACATGGTAGTACTCACCGAGCTTCTGGAAGGACCAGTAAGCGCCGTTGGAAACGTATGACTTAAAGCTGTCCTGGCTCTCGTTGATGACAGCCGGATCAAACATCATACCCATTGCGATACTTCCGAGGATCGCACAGACCATAACCATAACGGCTAACATGATCATACCCTTCGGGAATCCCTTGGACGGATCTTTTACCTTATTTACATAAGGAGAGATCTTCTCACATCCGCCTACGGCGAATACAAGGATGGAGAGGGATGTGAAGTAGTTCACGTTAAACTGCGGGATCAGCCCCTTTATTGAGTAGTCAGCGGAAACGAAACCGCCGTTCGGGTTGATAACCGGTGCTGCGAACATCATTAAGATGAACAGGATAGACATTACGAACATACTGGTACCGGCGATGGTAGCTAATTTCTTTAACGGGTTTAAGCCGCGGCTTGCAACCCAGCAGAAGAACAGGAACACAGCGAGTGTTGCCATCTGCACCGCAATCGTCGGGAATGTGTCGTAAGTGGAGCCATTCTGGAATACCATCCAGCTTAATGCTTTTAATCCGCCGCTGCCTTTACTTGCGATGTAAGTAACATGGCAAGCCCAGTAAGTCCAGCCAGCGTAATAAGCACATTTCGGGCTGATTGTTTCGTGGATCCAGGAGCTCACGCCGCCGCCGGACTGTTTGAACGCGGAGCCGAGCTCACCTACCATCAGGGCATACGGCACGAAATAGAGAGCGAACATCAGAACCCAGCTGAAGATTACCTGTACTCCGTTAAAGTAAACGAAGCCATTCAGCACGTTTCCGAATCCCCAAACCGTGGAGAATGCCATGAAGGCCAGGGTGTACCAGTCGATTTTCTTGGTGTTTTCCATAAGAAACCTTCCTTTGATATAAAAAATATTTGTCCGCGTGACACGAACTTGTCCAGTATAACATATAGTTGTGAAAAAATGAACAATTTATTATAAGAAAAAAACTGGAAATCAATTAAGAAAATTTGGTGAAACTCATAAAAATGCAGAAAAAAGGTCTGATTGGAAAAAAATCTAAAGAAAAAGGGGGAAAACGAGAGAAAAATGAAAGGATCGAGGAAGCGAGACTGCGGCGTAGGAGCATGAATGAAAAGCAAATGTCTTTACATGACAGACAAATGTGACAAAATAACGGAAAAAGCGGAGAATCCGCTGTATATTTATTCGAAATATAGGATGCAGGGGGTGCGGTGGGAGATGCCCTTATTTAAACAGAAAATATTGAAAAAACGAAATAAAAGAAATATATTCTATATGATAGAGAAATGTGGTAGAATATCTGGATACATGTTCTGCTTTTTATAGAAGCAGGATGAAAAATAAGGGAATGAAAAAGCGGAGGACAGTATTCCGGGGAACAGATGCAAGAATGAGGCAATGCTTCCGGGAAAACAAAAGAAAAATCAGGAGAGGGTAGGTACAAAATATGGGGTATACAGGATTTGAGCGACTGTGGCTGTTCTTTGCGTTCAGCTTTTTCGGCTGGGTCCTCGAGACGGTGACAGCGGCAGTGCGGCAGAGACGGTTTGTAAACAGAGGTCTCGTGAATGGGCCGTTCTGCGTGCTTTACGGTATTACGGGAACCGCGATGCTTGTTGTCTGCCGGGAACTGCATGGAATCTGGCTGTTTCTCGGCAGTATGATCTTTTCGACCCTGGCGGAGTGGATCGCTGGCCATGTGATCGAGAGGATGTACCATGAGCGGTGGTGGGATTATTCCCACATGAAATGGAACCTGGACGGATATATCTGTGTGCCGGTGTCTATCGTATGGGGCGTTCTTGGTGCCGCTACGATGCGGTGGGGTGCACCGGTCCTTGTGCGGGTATTCCGGATGCTCCCGCGGACTCCGGGGCATCTGATCGTGTGGATTCTGGCGGCTGTGCTGGCGATGGATGTCACGGCGACCTTATGTATCTTATCCGGCAGAAGCCGCAGGATCCGCCAGTGGGAAGGCGTGGATTCCTGGCTCACAGGTGTGAGCTCAAGGCTTGAGCGGAAGATCTATGGCTGGGTGGACCGCCGTATCCAGAACGCCTACCCGGAGGCGGTATACCGGGAGGAGCTCCAGGCGGAGGCTGAGCAGAGAAAGACGATATTCGCCTACGGCCTCTGTTTTTACAAGATCGCGTTGCTTCTGGTAGTCGGCGCGTTCCTCGGAGATATCGTGGAGACGATCTTCTGCCGGGTGACGGCGGGCGTGTGGATGAGCCGCAGCAGCTTTGTCTGGGGACCGTTCAGCATCGTCTGGGGCGTGGCCCTGGCTGCGGCGACGATGCTGCTGTACCGCTACCGAAGTATTCCGACCGGTTCCTGTTCTTTATGGGAACATTCCTCGGCGGTGCCTATGAGTATACCTGCAGCGTTTTGACAGAAATGCTCTTTGGAAAAGTTTTCTGGGACTACAGTAAGATTCCGTTTAACCTTGGCGGGCGGATCAATCTTTTGTATTGCTTTTTCTGGGGAATTGCGGCTGTGGTATGGATCAAGGGTATCTACCCGGTAATGTCCGCCTGGATCGAGAAGATTCCGATGAACTTCGGAAAGACAGTGACATGGCTTCTCCTGATATTTTTCTGCGTGGACATGGCGGTCTCCGGGTTGGCCCTTGTGCGAAGCAGTGAGAGGGAAAAGGGAATCCCAGCGGATTCCGCCTGGCAGCAGGTGATGGATGAGCATTATGGGGATGAGGTGCTGAAAAAGATCTATCCGAATGCGCTGAAAGTGGAGTAACCATGGTTTCCGGCAGACAATCCGGTGAAATTATGGTAGTATATACATATGAAAAAAAGGAGCGTGAATACAGATGACGATGCATAATCATGCCGAAGTCGGCGAAATTTCTGAGCGGATCGTCCTGGTAGGAGATCCGAACCGGGCGAAGTATATCGCGGAACATTATCTGGAAGATGCGGTGCTTGTGAATGATGTGCGGTGTGCGTACTGCTATACGGGAATGTTTGAGGGAGTACGGGTATCTGTGATGGCAGTCGGAATGGGCGGACCGTCCATGCTGATCTACGCCACGGAGCTCTGCAGGGATTATGGCTGTAAGATCCTGGTGCGGGCAGGTACCTCCGGCGGCTATCGGGACGATATGAAAAACTTCGATATCGTCCTGTCCCAGGCGGTCAGCACCACCAGCGGAATCAACGACAACATGTTCAACGGACATTTCTCACCGGTGGCAGATTTCGGGCTTTTGAGCACCGCGAAACGCATTGCGGATGAGGAACATCTCGTGACGTACGTGGGCGGAACGGTCTGCAACGACAGACTTTACCGCGACGAAAATTATAAGTCGAAGATGTGGAAGAAGTACGGTATGCTGTGCTCTGAACAGGAGGGCTGCGCATTTTATACGGCGGCAGCAGAGTTTGGATGCCGGGCTCTGATGATGGTGGGAATCACAACAGGAATCCGCTATGACGAGAACGGACAGGAGATCTTTGTGGACCTTCCAGAGCGGGAACATGCCCAGCCCATGGATGATCTGGTACGGTTGGCGCTTAAGACGGCGGCACATGCGGAGTAGAGAGCGCTGAACAGGAAAGGCCAGCTTATAGTAGGAGCGGATCCTGCTGGCTCAGAATGTTAAGGATCGTAATAGTGATAAGATGCAAAAAGAGGACACTGCACGTTACATGCAGTGTCCTCTGAAGTTTATCAGCTTATAAAGCCAGATCAGTCAGACGATCAGATCTGCGGGCCAGCAGCAACGAGAGCTTTACCAGCTTCGTTACTCTCATATTTTGCAAAGTTCTTGACGAATCTGCCGGAGAGGTCTTTTGCTTTCTCTTCCCAGTCAGCAACGTTTGCGTATGTATCACGCGGGTCGAGAATCTTGGAGTCAACGCCCGGAAGCTCGGTCGGAACTTCGAAGTTGAAGTACGGGATCTTCTTTGTCGGTGCGTTTAAGATATCGCCGTTTAAGATCGCGTCGATGATTCCACGGGTATCTTTGATGGAGATACGCTTGCCGGTTCCGTTCCAGCCTGTGTTAACGAGGTATGCCTTAGCGCCGCTCTTTTCCATCTTCTTAACAAGCTCTTCCGCGTATTTTGTCGGATGGAGTTCCAGGAATGCCTGACCGAAGCAAGCGGAGAAGGTCGGTGTCGGCTCTGTGATTCCGCGCTCTGTACCAGCAAGCTTTGCTGTGAAACCGGACAGGAAGTAGTACTTTGTCTGCTCCGGAGTCAGGATGGATACCGGCGGAAGTACACCGAATGCATCTGCGGAGAGGAAGATCACGTTCTTAGCTGCCGGACCTGCGGAGATCGGGCGAACGATATTTTTAATATGGTCGATCGGATAGGATACACGGGTGTTCTCGGTTACGCTCTTGTCAGCGAAGTCGATCACACCGTCTTTATCAAGTGTTACGTTCTCGAGAAGAGCATCGCGCTTGATCGCGTTGTAGATATCCGGCTCGGATTCTTTATCAAGGTTGATAACTTTAGCGTAGCAGCCGCCCTCGAAGTTGAATACTCCGTTGTCGTCCCAGCCGTGCTCGTCATCACCGATCAGGAGACGCTTCGGATCTGTGGAAAGAGTTGTTTTACCTGTTCCGGAAAGTCCGAAGAAGATCGCTGTGTTTTTGCCTTCCATATCTGTGTTAGCGGAGCAGTGCATAGATGCGATGCCCTTTAACGGAAGGTAGTAGTTCATCATGGAGAACATACCTTTCTTCATCTCTCCGCCGTACCAGGTGTTGATAATAACCTGCTCGCGGCTTGTGATATTGAAGACAACAGCTGTCTCGGAGTTTAAGCCGAGTTCCTTGTAGTTCTCAACTTTTGCCTTGGATGCGTTATAAACAACGAAATCCGGCTCGAAGTTCTCAAGCTCTTCAGCAGTCGGCTTGATGAACATGTTCTTTACGAAGTGTGCCTGCCAAGCGACCTCAACGATAAAACGGATTGCCATGCGGGTGTCTTTGTTTGCGCCGCAGAATGCGTCGACAACGAAAAGTCTCTTGTTGGAGAGCTCTTTTAATGCGATATCTTTTACTGCCTTCCAGGTTTCCTGGGAAGCCGGATGGTTGTCGTTCTTATACTCGTCAGAAGTCCACCATACAGTATCTTTGGAATTTTCATCCACAACGATAAATTTATCTTTCGGTGAACGGCCGGTGTAGATACCGGTCATAACATTAACTGCTCCGAGTTCGCTGACCTGTCCTTTTTCGTAGCCTTCGAGTTCCGGTTTCATTTCCTCCTCGAATAACATCTCGTAAGACGGGTTGTAGACGATCTCTGTGGTTCCGGTGATGCCATACTTGCTTAAATCAATCTTTGCCATCGCTTATCTAACCTCTTTTCATAAATTTGGTCCCGACCGCAGTGGGGCAGGACTATCGTCTTGTACATGTTCAGGATTGAACAGGTACCATTACCTGGAAATTTTACAGGCAATAATGATATCTTTCACTTCCATTATACATGAAATTTGGACAAAATCAACAACAAAATGGCAGACTTTGTTAAAATAATATCATTCTTTTGCCGGATGCTGTTTTTCATACTGAAATTTTAAGAAAATAAAGTAAAGACATTATTTTCGAAGAAAAAGCAGAAATAGGAGGTTGACAAAATTAGATAGTTGTACTATCATCCAATTTAGATGATGGTACAACTATCTGGAGCAAAATTGTGTTAAAATTTGCATAGTGGTGAGACAGGACGGATATGAACGAGGGAGTCCGCCGCGCTTCACGATATTGTAATTCCATGGAACAAGGAAAAAACAAAATGTGCAGATAGCGGGAAGCCGGGAGAGCAAAAGTAAAGCGATATTTGGAGGAGACTTTATGGACCAGACTGGAAGAAAGATCACAAAGATCGCCCGTGAGGTTGGAAAGTTCACGGTGCAGACCATGAAGGAAGAGGGGATCGGAACAGCAGAATTCGATTTTATCCATCTCGTGCGCCACAATCCGGGAATCACCCAGACGGAGGTACGGGAGACTCTTAAGATCGATAAGGGCGCTGCGGCGAGGCGGGCGGCAAGCCTGGAGGCAAAAGGGTATCTCGAGAGAAAGCCGAATCCGGCGGATGGAAGAAGCCAGCTGCTTTACGCGACAAAAAAGGCGGAGGCATTAAAGAATTCGAAGGCGAGTATCGAGGCGGTCTTTTATGAGTGGCTGCTGGCGGAGCTGCCGGAGGAGGAGAAAAACGCATTTTGTGAGACGCTCGACAAACTGTACTGGCGGTCGAAGAATGAGCGGAGAGCTGGATTTGTGGATGTAGCGGAGTTAGTGGAGAAGCATAAGGAAGAGAATATAGAGGGTGCAGATGAAAAAAAGATGTAAAAAATAGAACTGTTTGAAGCTAGGATCTTGAAAGCAGCGGTGATAATAAAGAGAACGAGAAATTCTGGGTCTGGTGCAGAAAAAAGATATTTTTGAAGAAATTGCAGCAAAAATAAAAACAGACACTCCGGAAGAAGCTGCTTCAGAGAGAAATCGGTAACTCGGAAAAGTTTATAAGACTTCAGGAAAGAACAGCAATGGAAAAGAAAAATTTTCGCCCAGATAAGATCATGATGTATTTCCGGGCAGAATGGAAGGTTCTGGCGTTGATCACAGTGTCGGGATTGATCTATAACCTGGGCCTCATGGCGGGGCCATGGTTTGAGGGAAAGATTGCGGGCTGCCTGATGCAGATCCTGACTGGGACGGAGCGTTTTCCGGCGATGCTCCGGCTGGCGTCCGCCTATGTGATCGTGATCGGAACGGTGCAGCTGGCGAGATATATCAAGCGGTTCTATGTGCGCCGGTTCGCCAACAATGTAAACCGGCGGATGAAGCGGATCCTGTACCGGACACTGATACATAAATCCCGTGTGGAGCTGGAAAAAGAGGGCGCCGGAAATGTCATCACGAAGGCGATCTCCGACGTGGATGACTGCGTGGAAGGTATGAGAAAGTTTACCACGGAGATCTTTGATACAGGTGTGGCGCTTTTCGGATATGTGTGCATGCTGCTCTATTACGACTGGAGACTGGCGCTCTGTTCCATGATCTTTCCCCCTTTTTCCTATATTATAGCAGAGAAGATGAAACGGATCGTCCAGACAACGGGAGCAGCTTACAAGAAGCAGACCGGAAAGCTCAACGCGGTGACCCTGGATCGGATCACCAACGCCATTACATACCGTGTTTTCGGATGTGAGAAGGAGCGCGGGGAGAACTACGAGGTCCACTTAAAAGAGTATGAACAAGCAGCTGTGAAGGCGAATATCTGGAACGCGGCTTTGCGGCCGGTCTACAAGGTGATCGCCATGGCGGGAACTGTGATGATCCTGTATTTCGGTTCAGAAAATATCCTCGGAATGGGCTGGACGTCATGGGATGTGGCGGCATTTACCACATTCCTGGCATGTTACGCGAAGCTCTCCGATAAGTCCTCGAAGGCGGCGAAGCTCTTCAATGCGGTCCACAAGGCGCAGGTTTCCTGGAAGAGGATCCATCCGTACATGGAGCGGGCGTCTGAGGCTGTGGAGAAAGATGAGATCGCGGCGCAGAATGAAAACTACAATGCTGAAAGCTCCGACAAGGATGTGAAGAATGGACCGGGAGGCAGTGCGGTGCATAAATCCGGGCAGCAGTCAGAAAAGAACAGCGTCAAAGAAAACGTAGCCGTAGCTGATCATCTCACTTTCGCCTATCCGGGCAGTGACCTGATCTTTAAGGAGATTTCCTTCACTGCGAAACCAGGTCAGATCGTCGGCATCACGGGTCCGGTGGCGTGCGGAAAATCTACACTGGGAAAGAGTTTTCTCTGCGAATATCCGTATGAGGGTCATCTGACTTACGGCGGCAGGGAGCTTTCCTCCTACACGGAAAATGAGCGGAGCCGGATCATCGGGTATCTTGGACATGATCCGGAGCTTCTGGGAGACAGCGTGGAAAACAACGTGCTCTTGGGGGATGATGACAATGTCTGGACATGGCTTAGGGCTGTATGCTTCGCCGAGGAGGTCCGGGAGATGGAGGAGAAGGAGAAGACCATTGTGGGAAACAGTGGCGTCCGTCTCTCGGGAGGGCAGGCGGCGCGTCTTGCGTTGGCGAGAACACTCTGCCATGGAAAGCCGGTGCTGGTTCTGGATGATCCGTTCTCGGCGCTTGACAGAAATACAGAAAAACAGGTATTTGAGCATGTGAAGGAGCTCTCGAAAGACAGGATCGTGTTCCTGATCTCCCACAGACTATACCTGTGCAGTGATTTTAATCCGTAGATGTGGCGCTCCGAGAAGGTGGGCACATGAAGCAGCCATGAGAGGTTGATGGCGGAAAATCCGCAGTACGCGGAGCTTTACAGGGCGCAGGTTTCGGAGAAAGATGAAAATATTCTGTCAAGTGAGAAAAAGAATCATCCTGACGGCGCACAGAAATATGAAGATATTGAATAGACAACGAAAAGAAGCGGAAATCGCGGGAATCCATCAGGGAGACAGCATGAAAATTATGGGGAGAGGAGATGGAAATCATGACTGCAAATAGACGTATCAGCGCGGCATCGATCATCGGAAATACCGTCGCGCGGGAAAAATGGCTTTCCATCGGAATCATTCTGACGGTGACGGGTGCCGTTGTCATTTCCCTGCTTCCACCTCTCGTTCTCGGAAAGATCATTGACCGGATCGCCGGCGGAAATTTCCCGGGATTTTCCATGGCAGCGGAGTATTTTCTGCTGATCTTTTTGTCGGGGGCGCTGGAGTCCTTGAGAGAAAGTTTCCTGACTGTGTTTGGACAGAAGATGACCCATGCGTTCCGAAGCGAGCTTTCGAAGAAGCTTGTCCGGCTGAGCGCTGACACATTAAATAAGGAAGAGCCGGGTGCTGTGGTATCCAGGTTTGTGGGCGATGTAGATACCGTGGAGGCATTGTTTACCTCCGGAATCATCAGCATGTTCGCGGATGCCTGCAGAGTCATCAGTATCTTTGCGGTGATCTGGTTCCAGAACAGGGGACTTGCGCTGCTTCTTGTTGTATTGATTCCGGTGATCTTTGCGTTCACGAGAATCGTCCAGAAGCAGATGCTGACGGCGCAGTTAGAGAACCGCGCGGCAATGAGCCGTGTCACAAATCATGTTCCGGAGACAATCCGGTGTATCAGAACGATCCATACACTTGGAAAAGAGACGTATATGGAGAAAAGGTATGATGACTATATCGGGGAGAGCTATTCGGCGGTCGAGAAGACGAACTTTTACGACGCTGTTTACTCGCCGTTGATCCTGTTCCTGAATGCGGTGGCGGTGGCGATCGTCATGCTGCTTGCGGCATCCGGAAACGCGAAGATCCTGGCATTGTTCGGCATGTCCGTGGGAAAATCTGTCGCAGTCATCAACTATATTTCCCAGGTATTCTCGCCGATCGAGAACCTCGGCATGGAGATCCAGACGATCCAGTCGGCGGTTGCGGGTGTTTACCGGATCAACGAGTTTCTGGCGAAGCCGGAGAGGGAGATGGTAGAAGAGAGAGCATTTGTGGATTCCAGACATACAGTTGGAAAGAATGGCGCTGTACAGGAATTAGAGAATACGCAGGGGAGAGCGGAGAATAGTTCCGGGGACACCAGTGCGGCAAGTATAGATTTAGATGCAGTCAAGGTAAATGATAGCGGAATTTTCGAGAACACAGAACCATGCGTGGAGTTTAAGGATGTCACCTTCGGCTACGACGACCACATCGTTTTAAAGGACATGAATTTCGCAATCTATCCGGGCGAGCAGGTAACGCTGACGGGACGTACCGGCGCCGGAAAGAGTACGATCTTTAAGCTGCTTTTAGGACTCTATCGCCCGAATTCCGGTGAGGCTCTGATTGAGGGCGAGGCGGCATATCGGCTCTCTGACAAGGAGAAAAGAAAGAAGTTCGGCTATGTGGAACAGTCCTTTCATATGGTTCCGGGCACGGTTCGCGACCAGATCACACTGTTTGACCCGGCGATCGGGGACGAGGCGGTGCAGGCAGCCGCGAAGCTCGTGGGACTCCATGGGACGATCGTGAGCCTGGATGATGGCTATGACACATTATGTAAACCGGAGATATTCTCCCAGGGTCAGTGGCAGCTCTTATCCATCGCGAGAGCCGTTGCCGGAAAACCTGGGATCCTGCTTCTCGATGAGATCACGGCGAACCTTGACGCGGAGACGGAGGAGGTGGTGCTCCGGGCATTAAAGAGCGCGTCGGAAGGGCGTACTGTTATCTCGATCTCCCACCGTGTTTACCAGAAGGACGGAACTGGGCGGCTCATTACCGTGTATGGATAGGGATTTTCTGAACTGAAAATTCCGTACAATACAGTTATGGCAGCGGATTTTGCCGATTTGGAATGCGAAGCATCGGCAAAATCGGTTACAGTTCATGTAAGCATGAACTGTAACACCAGATCAGGTATTTAGCGATTGGGAGCTGATTTATATTTACAAATGTTGACAGTGGGAATATAATAAGCCGAAGAAATCTTCGAGATTTTGTTTGACTGGAGGCGAAATCATGTCAATTTTATTTGCGATCATATTTCTTGTCGTGATCTTTAAGTGCGTTGGTCTTGTGCTTGGCGTATGTGGAAAACTTCTCGGCGCGGTGCTGAGCTTGTTTGGATTTATCTTATCCATCGCTGTCGGAGCAATCGTATTCGGAATTTCCACGGCATTTGCATTGGTGCTGTTATGCATCGCGGCGGGATGGCTGTTGATCAAGCTGATATTTTAAAGATCGTGTGTTCAGAATGGACACAGAAAGTGTGAGACTCCGGGATGGTGATGCCGGCCTGCAAAATCCGTCCCGGAGTCTTGACAAACATGGAAAAATCCATTAAAATCCATCATATATGCATATCAGACAGGCATTGAAGAGGGAAAGTAGATGAATGGCGGCATCCCAGAGAGGAAGCAGACGGTGAGAGCTTCCATGTGCGCGTTGTTGAACCGGCCTCGGAGCTTTGTGCGAGAGATGTGGAAAACGGCAGTGAAAACAGATTGCCGCAGTGAATGACTACATTGCTAAGTACAGCGTAGATCCGGCGTTAACGGATATCAGAGGAGAGTTCCCGTAAAGTGCGGGAGCTAATTTGGGTGGTAACGCCGGCTGTCGGTCCCTTTTGTGGACGACAGCCTTTTTTATGTAACAGGGAATTCCTTGGAATTTCCTGTTACATAAAAAGGCACTAACGTGCCAAAGATGCGCACTCGCGCGAAGATGT
>OGEJ01000425.1_pt1 | contig 16195 bp, 22 predicted proteins | sample 1570701 | NCBI WGS metagenome assembly OGEJ01 (sample SAMEA2582140, study PRJEB24529) | metagenome | biome: Human gut stool | place: China | collected 2011
CTCTTTTTGAGGTAGAGCAACACCTTGAATTTCTCTATTTTCATATGCTTTAATTTTATGGGCAAAATTACCCGTTGTTAAAGCGTTCTTTGATAAGCAGAACATTGCGGAACAGTGAGATAGAAACCTCTCCATAGAAATCTCTCCTTTTTTTTCGTTACCTCTCTTCATTGGGGAAACCAACGGATAACGGTTTGGTAACCGAAAGGATTCAATATTCCATGCCGAATTGCTTTTCTGCCACACTCGTAAAATATAGAAAATCGACTAATTCACAACCTGTTACCGGTTTATTCTCTATGTTCTTCCAATTCCTCAAATGGATGATATTTTCCATACGGCAAGACATACCTTTGCCACGCTCATCACGCTTGAACAGGGCGTGCCTATTGAAACGGTGAGCAAGATGCTCGGACATAGCAATGTAAGTATGACCGAGCGTTATGCAAAGGTCACACCCCAAAAACTTTTTGAGGAGTTTAATCGTTTCCTTTCTTTCACGGAGGATATGCAGATGAGTATTTAGCAATAGACATATTAAAACTAAAATCATTATGAGAAGTACATTCAAGATACTGTTCTATATTAACAGACAGAAGACAAAAGCAGACGGCAACACCGCCATTCTCTGCCGTATCACCATAGACGGAAAGAGCACCGCCATTACCACAGGAGAAGAGTGTAAAGTCTCCGAGTGGAACTCCAAACAGGGTTTGACAACCAATAGGAAGACCAACCAAAGAATCAATGAGTTCAGGGAATTGATAGAAAAAACCTATCGGGACATACTGACGATGGAAGGAGTGGTAAGTGTGGAACTTATCAAGAACAGTTTGCAAGGCATTGCCACCAACCCCACCACGCTCCTTGCAATGAGCAAGGCGGAACTGCAAGCCGTCAAGGAAAGCGTTGGAAAGTCAAGGGCAGAGGGGACTTATCTTAACCTTTACTATTCTGATAAAAATCTCCGAGATTTTATCGAAAACAAAGGAGTACAAGACATATCTATCGTCACCATTACGGAGAGTTTGTTCGAGGAATACCGTTTCTTCCTAAAAAAGCGTGGGCTGAAAGCATCGACTGTCAATACCAATCTCTGTTGGCTGAGCCGACTGATGTTTCGTGCGGTGAGCAGCAGGATTATCCGCTGCAATTCCTTTGAGAACGCCAAGTATGAGAAGGAGGAAAAGAAGATACGCTTCTTGCAAAAGGGCGATGTAATGAAACTCATGGCAATGACGATGAACGACAGAGAATCGGAATTGGCTCGGCTGATGTTCGTCTTCTCCTGCTTCACAGGTATGGCTATCGCTGATATGGAAAATTTGGAATACAGGCATATCCAAACGGCAGCGGATGGGCGGAAGTATATCCGCAAGGAGCGTCAGAAGACAAAGGTTGAGTTTGTCGTACCATTGCACCCGATAGCAGAGGCTATTATCCGCCATTGTCTGGAAGAGCAGAAAGGGAATGAAGAACAGCAGACAGTGAAAGAAAAAGGTAAAAAACATATCTTTCCCCGTGAGTGCAGCCGGAGCGTGATAGACGGCAGACTGAGTATTGTTGGCAAGGCTTGCGGTATCAGACAGAGATTGTCGTACCATGTTGCAAGGCATACCTTCGGTACGATGAGCCTAAGCGCAGGAATACCTATTGAGAGCATAGCCAAGATGATGGGACACGCTTCCATATCAAGCACGCAGATTTATGCACAGGTAACGGACAACAAGATTTCGGAGGATATGGACAGACTGATAAGAAAATATCAAAAGGAGAAAGCAAAGGAGGAAGCAATATGAACATCAATCACCATCAAACAAAAAGAGACCGCAGCTATTTTGAATGGAGCGACAATATACAAATCGTTCGCAAGGGAAATGGCGATATAGCCATGACGGAGAGTGAACTCGTAGATTTCTTCGGTGTAACATGGAAGAAACTCAATTATCACCTGCAACTGCTTCTGAAAACATCTCATCTGCACCCTGACGAAAGGAATGCAGGTAAGGAAGAAGTTTTTGTGAACGGACGACTGCGAGGATATGCTCCGCTTTATCCGCTCACTATCATCATCGCTTTGTCTTATCAATTGGACAGCATGGAAGCACATTTGTTCAGGAACTACATCTGCCAAGAGTTACAACACCCAACACCTATGGTAGAACAGATATTTCTATACGGAGGTGGCAGTATCAATTGATATACAACTTTTCTCTTTCACTGATATTATCTTACTACATTACTACAAGGAGGGATAATGCGGTGAAAGGAAATGGGTTAGCGTGTAGTCAGACCATGATATTTTCTGCAACTACAGACTAACTACCATACTATTGAAACAAAAACACAGAGAGAAACCCATTATTCTGCCGAATTATTATTATTTTTACGCCAGTTCGGGATAAGCACTCGCTTAGAAAAGTTCCATCGGCATCTAAATTCTTGCAGAACTCATCCAGTATACAAAACATTTCAGTAACTTTGTCTGTGGTAATCATCGCCACACACGTTTTGTAAGTTACTGATTTACAACTATAAAACCACAAAACAATAGCAAGATTACCAACTTTTTAGAACACTTTCTTATCCCGAACTGACGGAAAGTATTCAAAGAAAATAAACAAGAGGCTGTTTGTCAACTCTTGCCTATGACAAAATATCATAATAAGGCTTGTCTCTTCAGCATATTACGAATATGCAATCTTATTACTATACAGCCCAAAGATTGAATCGATTATTATTCCAGTTGTCTATGCTTTTATACAGCTTAGTCTTTTCAAATTCCTCTTTGCCAAAATAAGCTCTGATGAGGGCTACAATGGCTATTTCACTATATTCTTTTGCTTTTTTAGCTTTAGAATGAAGTATATTGCGAATTGCAGAAACCAAATCATGTCCATTTGTGAATAAAAAAAGTTCACCATCTTCGATAGGGTTCTGTTGTATAAACCTGTTCATTGTATTCAAGTCTGGAAATGATGCTTTTCCAGAATTTCCTGCAAGTTTTACGTGTTTAAGTACATCCTCTACACTGACAGGTTGATTATTGGGGATTAAATTGCATATTTTAGTCTTTTTGAAGCTAATTCCGTCTTTATCAGAATCTCCCCCAGTAAAAATCATTTTGTCATTATAATAACGGAGATATGACAAGTTTTTTAGAGAGGTCATTGCATCGAACGACAAATTTCGATATTCTTCTTTAATAGTTTCCCAACAAATACATTGACAGACCTTTGAGGTCAGCATCATTGTTTCCATATCGTGGGTGTCGGTCAACATAAGATTGGCAATATTATGACTGATTTTATTTATATGGTCAAAATCAGCATCTTTGATACCTATAACGCAATCTTTGAGCTGCTCATCTGTGCTCACAATGCACATAGAATTCTTTACTTTTAGGCAATTTCCAGCACAAAGGAATTCTACAGCCTGCATATTAAAGAATTTTTTCAAAGCTTTTTCATCGTCTTCGCCCTCAACAACGATTATTACATCCCTATGATTAGGATGTTGTATATTTTGTCTTATTGTTTCTACGATACTTGGGGGATCGGTCGCCTCCAATACGGTGTTCTCCAATGATTTATTATCTTCTACGCAAGATTGGGGTTCGCATTCCTGCAATACGGAATTTTCCATTAGATTATTTGTTTGTTAAGTAATAAAGGTCTTTGGTCATACTAAGACCTTTGCTTACAATGCTTGGCGAATGAGTAGCGATAATAATCTGTAGACGCTTGACTGAAGCTATTTCCTTCATATCATCTACGATTGTCTTCTGCCATGCGACATGAAGTGAGTTCTCTGGTTCGTCAATCAACAATAAACCTTGATCAGGCACCTCATATATTAAACGATACAGCATTATGATTTCATTCTGTTCACCACTTGAAAGTTTATATCCGTCTATAATATCACCTTTGTCAGATTTAAACATAAAACCATGTTGAGGAGAAATTTCTACAGATTTGTTTGCAAAATGCTTAGAGGTCAGCATTTCTTGAAATAATTCTGTTTTTTTCGATATTGTTGAAATCTTGCTGAACTTCTCCTCGAGCCCTTTAAGATAAGCAAAGAGTACGGCCTTGTTTTTTTCGTTATATTCTGGAATTTCTACTTTAGGTGTAAGCTTATATTTAACAATTGTGTTCATCTGACTCTCAACTTCATCCTTTAGCTTATTGTATGAAACCTGAGAACAAACTTCATAATTTGGATCTAATACTTTTTTGATAAAGTTAGAATCAACTTGTTGTGAATAAAACAGATAGTTTTGTTGAGCAGTTTCCATTTTATCCATTAATGCTTCACGAACTTTCTCTATTGGCAGTTCATCATTCTCTTCATGAGCTTCATTATAGATTCGGTTTGCTGGTATGTAGTAAGAACGTAAGGTTTCGAGTTGCATCAGGAACTGTTCCTGTCCATTTGATTTGGCAATATGTTCGTTGAATTCTTCGTTATCTAATAAGATTTCTCTTTTCTCTCTATTAGGCAAATCATTCAACGCCCTACGTCTACTATATGTCTCTCGTAAGAAATTGTATGAACGGAGTGCTTTTTCGATGTTTGTGTTATTATATACGAAATGAGTGAGTGCTTCCCCCGTAGCTTTGTTCCAGGTAAACCTTACTTCTTTCTTCAAGTCTTCCTTATAGTCAACAGCAGATATACTTTCAGTTTCTGTTTTATAACTCTGAGTAATATTTAATACTGTATTATTATCAAAAGAGATTATTATTTCGTTGAATTTAATAACATAGAAATAATACAGAGACTTAGGATTAAGGGAATTTAAAATGCGTAGAATAGTAGTCTTGCCATATCCATTAGGACCTGTAAGAATAGTTATCTGTTCTTTCTCTTCGTTATTGAAATCTATATCATAGTTATATTGGTCGTAAAGTTTCTTGATTTGTAGTCTTGAAATTTGCATGGCTTATTTATTATAATATTCATGTAACACCTGTTGAAGAGTCTCGTTCACTGTATAACTTGATTCTTTTTCGATATTCTTGTTGCCTTCTGATTGGATTGCAGACATATATTCCGGATAATCATCTCCTTTGGATACATTGTTTTTCCATTGCATAGCTCTAAGGTTACGTTCAAAGTCGTCGCCTCCCATAACAACAGGGAAAACATGGTCAACTTCCCATCCGAAGGCAGAATCTCTCATTCCATAATGAGCCTTGAAGATCCATGCTCCGCATGCATCTTTTCTTATAGTGTCCTTATCATAACCCTCTACAACTTGGGCATGATTCCAACAATATTCTTTCTTTTCTTCGTCTGTCATAATAGTAAGTTTTTGGCATTAAAATGTTGTTGAATGCCTATCTATGTTGCAAAGATACAATTTTTTTTGTTTTGTCACTATAATAACAAATTAAATATCATTGCTATCTACAGAATATTTCGGTTAATCCAGCATTTCGAGTGATATGGCAGTCATGCAGTGCTTAGAGTCTTAGTGTTAAGTATCTCTCATCCCAGAATCCATACGCATTTCGTTTCATTACTTTAATCTTGTTATTGATGCCTTCGACTTTTCCTATTGATAGATGGTAGCCGTACCAAGCTAGAATTCCTTTCCGGTAGGTCCTCATGGTAACAGCCTTTTTCTTTAGCTTTGCATTTTTGCTCTGTTTTGCCAGCCTTATCCAGTCATCAAGCATCTCTTCCCCTATAGACTACGACAGTTCGGGATAAGGGTTTGCTTAGAAAAGTTCCAATTGCCTAGTCTTTTCAATGCGCACGGGCAGTGCCTCTGGCTTATTCTCGAAGAAACAGTATGCTGCTAATGCCGCACAGAGATTCATGAGGAAGTTATGTACGGAGCGATGGCGTGAATGGACAAGGTTGGCCTTGTTCTTGAGCAGTTCGTTGATGCATTCTATTATATATCGCTTGCGCAGCATCATCTTGTCCCACAAGGGCATAAGCTTGTTTTTCATGTTTGATTTGAGCCCGTGAACGAGATGGATGCCTTGGTTGAAGAGGTTCTCAAAGAACTCTTGCTTGATGTAGCCCTTATCGGCATACTTTGCCGTAGAGCACCTTGGTGAAGACCTGCCACACCCTAGGGTCCCTGTCGTCCACGTTTGCGGGAGTTAGGCAGAACGTGAGTACATCGCCCATCTCGTTGCACAGCAGATGAAGCTTGAAACCATGACACCACCCCATTGTTCCCTTTCCGTTCTTAGCAAGTCCATCAAACACCTTGTTGAATTTCCTTCTCATGTTGTGGCATACAGGAATCATCGTACTGTCCACGAAACTAATACCCGTGCACTTTCCAAAACCTTGGATGCGCATGAAGGCCATCAGCTCGAAGAACACGCGAGGCATGAGTTCCACGAAACGCGTGTAGGACACGGCCTTAGGGAAGTAGCTTGCCAGATGCTCCTTGATGAAGAAGAGGTAATAGTGCTTGGAGTTGCGGAAAGAGCCAAAATGATAGCACAACAGGATGGTCATGATTTCGCTCTTGGCCATCTGTCCTTTACGGTTTCGCATGCGCTTATATCCCTCGTCTATGGGGGCAATGTGTAGGTTTTTAGTTAACTCGGCATCTAAATTCTTGCAGAACTCATCCAATATACAAAATATTTTTGTAACTTTGTCTGTGGTAATCATCGCTATATATGTTTTGTAAGTTATTGATTTACAACCATAAAGTTACAAAATAATAGCGAGATTACCAACTTTTTAGGGCACTTTTTTATCCCGAACTGGCGTATTTTTGCTATTGTATGAAGCGAATACCTATTTATAAGTTCTATAAGCATAAATATGGCGACGAACTCTTGGTAGACATTGTCGACTATAAGAATATGTGGCATGACATCCAAAAGACGCCCGTGTTTACCGAGACCTTTCACAGTATCACATTGGTGGAAGAGGGAAACGAAGTGGTTGAACTGGATGGACAAGCCTGCCGAGTTGATCGCGGAATGGTAATCTGTTCTATTCCGGGAGAACTTTGGCGATTTCGTGGAGAGATGGAAATGAAAGCACTAAATCTGGTTTTTGAGAAAGAGTTTTTGCTTTCCTTCTTTCGTGACAGTCACTTCTTAGACCAATTTCAATATCTTTCCTCAAATCGCTTGTCTCATTTCCTTCAACTTAGTGAGCCGCTTTTCAATCGGTTGCTCAAACTTTATCAAGAGATGCAACTCAAGATTAACAGCCATGAGCAGAAAGACCAGCATATCCTGCGTGCCATGCTATACGAAGCCTTGATGCTGTTATCGAGAGCAGAAGTAAAGACTCCGGAGCACATCGACAACAAAAACATAATGTCTTCAAGTCGATATATAGAACGTTTCGTTGAACTTGTAAGCGAGCATTATGCCACAGAGCATGGCACGGAGTTTTATGCCAACCAACTTTGTATCACCTCCAATTACTTGAATAAGATCGTCAAACAGATGTTTGGGAAATCAACCAAGGCCTATATTCAGGAACAACGCATGAATGATGCCTGCCGACAGCTGCAATATACAACACTCTCCGTACAGGAAATTGCTGAATGGCTGGGGTATGAAAGCAGTACTTACTTTATACGTTCATTCCGTAAGCAAACAGGAATGACGCCGTTACAATATCGCCAAGAGAAGAACAAGTATCCCGAAAAGTGACATTCCTTTCCTGTTTATTTCATGGCAACGTAGTGGAATGCCCGTAACTTTGCAGTCGTAAAAACAATTAAACGTAAAAAGAAATGGAACAGAATAACAATTGGTACAAGAGTGAAGAAGAGCGTAAACTGGCCGAGCAGATTATCGACATGGAGAAGGCTGCGCTCGACAAATGGTTCAAAGGCGATAGTTCGGCTTACAGAGCGTTGTGGTCGGAAGATGATTTCAGTTATTTCGACAGCGTTGCCGACCATCGGGTGGACACGCATGAGGAAATTTCAGCTTTCGTGAAGTCAGCCGTTGACGGCAAACTCTTTGCCGATAGCTACGATTTCTGCAACCCACGCGTGCAGTTTGGTGGTGATATGGCAGTGCTCACCTATCAGCTCCACGCCGACACCACACTTATCAATATGCACTACAATTGCATTGAAGTCTATCGCAAAGAAGCTGCCGGTTGGCGTGTTATTCACTCCACATGGTCGTTTATCCGTCCAATGGATATGGATTTCGGTACGATAAAAGCTGTTGTGTAAATTAAAGATGGATATAGAAGAACTGCGTAACTACTGTCTGACGCTCTCACCGGAAGTAGAGGAGAAGTTTCCTTTCCAACAGTTCAAGGCTGCAAAGGATGTGCTTGCTTTCTATATCGGTGGACATATCTTCTGCTACTTTGACATCAACGACCTCACACACGTAACGGTAAAGTGCCCAAAAGAAAAGGTGATGGAACTGATAGAACGATATGACTATATCGACCATCCCTATAACGGCAATGCCAAGTATTGGATAGGGATAGATGTAACACGTGCCGAGGCAAAAGTCGCCAAACAGTTAGTGGCTGACTCATTCGAGATAGTAAAGCATAGGAAATGATACTTTGGAATCTCATACATGGCTGCCATCGTAAGAGCGAGGGCTGCAAACATTGTTATGTATTTGCGCGCGACGAGCAATATGCCATCGATACCAACATCGTTCGTAAGACCTCTGCTTTTAACCTTCCGATGAAACGAAACAGGAAAGGAGAATGGAAGATCCCACCGGGTGCAATGGTAATGACATGCTTTTCATCCGACTTCTTTATCGAAGAGATGGACGAGTGGCGCAACGAAGCTTGGGAAATGATGCGGATGCGAAGGACCTGAATTTTTATATGGTAACAAAACGCCCCGAACGCATTGCGGATTGCCTGCCACCCTTTTGGAGTGAGCTCAAAGAACGCATCTACGTTTGCTGCACAATGGAAAACCAACGGCGCGCAGACGAACGCCTTCCCATCTTTCAGCGTATGCCGATTGCTCATCGCGAAATCATTGTTGAGCCAATGCTTGAAAAGATAGATTTCCATAGTTCGCTGAATGGTATTGACCGTATCACCGTCGGAGGGGAATCGGGAATATATGCTCGTCTCTGTCATTACGAATGGGTACTGGACGTGCGTCGGCAATGCAAGGAAGCGAGTATCGCCTTCCATTTTATGCAAACAGGCGGCAATTTTTACAAGGATGGAAAAAACTATAAACTGACACATCGGCTGCAAATCGTACAGGCAGCCCGTGCAAACATCAACATCTTATGAACATAGAAACATTTCGTAATCACTGCCTTTCGCTGAAAGGCGTTACAGAGAAAATGCCTTTCAATAAGGCGACAAGTCCGTACGACCGCAATCTGCTGGTCTTCTCCATCAGCAACAAGTGGTTTTGTTTTGTCAATATCGAGGTGTTCGACTTCTGTAATCTCAAGTCCTCGCCAGAGATTTCCACACAACTGCAAGAAGAGTTCGATGCCGTGCGTCCTGGCTATCATATGAATCACCGCCATTGGATTTCTGTTTATTTCAACCATGATATGTCCGACGAGCGCATTCTCGAACTCGTTGACGACGCTTATAACCGTGTATTGTCTTCGCTGCCCAAGCGCGAGCAAGCCAAATACATGTAAGCCTTTCTGCGAAATGACAATAGGTATAAGCGAACTCAATCCTAAATAAAACGGCACTTGAAGCAGATATATCTTTGCTCAAGTGCCGCTATTTTGTTCTCCGATATGTTGACCAACTCACCCTTCCCGCATACTCTCAAAATTGTCTTATAGGATTTTTCAAAAAGTCTTATAGGACAATTTAAATTCTCTTATAAGACAATTTTGATCCTATTAGAAGTGCTAATTATCAGTGTGTTATGAAGCTGTATTTTTGAATCTTAAAAACGGTGTTTCCGACATATGAAAAAACTCCTTTTCGTATGCCGAAAACACGCTTTTCGTTAAGGTTGTATGATGCTTCCTTTATAATTCTCCTCCAACGTCCTCTCCAAGTCCGAAGCCTTATAGAGTATCTTCCCTGCAAACTGCGTGTAGGGAATAATCTTCCTGTCTCGGTAGTCCTGCAAGGTACGGGGACTGATATACAGCCGCTCGCACACTTCCTTTCCAGTGAGGAAAAGTTCGCCAGCAAAGAGTGGCTTGTGTGTATCCGCCACTTCTACTATTCGTTTACCTACACCTCTCAACGCTGAGACGACCAACTGCATCTCGTCCGTCTCCATGTTCAAGTCTCTTGCTGTTTCCATCATATCTGTCTGTTTTTAGGTTTGTCCGATTTCGTAAGAAGCAATACTTCCACATCCTCACACTTGTAATAGCACTTGTGTCCGATTTGCGTAAACGGCAGCACGCCCGTATCACGATAATGCTGCAAGGTGCGTTTGCTGATGTTCAGCAGCCGACACACATCTCCGTTGTGCAGCCAGTCCGTATGCTTACTCTTTTCTCCGAATGCCTTGTGGCAGGTCTCGGCAAGACTGAGTATCTCGTTCCTCAACCTTGCCCAATTTGATTCCGTAATGATAAAATATCCCATAGTTTTATTGTTATTTTGTTTGTAATTCTGTCTTATTGGTATTGACAACACCTTTGTCTGTTCTGCGTTTCATCACACGTTTATGCCTGCAAAAGTATGATGAGTTTATCACACTTCAAAGCAGTAGGGAACAGTAGGGAAACATCGGGAAGTTGAAGGAAAAGCTAACGCATTTTATCGGCAGTCATTTGCGCATTCTTACCCTGTTTTCTTCTTTCACCGTCCGTTTGGCGCAAAGATAGGGCGGTGCATGTCCAATTCAATCGGCGTTTGTTCAACTGGCAGCTTATGGCACTTTCGATATGGACAAACGCTACCATATTTCCGTACTGATTCTATCGTTTGCAATATCAGTGCAGAATATTGCAAACATGCGCAAGTGGTACACTTCTATCTCTGTCTTTCCTTGCTATTTTATACCCAGTTTTGACTTAATTCGTGTTTAAATCAGTCATTTCTTTTCCTGTCTCCATAAAAATCTGTGCGAACTTCATTGCCAATGAACGCAACATTATGCAAGCACTCCCTGAATGCTTGGAACTTACTCATTCTCTTGATAACTTCGTTCTTGGAAACAAACCCCAGCATATAATGAAAACAAGCGCAGATAAAGGCAAATTGGAGGGTGGGTACAGCACACTCAGACCGAGAAAGGCTTCCTCCAAGAACTCGGAGATAGAAGCCTATCTCTCCACTCACTACGAGTTCAGATACAATACGGTATTGGGTAGAACTGAATATCGTAGCAAGAATGATGCTCACTTCTCAAAGGTGGGCCGCTATGAAATCAACACGCTCCGCAGGGAGATAGACAACGACATCGGGATAATAACCTCATCGGATAATCTATACTCTATCATCGAGAGCAGCTTCTCTCCACGCATCAACCCCATACAGGAGTATTTCAAGGGATTGCCATTGGTGGATGTAAGTAGCAGTTCTCCCTTTTCACTGAAAGTCATTCCCGATTTGGCAAGTTGCGTGGTCGTGCGCAACTCTGACAAGTGGTTGCCGTATCTTACCAAATGGCTTGTGGCTGTGGTCGCCAATGCGATGGACGACCGTGAGTGCCGTAACCACACCTGCCTTGTGCTGACGGGCGAGCAGGGAAAGTTCAAAACTACATTCTTGAATTTGCTCTGCCCACCTGCATTGCATGGCTATAGCTACACAGGCAAGATATATCCGCAGGAGAAGGACACGCTCACCTATATCGGGCAAAACCTCATCGTAAACATAGACGACCAACTCAAAGCTCTAAATAAACGTGATGAGAATGAGCTGAAGAACCTCATTACCTGCCCGATGGTCAAATACCGTATGCCCTACGACAAGTATGTGGAGGAACATCCCCACTTGGCAAGTTTCGTGGCATCGGTGAACGGCAATGACTTTCTTACAGACCCTACAGGAAGCAGACGCTTCCTGCCCTTTGAAGTGCTTTCCATAGACATAGAGAAAGCCAAGCGTATTTCAATGGACAATGTCTATGCTGAAGCCAAAGCCCTGTTAAAGTTAGGTTTTCGCTATTGGTTTGATGATGATGAGATTGCTGAACTATACAGGGAGAGTGAAGACTTTCAAGTACAGACTGCAGAGATGGAGCTTTTGTTGCGTTGTTTTGAAAAGCCAACGGAGGATGAAAGTTATTCGTTAATGACCACTACGGAGATACTCACCTATTTGGGTATTTATACTCACCGACCACTTGTTGCCAAGCGTATGGGTGAAGCCTTGAAGAAAGCAGGATACATAAAGGTGAGCAAACGAAGAAACGGTAGTAGCCCCATCTATGTCTACAAGATTAGGAAAATCTTGCCATGCCCGCTCCTTCAAACTTGTAGTAGCCAAATGTAGTAGAATGTGTAGTATTGCCTTATACTACAAAGTAATACTGATTATCAATCACTTATCACAAAATAATATGTAGTAAGAAGAAAGATGAAAAAGTTTGGAGGGGAAAAATTTTGGAAAAGGTAAAACCATAAAAACAGACAAACATAAATAATTATCATTCAACCCATTAATGTATCAAAACAATGAAAGAAGAAGATCTATCACGTATCAAGCAATACCCCATCGTGGAGTATCTCGAAAGGAAAGGCATCAAGCCTGTCCACAAGACACCGACCTATGCAATGTACCGTTCACCGCTCAGGGAGGAAACACATCCGAGTTTCAAGGTGGACACGGAAAAGAACCTTTGGATAGACTATGCCGAAGGCAGGGGCGGAAGTATAATCGACCTCTGTATGCGTATGGAGGGATGCACGCTATCGGAAGCCATCCGTCGTTTGGGGCAGAACGCTCCCGATGATGGTACCTATAGTTCTTGTAATGGTTTCGCACCAAACAACACCCAGCCTGTGATGGCTGTAAATGGAGCAAGGAGACTGATAGAAATATCAGACACTCTGCCACCACATTTTCAGGAGTACCTTACAAAGGTGCGTTGCATCAACTTGGAAAAGGCTATGCCTTTCCTCAAATGTATCAGCTATGAGGTAAGGGGCAGGCGCTATCAAGCCATCGGCTTTGCCAATCTCTCTGGCGGCTATGAGCTTCGGGACAATAAAACGTTCAAGGGAACGATAGCACCGAAGGACATTACTCCGATATTCACGGATAGAGCGGAGCCAGTATGTATCTTTGAAGGCTTCATGGACTTCCTCTCCTTCCTTTCAATGAAAGAAGAGATTACCAACCACTGCCTTGTGATGAACTCCATGAGCAAAGTGGCAAGGACTATCCGTTATTTGAATGACCGACACCTCACCCATATCCGTACCTTCCTTGACAATGATGAAGCAGGACGGAGGACTGTTCAAGATTTCATAAAGGCAGGCTTCCATGTTGAGGACATGAACATACATTTCCAAGACTTCAAGGATCTCAACGATTTTCATGTCAGCCGTGTCCGTGAGCAGCAGAAACGGAAAGCGCAGGAACAGACACACATATCAATTACAGGACAAAACAAGAAATCAAAACAAGTTAAACTTAAAATGAAATAGAAATGGAAAAGGAAACTATGATGAGCGACAAAGACCTTTCATGGTTCTTGGGTGTGGAAGATGAAACAGAGAACGAATCTACTTCAAAAGAAGCGACTGCGGTTCCTGAAAGAGACAGACCAACAAACAAGCAGGACACAGAGAATATCATGCACTCCGAGCCTGCACGGAACATTGAGAGTGCAACTGTTCAAAGGCGCATCAGTGCCAAGATGAGAAAAGAAACACTCGAAGCCTACAAGCAAGCCTATCTTGTGCCGACCAAGTTAAACAACCGTAAGGCAGTCTATCTGAGTAGGGAGACACAGGAGCGTGCCGACTTCATTGTGCGTAGGTTAGGCGACAGGGGCAGCAACCTTTCAAGCTTTGTGGAGAACATCGTTCGTCAGCATCTGGAGGAATATGGTGAGGACATAGAGAAATGGAGAAGACTGTGAGCCGCAGGAAAAGGTAGACGGTTTTCTGGAAAAGGGTCTACCCTTTCTTCAAAATAGGTCTACCTTTTCGAGCAAATAGGTCTACCTTTTTTTGCTAAAAGGGTCTACCCTTTCTTCTTCGGCTTAGTTCTCTGTGAGAATACCACGAATGCAGTTAGTCATAGAATGCACGGCATTCGTTTTTAGGCTATAAAACGTTTTAAGCGTATATAATTTATTCGGTAGCATTGCAAGACGTCAGTTTGTACCCACAAACTGCTCTTGCTCCCCTCGTCAGACTGCCGGGGAGATTAGACCGTAATCACTCCGTTCTCATCGGTCAGCATTCAGGAATTAAACAACAACAAATCATATTCAATGATTAACTTTCAAGGAAACTTATATGAACAAAAACAAAGGAAAGACTGCCCGATGGCAGCAACAGAATAAGGAAGAGCAGCAGATGAACAAGACGGAGTTCATCAAAGTAAGATGTACCTTAGAGGAAAAGCAACGTATCAAATCAAAGGCGGAAAATACAGGGCGGAGGTTCTCCGACTACTGCCGTGAGATACTCCTTAACGGCGAGATAATAGCCGTTCCCAAGATGACCGACAACGAGAGGGAAGCCATTGCCATCCTCCAACATACAGGAAGATTCTATGGGCAGGTTTCCAACCTCATCAAGGTCAAGGTCAAGGACGAAGATTGGCTACATATCACAAAGAACCTCTCGCTATGTGCCAAAGAAGCATTTAAGCGATTTTACGACCCGCATTTTCGTGTGGACGATGAGGTATATAAGGTCTTAAATCTAACAAGAAATGATAGGAAAATGTAAGGCGATAGCACACGGAAGCACTGCTCTGGACTATATCTTCAGAGAGGGCAAGCTCGGCTATCGGCTTGCCTTCCACAATCTTTGCAGCAGGGAGCCAAAGACAATCTATGAGGAAATGAAAGTGGTCAGTGACTATAACAGCCGTTGCAGGAACAAGTTTCTCCGCATTGAAATCGGTATCGCACCACAAGACGAAAGAAAGCTACCTGTGTCAGAACTCATGCGGATAGCCCATCTGTTTGCCAAGCGAATGGGACTTGACAACCACCAATGGGTGGCAGTAACGCACAAGGATACCGACAACAGACACACTCATATCATTGCCAACCGCATCAGCCTATATGGAGAAGTCTATGATACCACTTTTGTGAGCAACAAGGCAGCGAGATTGGCGGAGGAAATAAGCAGAGAGAAAGGCTTGACCATCGCAAAGGAGGTCAAGGCAGAAAGGAAACACCAAAAGGCAAAAGCCAATCCAACAAGAGAGCAGACAAAGCATCAAATACAGAATGTTTGCTATACCCTGCTTGAGAAGTATAAAGGAACAGGCATCACGGGACACTCCATGTTCCTCTATGAACTGAATAAGAACGGCATTTCCATAGAGCGTATGAAGAACAAGCAGGGTAAGGTCTATGGATTGAGGTTCTCATATGCAGAACAAACCTTCAAGGCTTCCGAAATCGGCAGGGAGTTCGGCTACCGTTCCTTGCAGAAGAACTTTGAAGCAAGTAACAAGGAAGAACAAAAGAAAACATATCGAATAATACAAGAGGCAACAGAAAAGAAAGAACAACCTGATGCAGGCTATCAGCTTGTGCCTCCAAGCCGTTCTTCTATCTCACGAGGCAATGACACACCACAAGTGCAGAATCCTATTAGTGCAGTGGCAGACACCATCGTTGGTGCAGCCGATGATGTGGTGGAAGGGTTGGGCGATTTGATTACACCAAGTACACAAGGCAATGACTTAACCGAAGCTGCATGGCAGCGCAAACTCAGATACCAAGCTAACAGAAAGAAGAAACGTGGAAGGGGAATATAAACATAGCAGCATACAAAAAGTGCAGAATAAAGAATATCTCATCAAAAACGCTTGTTATTCGGTAACAAAGTATTATCTTTGCAAACGGAATAACAAGCGTTCTTTGTTAGGCAGAAAATAGCGAAGTCAAGTAATTCGCTCGTTTCCAAATCGTTATCAGTTTAGTTTTATCAACAAGGTAACTTCTTTATTCTCAATTAGATACATTTTAATAATTATCTTCGCTCGTAACTGAGATACGATTGGAAAACTAAAATTAAGGATTAAAAATGACAACGACAATAAATAACGAACAGAAGAAACTCAATGTCCCAAATCTCAGATTTAAGGAGTTTCAGGGGGAGTGGGAGAAGTGCAAGGT
>OGEJ01000432.1_pt1 | contig 15976 bp, 15 predicted proteins | sample 1570701 | NCBI WGS metagenome assembly OGEJ01 (sample SAMEA2582140, study PRJEB24529) | metagenome | biome: Human gut stool | place: China | collected 2011
TTAAACATTGTAGCTTTATGAAGATATTGATTACAGGAGCTACCGGATTTGTAGGGCAAACTCTTATCCCCCAACTACAGAAACAGCATTCACAAGTGGATATATTGACACTCAATCGCAGTGTAAGGAAAGCGGAAATAATGTATCCTTCTGATACTTATCCTTGTGTGAAACACACCTATGCCGATGATTGGAAACAAGTGAAACTGTTTAATCCGGAATTGGTGGTACATTTGGCTGCCTTTAATACATCAAGCAATGATTCTGAAGTGATAAACTCTTTGGTGTCAACAAATATAACGTATGGAATTTTGCTTTTGGATGCATTGTCGCAATGTGAATCTTTGAAACTTTTTATTAATACAGGTTCTTTTTCGGAATTCCGTTGGGGAACAAGTTGTTTTAAGAGTGCTTATCTCTATGCTGCGACTAAGACAGCTTTCCGTTCTTTTCTTGACTATTATTCCGATCTTTATGGATTTAAATATATCACTGCAGTTCCATATTCTATTTATGGTGGTCTTCCGACTATAAAACGTCTGATGGACTATATTATAGAATCTATAGATTCAGTGGAGGCTATAGACATGACAAAGGGTGAACAGATGCTTGACTTTATTCATGTGGATGATGTCGCCTCATTTTTTGTCCATGTGATACAAAATATAGACAAGTATCAGCAGTTACAGAATGGAGAAGATTTTCATCTGGGAACTGGTCGGTGTATATCGGTCAGAGAACTGGCATTTATAGTGGAAAAAGTGACTGGCAAACATTGTAACATAAATTGGGGGGGGCGTCCATATCGTGAACGGGATACAATGTATGCCGCTGCACCTATAGCCAAGAATTTGGAACTCACTGGCTGGCATGCGGATATAAAAATAGAACAGGGAATTTCTAATTATATAAGAACAAATTTCAGCTATGAATAATGGCTTCATTAAAAAAAAATATTTTTTGGAATTCTGTACGGGTAGGAAGTAACTTAGTTTTCCCTTTGGTTACTTTTCCTTATGTATCTCGTGTGTTAGGTCCAGACACTATTGGACTATTTAATTATGTCACAGCCATTGCAGCCTATTTTACATTATTTGCCTCATTGGGATTTCCTATATATGGGGTACGTGAAATAGCAAATGTAAAGGATAAACCTGAAGAATTTGGCAATATTGTAAATTCAATATTTACTGCTAATGTAATAGCAACCTTTATTGTTTATCTAGCATATTTTGTGGTGGCATTATTGATTAGTGGGGAATATTTATTGCTTTATTTTATTATAGGATTATCGGTTTTGATGAGCTGTATCAGTTTTGACTGGTTTTACCAAGGTATAGAAGATTTTAGGTATATTACAGTTCGAAGTCTGATAATAAAAGTTATTTCAATAGTTGGGCTTTTTATTTTTGTTCATGACAAGTCTGATTTACTGGCTTATGCTATACTTTCAATTGTAGGAACTTGTGGTAATAATATATTAAATCTGATTCGGATTAATAAATATGTAAAGCTTCGCTTTTCTTTAGTTGATTGTTGGAAACATACTAGGGGAGCTTCGACTTTATTTCTAGGTACTATAGCTGTCAGTCTTTATACTAATTTAAATAGTATTATGGTAGGTGCTTTGGGAACAATGGAAGCTGTAGGATTTTTTACAACAGGCAATAAAGTTGTGAGTCTGGTAATGACTATTATTACAGCGGTGACTTCTACAATTATTCCGAGAATGTCTTATTTAGTAGGTAACGGTAAGGAAGAGGAAGCTGCTTTTTTGCAGAAAAAAACTATTAATTTATTGAACTATATGTCATTACCTATGATAGCAGGTTTAGTTATCTTGGCAAAACCGATTATATTGGTATTTAGTGGTGAAGAATTTCTGCCTTCTGTCATAGTTTTGCAAATACTGTCATTTTTACTTATTGTTATTCCATGGTCGTCTTTTTTAGGCTTGCAGATACTTTATCCTATTAGAAAAGAAAAGTATGGTAATTATGCTGTTATTATCGGAGCATTGGTAAATTTAGTGTTGAATTTCTTTTTAATTCCCCAGTATGCTTATGTAGGTGTAGCTGTTTCAGTAGTGTGCGCTGAAACTGTCATTACTTTGGCACATTATATTTTTGCAATGAAATATATGAAATTAAAACTTCATGATTTTATCCCTATTAAATCCGTTGTTTCAACTTTGGTGATGGCTTTGGTAGTTTACGTATGTTCGTCTTACAGTGACTATCCTGTCTGTGTTGTAGTTTGGGTTATAGTAGGTGCATTGGTCTATGTGGGTACTTTATTGCTAATGAAGGATAAGTTTATGAAAGAAATGATTTTCAAAATAATAAATCGATGAGAGATATATTAGAAATAAAAGATAATTTTTCCATTTATAAAGGAATCAAGAGTAGCCTGTTATGGGGCAATCCAAGTTATTGCAAGAAACCTAAAGTATCCATTATTATGCCAGTATTTAACCATCCTGATTATTTTCGGAAATCATTGAGCTCCGCAATAAATCAAGACTATACTGATGATTATGAAATTATAGTGGTTGATAATAATGACCAGACTGATGGACCGACTAGTAATCAAGTGATTGTAGAAGAATTTAGAAACCCTAAAGTCCTGTATTATAAGAATGAAAAGAATATAGGGATGTTTGGCAATTGGAATAGAGGTATTGAATTGGCAAGAGCATCTTTTGTGACTTATTGCCATGATGATGATATGCTGTTACCGAGTGCATTATCTAGATTGATGGAGCTTCAAAAAAAAACAGGTGATAAGGCTATATTTTCTGCATATAACAAAATGGATGATAAAGAGACAATATTTTCCTCAGGTGAATATATTTCTAAGCGCAAATGGGGAATGCTAGTTTCATGTGATTATTATCCTTATACTTTATTTGATCAGTTTATTAGTTCTGCTGGATTTGGTGTGGGATGTTTGTTTTCAAGAAAATGTTTATTAGAGATTGGGGGATATGATTCTGAATTCTATCCGTCTTCAGATTATGCTATGCAGGCTCATTATACATTCCGTTATGGTAGTGTTTATAATTGCATTCCTACATTTAATTATCGCGTGGTGGAAAATGAATCATTTTCTGTTTATGATAAGTTTGTAGAAGTAGACCGGCATTTTAGGAACTGTATGAAAAAACATATTAGTCTTCCTAATTTTATTTTGAATCGTATTATAAAGGCAAACTATAATATTTCCCAAATTAATTTTGCCATTATTTGGGGAAAAGAGAATATTTCGCTGCATGAAAATGTTAGATTTGGTGACAAATTGATAATGTACATTGTATATAAACTAGCGTTATTTAGAAGATATAAATTAATTTGTAAATAGAGAAATTATTTAGGAACAAAATTTAGGTTTTAAAATACATGATTTTATGGATAAAATATTGACTGTCGTTATACCTACCTACAATATGGAATCTTATTTGGAAAAATGTTTAGATTCCGTATTAGTTGAGCAGGTTATAGGACTGATAGAGGTTATGATTGTGAATGATGGTAGTAAGGATTCTTCTTTGCTAATCGCTAAAAGATACCAAAATAGATATCCAGGTTCTATTGTTGTTGTAGATAAGAAAAATGGTAATTATGGTTCTTGCCTTAATTTAGCTTTTAGTCTTGCAAAAGGGAAATATATTCGGACTTTAGATGCTGACGACTGTTTTGATAGCATTGAGCTTGTTAAATTTATAGAGAAATTGTGTTCTTTACCTGAAAATATAGATTTGGTATTAACAAATTATGTTGTAAATATAGTTGGTACAGGTAAAAGCAGGCTAATTAAGCAGAAAGGATTTTTTGAGAAAATTTATAACCATATTATTGATTTTGAGAAAAATGGAATAATTTATAATATTCATGCGGCAACTTATCGGACTTCGGTTTTACGTGACAACCATATAAGATTATCAGAGGGAATAAGTTATACAGATATTGAATTGTTAGTTTATTCATTATCTTATTGTAAAAGCCTCGTGTTATTTGATATCTCTTTATATAGATATACTATTGGAAGGCAAGAACAAAGCGTGTCTATGTCTTCTTATCTTAAAAATATAGATCATATATCTATAATTTTGCATCGTATCGTTGATAACTATAATATTTTTTTTTCTGAATCTAAATTAGTATATAAAAATCAGATTGATGCTCTATTTCCACTTATAAGCATTTTTTCACGTTTGATAATAATTGAAAAGAGAATCAAACGTAGTGAAAATAATTCATATGTTAGGTTACTTGAATCTGTTATGGAAAAAGATTCATATTTGTCGTGTAAAATGTTAGCTTTAAAAATGACTTGCATTTTTTATTTTAAATTATGGTATAATGGTGACAGATGTAAAAATAAATTCGCTTTAAATTCTCTTTTTCTTTTCATTTCTTATTTGAAAAAGATTAAGACATACATTTTGCAGTAATGAAAAATATGAATAGTGATGTCTAATCACTAGTGTTATGTCGTTTTTATAGCATACACATTACTTAGTATAGCTAAACGGAATGTATTAAGTGATCTATCAATTAATGTTTTATGATTGCAATTTGGTTAGTAGTTTTAGGAATTACCTTTGTCCTATGCATGAAGCGTACAATTTATGGTTGTTGTATGCTTGTTTATGCACGAATTTTGATTCCTGATATAGTTAGGTTGACCCCCTTAGCTGATATAAGTCTAAACACAGGTATAATAGGTATTATTGGCATTTTTCTGTTTAGAGATTTGTTATTCCAGAAAGTAACATTGAACGGATTGGTAAATGATAAGTACATTCGGAATATTTTGTTTTTTGCAATTCTATTGTTATTGTCTATTTTATTGGGAACATGTCTTAATTTTAGCAATCAAATAGGATACCTTAAGCAGTACTTTATTACAGACTTATTTCCTCCTATTGCAGTTGTAGCATCAATAAGAAATAATGAAGACGCTCGATTGCTTCTAAAGAGTGTTTTGATAGCTGTATTAATAAATACCGTTTATGGTATTTTCACAGTTATTATTGGAACCAACCCATATTTGTTTTTTTTGAACTTGTACTATGCATCAGATTTTTCTAAGCTTATAGATGATTCTCTATCTTCACGCAGTGGTATAATAGGAACATCATCTACTTTTCGACATGCTAACTTTTGGGGAACGTTCCTGCCTTTGGCTTTTGTTCTTGTTTTCTATTATTACAGATTGACTAAAAAGAAACTCTTCTTATGGACTACCATATTTACTTCTATTTGTATATTCATTTGTACTAAAAGAACAGCAATGGTAGCTTTTTTCTTGACATTGCTTATGTATTTTTGGTATGCTAATCCAAAGGTGAAAAAGAATATTATAATTTATTCTTTCATTGGATTGCTAGGTGTTTTGTTGTTGGTTTATTTTGTTCCACAGCTGGAATCGGCTAAGAATTTGATAGAATCCTCTCTTTTCTTTTGGGATGATTCTCTAAGAGACAAACATGATGTGGGAGGTTCTTCTATGTCTATGAGAATAAACCAGACTCTGTATCCATGGGTGATGATTTCAGATAACATATTATTTGGCCATGGATTCGGTTTTACAGCAGAAAATTTCAATACGTTTGGACTTCATCCTGTTATGGCAAATTTTGAAACAATTTTAGCCCAAGCTGTATGTAATGGTGGCCTCCTTGGCATTTTTACATGGATTTATTTTTTTGTATTCAATTTCAATTATAGCAAGAACTCGGTCCCTGCTCATTTAAGGCAATTCCCGAAGTTATTAAATCTGTGTGCGTTAGCTATTGCTGTCGCGAATGGTTTGGACGTTGTTTTATTCTATTTTCTATTTAATATTTTAATGAAAAAATCGTATCTAATAAATGATTATAAGTAAGCAAATTCATTATGCAAAACCTTCAATCTAATGAGAAAATTTCAGTTATAACAATATGCTATAATGCTGAGAAAACAATAGAAAGAACTATAAAATCAGTCTTGAATCAGTCTTATAAAAATCTTGAATATATAATTATAGATGGCGGTTCTAAAGATAATACAATGAAAATTGTGAAAAGATATAAAGATAAGATTTCTTCTGTTATATCAGAACCAGATAATGGAATTTACGATGCAATGAATAAAGGCGTTCGTATAGCTACAGGAGAATGGTTGAATATGATGAATGCAGGAGACTGTTACACTAATGATGAAGTTTTAAATGAAATATTCTCAACTTCTATCCCGAAGGATAAAACTGTGATATATTCAGATTATTATACTAAAGATGTATTTGGCAATTTAGTTCGAGTAAATATTGATTTAATTAATAGACCTTCTTTTAATCATCAATGTACTATATATAGAAAATCATTACATCAAGAACACGGCTTTTATACGGTTACGAAACCTATTATCATATCTGATATTCTTTTTTTCTATATGGTTCCGGTATCTCAGATGGTGAAAGCAGATACGGTTATAGCATTTTTTGATGATGGGGGAGTTTCTTCACAAGGACATTGGAGCCTTCAGCAATGGCTCTGTGCTGATGTCGTCTTTCGGAGACGAACTTTTACTAATATGGTATTTACCTATTATTACCGTGTATTGAGGGATTCAATTCCCGGCATTTTAAGATATAGATTTAGACGACTACTCGGATGGAAAAAGAAGATAAATATTTTTTAATTGATATTTGTGGAACTTTATATCAATCAAATACCACTTTTGATTTTATACGTTACTTTTTTTCTGAAAAGCCTTGGTATATTAGACTTAATGGTTTAAGGAAAAACAAATTATTCCGTTTTTGTAACACTAAGGCTTTTGAATATTTAGAATTCGATTGTCTTCGATTTTTGCTCATCAGACATCTTAAAGGTTACTCTAAAAAACATCTGTCAGATATGGCACATATTTTTTATAATGAATATTTGGTAACAGTTATAAATAGACCAGTTATTGATATAATAGAAGCAAAAAGGAAAGAGGGGATCAGGTTAATTCTTGTATCTGCAACTCTTGATGTGATTGCTAAAGAGGTTTCAGAAAGATTGGGTATACCAGATGTGTTCTCTTCTCATTTATCCTATGATAAACAGAATGTTTGTTTGGGTAGGTTGAAAATAGATTTATTAGGTAATAAAGCCAACTGTCTTAAGTCTTCTAATATTTTAGAACCATATTATGGAACAATTACTGATAATTACTCAGATTTGGAGTTGATCCTAAAATCAGAGAATTCTTACGTAGTAGTTACTGATAAACAATATCAAAATAAATGGGAATATTTACTGAAGAATAATAGATATAATCACTCGTTTGTATTAGTATGAATATAGTGTCTTTTTTTATACCTTTCCTTTTTACGGTATATACCCGTTTACAAAATAAAAAGGCGGTAGCTCATTACTTATTTACGTTTCCTCTAGCTTGGACTATAGTAACATGCTTCGAACCGAACTTTGAGATATTTCGTATGTTCCTTTCTTTTATTTATTTCTATTCTATTTACGAATTTGGCTATTTGCAAAATGATTGTGAAACGATTAAAAAGGAGTTAGAACCTAGTATGCGTGTTACTTATGATGACTTGTTTTTTTATGAGAAATATAAAATAATGATATATACGTTTAGGTCCTGTGTCGTTATATTATTAGCCATATATATGCATATATCAGGTATTAAACTTTCTATTATTCTATTTCCGTTTTTTATATTCCCAATTTTTTATATTTATAATAGTATAAGAAGTAAGCTTAATTTATATATACATTTGATTCTAGCAATATTGAAACATGCGACTATAGTTTTTATAACCTTGAATGAATTTCAGTGGTCTGCTATAATTTGGTTATTTTTATATCATCCATTTTGCTTTTTTATAGAGTTGAGTGTGCGAGGAAAAGCCGGATATAAAAATCTACTGTTTAAAAAGTTTTTTATTCCTATCTACGATAAATATCATGTTCATAAGTTTAGAGTCTATTATCAATTTTTTTTCCTTTTTATTTCGCTCTCTCTAGTAGCTGTTGGGGGCTTTCCTGCATTTTATTTAATAGGAAATTTAGTATATACTACTCTGATGATAATAACTTTTATACTTTTTGGCAAGCATGACGAAAAACCGTAAATAAATATTTTTCAAAAATAGTAAATGAAAATTTTGTTACTATTGTAGCGGTAACAGTGTTCATACGCTCTTCCATTTAGAGCAACTGTTACGGAAACATTGTCAATATTGGGATTCGAGAATATTAGTAATAGTTGTATTTTCTCAAAGTTGATAAATCTCTTGCTTATAATTGATTTAACTGGATTTGAGGAGAATGTATGTTTACATAGCAATATTAGTTTTTGTAAAACATAAAATATTAAATCTGTTTTCTTATGAAAAGAAAAATGGCTTTTGTTGATTTGACCAATTTTAAAGATTGGCCAATGGGTGGAATGTTGGAATATGAGTTGGCTATACTGCCATATTTGGCAGAATATTATGATTTGGATATTTGGGGGTATTCATTGAATGGTGTTATTCCTATGCCGTTAGTATTGAATGGAAAAGAATATCCTGTCCATGTATGTGGTAATTGTTCAACAAATCGTAGAATCATACCTAATTTTTGGAGAGGATTGTCCATCTTTAAACATAAGTCATATTTCCTAAATAGATACGATATTGTATATGCACATACAGGAAGTTGTATGTGTGCTATTGGTAATATGATTGACAGAAAAAAAACGAAGTTAGTGTATCATCAACATGGATTAAGTTACTTGACAGATTTTCAGATGAGGTCTTTAATACAGCGTCCGTCTTTTTATTTTGCTCAAAAATATGCTCATCTCGTATTTGTAGTGTCAGATGAAACCTCTACCAATAATTATGCAGCTACACATGCAAATATGACGAAAGCTCACTATCAGCCAATTGGAAGTCCTATTGATATCAGTAAATTTGATATGGAGTATATTAAAAGGAAGATAGAAAATCGGAAAGATGTAGAGTCAAAGAAGTTTCTCTATACTGGTAGGCTAAGCAAAAATAAAAATGTCAAGTTACTTGTAACAGCTTTTGAAAGGTATGTGAAAAATGGACATTCTGACGCAGTCTTAAATATAGCGGGAAGTGGTGAGGAATTAGATTTGCTTAAGCGTATGAAATTGGAATTAGGAATAAATAATAATGTAAATGTACTCGGGCAAGTTCCTCATGATGAAATTTATGATTTGCTAAAAGAGGCAGATGTCTTTGTTACTGCTTCAGAAGGAGAAGGTTGTTCGATATCTGTTTTGGAAGCGTATGCAAGTGGGCTTCCAGTTATCTGTGGTCGAATGCCGGGCTTGGAGGGGCAGGTGAGTAACAATAAAACGGGAATCTTTGTGAAAGATATGACTGCAGAATGTTTTCATGAGGCGATGGAGAAGATGAATATACGCCGATATCGACTTTCTCTTAATTGTTTGAAAGAAGCTCGTAATTATGATAAATCTATTATTGCACATAAAATAATCGAATGTATTGAAGACTTGTTTAAAGAATGATTAAATTATTGATTGATGCTCATGTCTTTGATGGCAAATATCAAGGAACGAGAACGTATATACAAGGTATTTATTCAGCCATGATAACGCACAAAGATATAGAATTCTATTTTGCGGCACAAAATGTATCAAGGTTGAAATCTATATTCGGGATTGCTGAAAATATACATTATATAAGGCTAGATGCAACAAATAGTATTTGGAGACTAGCTTGGGAATATCCTAGGATTATAAAGAAATACAAAATTGATTATGCTCACTTTCAATATATATGTCCTTTAATAAAATGCTGCAAAGAAATAGTAACCATACATGACCTGCTTTTTTTAGATTTTCCGAAATATTTTCCTTTATCATATCGTATAAAGAATAGAACTCTTTTTATGTATTCTGCAAAGAGGGCCGATTTATTACTTACTGTTTCTGAATATTCAAGGAAAGAAATAAAGAGACACTTCAAAATTACTGAAGATAGAATATATGTTACTTCCAATTGCGTATCTATGGTTAATGATAAGATTGGACTAACTGATGTAAAAGCCAAATATGGTTTGGATAAGTATATACTTACGGTAAGTAGAATAGAACCTAGGAAGAATCATCAAATGCTATTGAAAGCATTCTTGGAACTACAATTATATAAATTAGGGTATAAATTAGTTATAGTTGGTGCTATGGACTTGAAAAATAAAACATTTAGTACACTGTATAAGAGTATGACTGATGAAGAAAAAGAAAGTGTATTGATATTTCAAGCATCATATTTAGACTTAGTTGCTCTTTATAAACAAGCTGCATTATTTGTTTTTCCTTCGTTTGCAGAAGGATTCGGAATTCCTCCTATTGAGGCTGTGGCATATTCTTGTCCGACACTATGCAGCAATCAAACCGCTATGGCTGAATTTGATTTCTTTCATGAATGTTTTTTTTCTCCTTATGATATTCGAGAGCTGAAAAATAAGATAATGTATTTTATACAAAATGATGTAACACAAATATGTGAAGCGTTACAAAAAGAAATAGTAGCAAGATATAATTGGAAAAATGTTGGCGAAAAACTATATCAATTGATAAAAGATGATAAGAAATAGCTTTTGTTTGATTTCCTCTAATATATTGAGATTTACTGAATTGTATGAATAGATCAAGCAGTACTTCAGGATATTGGGGGGGATAGAACGGGGAACACAATTCTTTAATGTATAATTCCTTGAACATATATGAAGAATTGAAAGAGATTTTTTTATTTCTTCTCTGTTTTATGATTGTAGCTATATTTTATAATAATATAAATTACTATTTTTTTCTTAATATACCCAGCTACTTTTTGTGGTTCGGTTGAACTTCATACACTTAACTTTCAATGAAAATAGCCTTTATCAGCACCCGTGGTATTCCTAATAACTACGGAGGCTTTGAACAATTTGCCGAATACATCTCTGTAGGTTTGGCAAAAAGAGGTCATGAGGTGACCGTTTATTCCCCTCATTTTCATCTCTATAAGGAAAATACTTACAAGGGAGTCCGTATCAAACACATTTATAGTCCGGAAACATGGATGGGAAGTTCTTTAGGGAGTTTCTTTTATGATTTTGCCTCGCTGCGCGATGCGTTGAAGCGGGAACAGTTTGATATCATTTATGAGGCAGGATACACTTCCATTGTGCCTGCCTATATCTATTTTAACGTGAAGAATATCAAGCATCCAATCTTTACCACAAACATGGATGGACTAGAATACAAACGTACGAAGTTTAATAAATGGGTACAGAAATTCATCTTTTGGGAAGAACGGATGACAGTGAAACACAGCCATTACCTGATAGCTGATAATATGGGGATTCATGATTATTATAAAGAAAAATATGGCAAAGAAAGCAAATTCTTGGCATACGGAGCCGATATTTATGGTGATTATGATGAATCATTGTTGGCAGAGTTTGGATTGAAAGCATATGATTATTATTTGCTGGTAGCCAGATTGGAACCGGAAAATAATATTGTGATGGCTGTCGAGGGGTATTTGGCTTCGAAAGAAAAGGGGAAAAAGCCCTTGATTATCGTAGGTAAAACGAATACGCCTCACGGTAGGTATTTGATGGAAAAATATGGTAACAAAGAAGGTATACGTTTCGTGGGAGGCATTTATGATTTTGAGAAACTCAATTCCGTGCGTTACTATTCATTTGCTTATTTTCATGGTCATAGTGTAGGAGGAACTAATCCTTCACTGTTGGAAGCGATGGCATCAAGTTGTTATATTTTGGCCAATGACAATATCTTTAATCGAGCAGTGTTGAAGAAGAATGCGGAATATTATAAAGATTCAGAAGGTGTAAAGGAAATATTGAATCATATCGAAAGGCTTGCCGATCGTGACAAGGTACAGTTCATTCGAGAGAATTTAGAAGAGATTCGGAAGGAGTATTCTTGGGAGCATCTAGTAGATGAGCATGAAGCCTATTTCAACTGGTTGCTTACGCAAAAACGCTAAAACGGATGAAGTTAAAGGGAATGAGAAAAGCGTGCAGACTACTTTGTATCGCATGGCTGTGCCTATGGGGCGTTGTGCCAGTTTACGGACAGGCATTGAGGGGTACGACCGGACTGCTTCATGCACCTTCGGCAGAAATGCAACGGGACAAGACTTTTATGTTTGGTGGTAATATATTGGATATAATCCCATTGCATTATTATGATTTCGATGTGAAATATACATTTAATTATTACATTAACATTACTTTCTTTCCTTGGCTGGAAGTGGGATATACCTGTACATTGAATTATGCCAATGAAGGTTCTACTTATTTTCCGGAAGAATCGTGGGGAAAATATACTAATCAAGACAGGTCTTTTAACTTCCGTCTGCGAGTGTGGAAAGAAGGTTGGTGGAAATCTTGGACTCCGCAGATTGTACTGGGGGCAGATGATCCGGGTACACATGATAATTATGGTGGAGGAGGAATATCAAATCGTGATCAGAATGGTGGAAATTGCTTTTTTACCCGTTATTATATAGCTGCTACGAAGCATATTGAGTTTGAGAACAAGGGAACGTTAGGGGTGCATCTTTCTTGGGTACTAGATCGTCCGGCTACTTGGGAGCATCACAATCGTCCGGCTATAGGGGTAAATTTCCGTTTGGGATTGCCTGCGCAAGAATCTTTAGCCATAAAGATGATAAACGGACTGAACTTAATGGCCGAATACGATGCCCGCACAGTGAATATCGGAGCACATTACCAGCTTTGGAAAGACCACATCAACCTGATTGCCGAACTGAATGACGGGAAATATTTCTCCGGAGGCATTTATTTCAAAATCCATTTAAAATAATAAAAATCGCTCATTCATAGGAATTTCCAGATAGAATTCGTTTCTTTGCGGTCAGAAACCATAAAATCATCTTTATTATGTCATCCCGCTTTGTAAACCCTTTTACGGATCTCGGCTTCAAGATAATCTTCGGCCAGCCTGCCAGCAAGGATCTGCTGATAATCCTGCTTAACGAACTGCTGTCGGATGAGCATCACATTGAAGACCTGACGTTTCTGGACAAGGAGGACCGTTCGGAGAATATTCACGACAAGGGTATCATCTATGACCTTTACTGCCGTACCTCTACGGGCGAGTACATCATAGTGGAGATGCAGAATCGCTGGCATAGCCATTTCCTGGACCGTACGCTTTATTATGTATGCCGTGCGGTGAGCCGCCAGATGGAGAATCCATCCTCCAAGGAGGTGTGTGTTCCCGACACTCCGTTGGAGGAGGATTGCGGTATGCTCAGGGAGGAGGAGGCTTCTTACGGTCTCCGTTACAGGCTTCCTGCTGTGTACGGCGTTTTCCTGATGAATTTCAAGGAGGATGGTCTGGAAAGCAAGTTCCGTACCGATACGGTGGTTTCCGACCGGGACAGCGGCCGTGTGGTGAACCGGAATTTCCGTCAGATTTATCTCCAGTTTCCTTATTTTACGAAGGATCTGGACGAATGTTCTACTTTATCCGATAAACTAATGTATGCACTGAAGAATATGAACAACTGGAACAGAATGCCCGATGCGCTGAAAGAACAGGTTTTCAGCCATCTTGACCGCCTTGCCGCCAAGGCTCACCTGTCTGAGGGTGACCGTATCGCTTATGATAAGGCGGTGGACCGTTATAACGTGAGCCGTATTGTGGAAAATGATATCCGTGAACAGGCTATCGCGGAAGGAAAAGCGATAGGAGAGGCAGAAGGCCGTGCAGAAGGTCGTTTGGAAGGCCGTCTGGAGATCGCCCGTAAACTGAAAGACAGTGGCTTTTCCATAGCGGATATTGCCCGGATTGCCGAACTCTCGCCGGAAGAAATTGATAAGCTGTAACGGCGTGCACGAATTTCTTTATAAAGCAGTGCTCATTCGGAAAAAAGACTTATTCAGAATGCTACTGCAAAAAATGATAATGAATGAGGAAGTGATATCTATAGCTTCCAGAAGTGTCTGTGATATTATAGGTGCGGAAGGAATATGTGGGAATCTGCGGTGTCAGTGACAGGGAACTGCATGATAATCTGGATGCCGAACTGCATGAGTTTGCTGAAGCGAGAGGAGTGTCATACGACAAGCTTTGTGACGATTTGAAAGCATATTATGACGGCTATCACTTTACACATCATTCTATCGGCATGTACAATCCGTTTAGTTTGCTCAATGCGTTCAAATATAAGGAATTCGGCAGTTATTGGTTCGAGACGGGTACTCCTACTTATCTGGTGAAACTGCTGAAGAAACATCATTACGACTTGGAACGGATGGCCCACGAGGAAACGGACTCCCAGGTGCTAAACAGTATAGATTCGGAATCCACCAATCCCATTCCGGTGATCTATCAGAGCGGATACCTCACTATAAAGGGATATGATGAAGAATTTGGAATGTACCGTTTAGGTTTTCCGAACCGGGAAGTGGAAGAGGGGTTTGTACGTTTCCTGCTCCCTTTTTACGCGAACGTAAATAAGGTGGAATCTCCCTTTGAGATTCAGAAGTTTGTCCGTGAGGTGCGTTCCGGTGATTATGACTCCTTCTTCCGCCGTCTGCAAAGTTTCTTTGCGGATACTACCTACGAAGTGATCCGCGAGCAGGAACTACATTACGAGAATGTGCTTTTCATCGTATTCAAGCTTATCGGCTTTTACACCCAAGTGAAATATCATACAAGCAAAGGGCGCATCGACCTTGTCCTGCAGACTCACAAGTTTATTTATGTGATGGAATTCAAGCTGGACGGCACGGCCGAGGAGGCTTTGCAACAGATTAATGACAAGCATTACGCGCTCCCTTTTGCTTCGGACAGACGGAAGCTCTTTAAAATAGGGGTGAACTTCAGTGCTGAAACCCGCAATATCGAAAAGTGGATAGTAGAAGAATGAAAATATCGAAAGAAAATAGAGTCCGAAGAAAAGAGGTGCACACTGCTGCAATATCCGGTGAAACTTGGTACAAGATCCGCGGAATCTTGTACCAAAGTTTTTGTAATCTTGTGACGGGTGGCGGCTAGTTCCTTTGGACATTGCAAAGATAACTTCACGTCCGTGCGGCGTAATCTCTTCTGACCCCTTGGCGGATTGCAGGGAGTTTACGGGGACACGGGGACAGTGGGGACACCCCCTTTTTTCCTCACACACGTATGCGTGTACTTATAAAGGGAGGATAAGTTGGGTGATATATTCTCTTGCCGTCCACACTTACCGGTACCTCTTATTTGGTGAAACGTTTGCCCAAATGAGGACGGTGCTTTCGGTTATCCTCCCTGTCGTGCGTTTTTTTCAGAAGTTCCGGCCGGACATAATCCTGTGGGAAGGCAGGGGGAAAGATGATTTTCCCACCTAATTATATCGCGCGTGCGTGTGTGAGAAATTTGGAGTCTGTCCCTGCTGTCCCCACTGTCCCTGCTTGGGAGAGCCGGTGTGAACTGCCATCTTTAAATTCTCAATTTTTAATCTTCCTCCGTATCAACGTTTCCTCGTCCTACGAGAGGAAACAAGCTCGTACCGGCTCCTTGCCGGAACGTTCCACGCCTTTGCCGGGATGATTTTTCTTATTATCCGCACTGTTGCTGTGGGAATCATAGACCGTTTGTACGTAGTTCATCGCCCCATGGGGGGTTTATTGCCGGTGGTGGCCGGCATCCGCTTATGTATTACCCAAACGACACTCTTCGTGATTACCAGCAGGAGATGAAGCTCCGCCTCTTTGAGGAGTGGGAGTTTCATCGGAATGTGATGGTGCAGATGCCCACCGGTACGGGAAAGACGCATCTGCTGGCCGCCATAGTGAGGGAATTCCTGCGTGGTTCCGGCAGCCGGGTATGGATTGTGGCGCACCGCCGGGAGCTGGTGGATCAGATAGAGGAAACCGTGTCCCGGCACGGGATGAGCAAAGAGGACGGAAGGGTGA
>OGEJ01000442.1_pt1 | contig 15725 bp, 9 predicted proteins | sample 1570701 | NCBI WGS metagenome assembly OGEJ01 (sample SAMEA2582140, study PRJEB24529) | metagenome | biome: Human gut stool | place: China | collected 2011
AGCTTCCCAGACAGGAAACGACACTGGGAGAAGATATCTTTCAGCTGTTATTGAAAAAGGAAATGGAACAGCAGAAAAACTGACTTTCACAAATAATCAGGCAGCCTTTACATTGAAAAAAGATGAATCTGTAGATATCAGTTGCTTACCGACAGGATGGACATATACCGTTACGGAGACAGCACCGGGAACAAACTTCGAGGTGTCATACTCGATAAATGGTGGATCGAAAACCGTTGGAGAAGCAGCATCATTTACAATGGCAGGAACGGAAGATATCCAATTTACAAATACATCAACCGTGGCACCGCCCGTAACCGGAAGAAATATTCAGAATAATAGCTGGATTATGATGCTGATTGTGGTTTTACTGATTGGCATTGGAAGCATGGTATTTTTCAGAAAAGTAAAAAGAAAATATCATTAAGGCAAAAAGGAAGAATTGTGCTTGTGAAGTGAAGAACCTGAAAGTATGATTCTTCCTTTTTACAATGAAAGAAACAAGAAAAATGTTCAGGATAAAAATCATTATTGGGGACGGATAGAGAGGGTGACATTATGCAGCTTACAAATACAACGGATTATGCCATTAGAATCGTATGTTATCTAGCATCAGAAAATAAGGTAATAACTACAGCAGAACTATCTCGTGAATTAAATATTCCGGCAAGTTACATTCCTAAAATAACAAAGCAATTAAAAGAAAAAGAAATTGTTAAAGCGGCAGAGGGATCGAATGGAGGCTATATGCTGGAAAAACGACCGGAAGAAATTTCTCTTATGGACGTTATTAACTGTACAGAGTCAACAATGGCAATTAGCAGATGTCTGGAGAAGGACGGATACTGTTCCAGAAATTATTCAGATTGCTGCAAGGTACATAAGGTGTTACTGGATCTGCAGAACACTTATAATAACAGGCTGGAAAATGTGAAAATATCAGATATTATTCAACCGGGCAAAGATGAATATTTTGGACGTTTTTATGTAGTTATAAAATTGAATTTAAAGGATCAAACATATGAATGTATTTATTCCCACGTACATGAAGTCTATGATAAAGTAAGTGATTCAGCTACCTATGATGAGTTTATAAGGAAGTACACAGAACAATATGTATATGAACAGGATCGCCAGAAGTTAAGACGATTTTTGACAAGCGAAAAGCTTACGGAACACTTAGTAGACGGCTGTATGGAAGATGATATGTCCTACCGCAGAATATGTGATAATGAAGCAGATTCTTATATTTGGATGGAAGCAAAAAGATATGTAGATGAGACGGAGAATATTGCCATTCTCACATTACATAATGCGAAGGTCATTCCAGATACGATTGTTAATATGGAACAGGAATTGCGGAAGAAAGAAAAGAATATCACGAAACAGTATTGGGATATGGTTTCTTTGCTTGTTGCGGTATTGAATCATAATAATCTGGTGGAAACGGAACATCAGGATGATATTAGTTTTTATACGGAGCAGGTTTATCGCCAACTGCAGAAAAATTATCCGGAATATGGAATTACAGAAGAAGAGATTGAAAATGTATCACACCTGGCACCAATCCATGATATTGGTAAAATCCGGGTACCGATAGAAATATTGAATAAAAATGGGAAATTAACGATAGACGAGATGGAAGTCGTGAAGCAGCATCCAATTACCGGTGCAGAGATGACATTGAGATTTCCGAATGGTATGACAACAGAGAAATTGAATAAGTACAGCTATGAAATCTGCCGACATCACCATGAGAGATTTGATGGCTCTGGATATCCGGACGGTTTAAAGGGAGATCAGATTCCGCTTTGTGCTCAGGTGGTCGGTTTGGTGGATGCCTATGATGCTTTGGTCAGTGAGCGACCATATAAACGAAAACTGAAACATGCCGAGGCGGTAAGGATGATTGTAAATGCTGAATGTGGAGCGTTTTCCATGAAATTGCTTCAATGTTTTTTTGCTGCGGCTATGCAAAAAGAGTGGGTGCAGAAAGTAGAATCAAACAGAGAAGAGTAAGGAAAAAGCCCAGTAGGTATTTGATGAAAATGAAAGAAATTTTAACGGATATTATAATAAAATTAGTTATTTTATGCTAAAAAATCATTCTAGATATTAGAATGCAATATTGAGTAAAGGGTAGGAATTTTTATTCCGATTAGAGGTCCAGATATGAAGAAAAAAGGAAGGATAGAGAACAGAATTATCGCAGTAATACTATGTATGGCTATCTTATTTTCTCAAGTGAATATTGCGGATGCGGCAGACGTAAATCCATCGGGTACCAACACTAGTCAAGTGACACTTTCTGATGATGCCAATAAGAGTAATGGTGAAGTATCAACCGAGTCCACAGTTTCAGATGAAATAAATGGCACCACGGAATCCGAATCTAAGATATCGGAGGAAACAAGTGAAAACTCGAAAAATGACGAATCGGAATCGTCCGGTGGAAATGTTAAAGCGGAATCAACAGATAATATAGATGCTTATTATAAGGATAGTAAAATATGCATTTATAATTATGAACAATTAAAACAGATTGGTTCAGATGCTTATATTTACACAGGTGATAAGGATGGAAAGATTGGTTCTGGAGAAGTAGTAAAGAATGAAGGCACAGAGCTGAAATACGGTGCAGATGCCCAGTACATTTTGATGAATGACATCCAGATGAACTCGGAACAGATTTGGTCAGTACCGGATTCATTTACCGGAACTATCACAGGCACGAAACTAGAAGAAAACGAAACACCAACGCTGTATGATAAGGAAACGGATACAATCTACATATATAATCCATATCAGTTAATGGTACTTGCACAGGAAGAATCTGAAACAGAACCTGTTATGACATTAGATTATGATGCACCACAGTTTGGTATGGGGCAGATGATTTACCCGGATGGAGAAGATCAGGAGTATCTGACTTATAGTAAGTCTCATAATTATGTGTTATCGCAGAAGTTTAATTCGGATAAGCCAGAACTGGTTGCAGATCAATTGACAGAAAAATCAGCGAATGGAGTTCAGTGGCTAGATGGTGAACATGCAGATGGAAGAACAAAACCGGGACAATTATATGTAGAAGTTTCCGGGAAGAAATATATTCTGATCGGAAATGAGTCACAGTTGCGGGCGATTGGAAGCAATAAGAGCGTAACTCCGAGACTGTATGTTTATTACCGTCAGGGGTTAGTAAGCGGATTACTTGGCGGAAAGCCTTTCTACACACCATACTATCCAGGCGATGCGGATCTTGGACTTGATGCTGTTGCTGCAGAAGGGGCAACTACCCATCTTTCTGGATTCCAACAAAAGCCAGATACAGTGAAAGGTGATAACTCGTATCTATATTATAAAGATAATGGTAAGTATAAGCTGGCAGATGTCGATTTGACAAGCGATGATATTGTTACGGGTCTGTTGAAGGGAGTAGGCGGACTGTTAGGGACATTATTGGGTGGTCTTACAGTAGGAACTGGTAGTTTATGTGGTGTTAACGACCAAGGGTTACCTGACAATGAAACAGCGAGTCTGATGAAGTTAAAGCAAGAATATGGTGGTTTAAAATATTCATCCAATGCAAATTACATCATTTTCCGAGATATTGACTTATCAAAGGATGGTGTGAACTCAAATAATGAAGAGGATCTTTGGACGCCACTTATGGTATCTGGTGATATCGTCGGTGCCAAGCTTTCCGGCGGCGAGACGAAGTTAGCAGATGAGAACAGTATTCTGGCAACTGGAAGACCTGTAATTTCTAATGTGAATGTGAACCAGACAGAAGAAATGGATGGTTCTAAATATATAGGAATTGGTTTTTTTGGAACAGTTACGAATGAGGTGAATGTAAACAACATTGGTGTCAGCGCCGGAACGGTCTCTGTATCAAACCTGGAATTACAAAATGTAAATGTACAAAACAATACGAATACGCATAAAAATACACAGACTATAATAAGTGGACTCACATCAGGGCTTGGATGGCTTGTAGGTGGTGTAGTTGATTTATTAGTAGGAGTTTTAACATTTGGAAGCGTAAACCTGAATTTGAGAGATACATTATCAGCACTTTTAAATGCAAGAGCAAAGGATCCGACGATTTATGCAACAGGGGCATTTGCCGGAAGGCTAGTGGGAGATGTTTCCATTGAAAACTGTGATGTGACAGGAACAGTCAGTGTTTCGAATATTAACGACCGTACTGGTGGGTTTGTCGGTTATACAGAAGGTGTAACAGAGTATGACGGATTGTCAAAAGTTCTTGGAGTAACGGTGAATGCATTATCATCATTGTTAAATGCAATTCCGGGACTTGGACTTGGAGATTTGATCACAATTCTTCTGGAGAATGCATTGCCAGTTGGTAGTTTAATTCCTACCGGTTACAAAAATGTAAATATCAAGAACTGTCATGTAGAGAATCTGGCAGGAACTATCGGAGCTGCGGATAAAGATTATGCCGGTGGTTTCGTAGGACAGCAGGTAGGAACAAGAATCTTTGACTGCTCCGTGAAAAACAGTAGTTATTCTGTAACGGCAAAAGAATACGGCGGAGGGTTTGCAGGAATCAGCAGAGATGCGGAAATCCGAGGTTTGTTAAGTGATGTAGGTGTTGAACTTATTCGAGTAATGCAGCCACAGAGTATCTTGTTAAATTGCAATCTGACAGGATGTAATGTCTCAGTATCCGGTGACAATTATCAAGGTGGTATTGTAGGAGCACAGACAAACAGCTATGCAGTCAACTGTGGAGCGAGCGGAAGCATTGCAGTTAAAGCAAGCGGAAGTTATGCCGGTGGTGTGAGTGGTATTTCAACAGTTGGATGGATTACAAACCTTGGAAATAAAGAAGTCAAGGATGCAAGCCTTTTAACAACAGTGAAAGACTTGTTGACAGGTCTTTTGTCGAGTGATCCGGAAAAAGCAGGTATGCTCTTGTCACTTGTAGGAATTGCACCATCAGCAATCTTGGGATGTAACATGGATTGTTCATCAGTTTCAGTTGAGGCTGGTAAGAGCTATTCCGGTGGTATTCTTGGTGGCGGTGATGGTGTCTATATTGCAGAATCAAGTCCCGAATATTTAAATAAACTTCCGTACTGGAAACATGGTGGAACAGATGCAAGTAGCGTAGCACAAAGAGATAATGTGCTTACAGGATTAAAAACAGTTACGGCAGGTGAAAATCGTGTCGGAGGTATTGCCGGAAGTGTAACAACAGCAAATGTCACAGGACTTTTAAATAATACGCTTGGAATCGGAAACTTCCTTGGATTTACTGTGCATCATGTAACAGTGACGGGAGTAAATGATGGATATACAGTAGAAGCAAAAGAAAACTACGCCGGCGGAGCGATTGGTGAAGCTGTCGGTGGAGATGTGGATACTGTAACATTGAATCAGGTAAAATCTGTTACAGCAAAAAACAGAGTAGGTGGTTTTATCGGTTGTGCAGGTCCGGGAGATCTGGCTGGTGGAAACGGACTGACTTTGAATCTGTTAGGACTAAACAATTTGCTGAAAGTAGGAAATCTGCTTTCTGTGGCAGAAGGTGTCAGAGTTAAAATCAATGAAGCTCATGTAAATGGCATCGCAGGAGGCATGACTGTAGAAGCAACAGGTGCAAATTCCAATGGCGAAGTAGTGGATTATACAGCCGGTGGTTTCATCGGAAAGAGTAACAGCTGTGAGATCATTAAGTCTGATGTGAAAAATTTAAAAGAAGTAACAGCAAATGATACAGATGGTTTTGCAGGAGGATTTGTAGGTTCTTCACAGACCGGAGGTCTTGCAGATGTAGCTGGTGAAGCGGATGTCAAGGCTTTGCTAAATGCAAATAAGTTGTTAGGTGCTGTCACGTACTTGCTTCCTTCTTATACAGAGTGCACGGTTACTTATGTTGATAAAGGCGGAGTTGCTGCAGATACAGCTGGCGGTTTTGTCGGAAACTTCCAGAGTGGAACGGTTAACAACCAAGGCGCAGGAGAAGGTAGCTATTATTCTGTCTATAATCTGGATCATGTAAACGGGCAGTCTTATGCCGGAGGATTTGGCGGAAATGTTTACTCCGGAGCATTGGCAGATGCTGGAGGTGGAATCAGCATTCTTGGAGGTATCAAGGGGCTGAATATTAATGTAGGAGATTTGCTGAACCTGATTAATGCTTACATCCCATATGTACAGTATGCCGGAGTTAAGTCAGACAACGGATTTACAGTTACTGCGAACAAAACGAATACAGATGATAGCAATTCTGGAAGTGCCGGAGGATTTATCGGTTACGGAAGCGGTGTACAGGTAAGCTACTGTGATGTTACGAATCTGAAGCACACTACTGTAAAGGAACCGAAGGATCTGGAAGCAAATGAAGCGCCAACATATTATGATGAAAATATAAGCACATATGCAGTAACCGGTGCCAGATATGCAGGTGGATATATCGGATATATGGATATTGGTTCTGCGGCTTCAATTGGAAAAGGTTTGAGTGTACTTGGTAAGTCGATAGGAATCAATCATGTGCTGGATGCATTGAACGTCGTTGTTTCTACGATAGAACATTCTGATGTTACAGGAAATGTTGGAGGTTTTGCAGTAAAAGCGACCTGGGAAAATACAGCATCTGATGCATCGGCAAATGACATACTTGGTGATGCAGGTGGTTTTGCCGGAAAGATTTCCGGTGGACACATTCAGAATTCCAACGCAAATAACTTCTCATATATCATTGGCCAGATTACAGCCGGTGGTTATGTGGGAGACTTGCAGCCAGGAAATGTGGCAAATGTCCTTGGCGATACTGGTATCTTAGATGGTCTTGTTAATGTGTCAGATACATTGGCATCATTAGCGGAGGACTTTGTACCGACGATCAGAAACAGCTCTACGACTTGTATTCCTTGTGGTGGTGCAGTTCGTGCAGATGCTGATTCCACAACACAGGTACAACGAGGTATGGCCGGAGGTTATGCAGGACATAATGAAGGTGGTCACATCTGGGGAAACAATACAAAGAAATGGAAAGGTAAAGACTATACCGGACCAACAAGTGTCTGCAAAGCAGTCCGGATTCGCTCGGTATACGGAGAAGAAATTGCTGGTGGCTTCACAGGACTTATGGAGTCAGCAGATACGGCAAGTACCGGAAACCTGTCCTTGTTGTGGGGACTGGTAAAAGTAGATAACATCCTGGGAGCTCTTAGTGTTGTCTATCCGACGGAAGAAAATACGGCAGTTTACGGACCACTTGCCTTGATGGATTATGAAACCTGGAATAAATGGGTGGAGTTTGTCGGAAAAAAGGGTGGTTACGGAAGTGATCTTGCGGAGCATGGAACAGTAAGTAATCAGGCTGAACTGGATGCAATCATAGGAAAGTATGCTTACGGATACAATGTTGTAGCAGGAAGAGTCAATTATCGGGATGAAATAAAACTGGCGAATGGCGGAGCAGCTGGTGGCTATGTCGGATCGATGCAGACCGGAACGATAACAAATGGACAGGCTTATCAGGCGAAGACAATTAAAGGGCTTCGATGCGCCGGCGGTTTTGCAGGAGAAATGATAAACGGTGGAGCAGCAGATCTAGGTGGTGCAAATATTCTGGGACTTGAGCTTCAGCTAGGACAGATGCTGAAAGTACTGGATGTATTTGTTCCGGTAATCAAGGGATCTTCAGTAGAAGGATATCAAAGTGGCCTTAGTGTTGAGTCAAATGGTGTTGATGATAAGGACGCCTGTGGTTATGCCGGAGGTTATGTCGGCAAACTGATTGGCGGACAAATCAGAGAAAATGAAATAAAAGAAGCAAATGAAACAAGTAAAAAAATTCGTTGTCAAGTTACTAAACTAAGACGAGTAGACGGAAGAAGCTATGTCGGCGGTTTTGTCGGAAGTTCAAGACCTGGAAGTGTTGCAACATTAGATCCGCTGGCTGGAGAAGGATTGTTCTTAAGCAAATTATTGCAAAAACTGCTTGATGCACCGGCAAAACTTGTAAAGGTTATGAATGCAACAGTCGCAACGATTCGTTATGCGGATGTGGAATCCTGGGATGACTGGGGAATCATCGTAAATGGTGCTTATCCAAGTGGAAGTAATAATACTTCTTATGCAAAAGCGGCAGGAGGATTTGCCGGAAATCTGGAAGGAACTGTACTCGGTAAGAAGGATACGGAAGAGGCAGGAGTTTCTGTACAGAATATCCGTTCCGTAGTCGCAGGTGAATATGCCGGAGGATGCTTCGGAGTTGCTGACGTAGCCGGAGTTGCCAATATCAGTGCAGGAAATGAGACCTCGCTTCTTGATAAATTATTAAAGCTTGGAAGAACCGATGTGCTGGATGCGTTTAGAAGTTATGTATATTACGGAACTGTAAGCGGAAGTAAGGATGCTGGTTTAAGTGTCAGCGCAAACACAGCGATAAAATCCGGACAGAACAACCAGGTTACATATAGCGGAACAGCCGGAGGTTTTGGCGGCTCATTGCTAAATGGTTCTGTGAAAAACAGTAAAGTAACAGAATTAAGCAATGTAAGAGGTTTGAATAGTGTCGGAGGATTTGTCGGCTATTCTGGAAAGAGCGGAGTAGTTAAGGCAGACAAGATAGACGTTATTGGAGACAATACAGGACAGTTGCTTGGTGGTGCTCTTGGAGTTATGGACATTTTTGGTTCTCACATTGATGACTGTGCAGTTACAGGAACTGATGAGGGTTACACTGTGCAGAGTACAAATGGAGATGAGCAGATTGCCGGAGGATTTATCGGATATGCAAATCTTGCAAGAATGTCGAATTGTACAGCAGGTGACAAGACGAACCAGAAAATTGGACTGAAACAGGTAGCGTCAGGTGGAACAGCCGGCGGATTTGCAGGACGAACAAGTTTCGCATATCTTGCAGATTTGAAGTTGGATTCAGGAGCAGTGAATGTAATATTCTCGCTTGTTAATGAACTTATAAAAGCATTATATCTGGATAAAATCCAGGATTCCAATCTTCTGAAGATCAATCTTGGAATTATCAAAGTGGATGCGCTGTATGATGACAAACTGCTTCATGTAAATCTGCTTGGACTGGATATATCTGTAGGACTTTCAAAGAAGTCAACGGATAACAATCAACAGACAGACCTTGCAATTATTACGATCGGAGATTCATCCATCAAACTTCCATGCGATGAAAATGGACTTTTGAATGATAATGATGCCAAATCCAATATCAGTGTGAGTCTGATCAAGGCGAATCGAACAAAAATCACAGATAGTAATGTCTACGGTGTCAGTCAAGGATATGATGTCTATGCCGGTGGAGCCGGAAATGACAATGACGGTAATGCTAAAGACGGACGAAGTGGTGGCTTTGTTGGATTCAACGATGAAGGACTTTTGAAGAACAACAACATGTATTACTGTGATGTGGTTCGTGGAACAAAAGATCTTGTTGGACCATTTAGCGGAAAGAGTAAGTTGGATTCTGTATATGAAGCTAACACACAGGAGAAGGTGGAAGGCGAGAATAATAATTACCGTATTTACAGAAAGCTGGATGTAGCGCTGGATCAAATTGAAAAGAATAACAGTATCTTGAACAGCAGTCATGAAAAGGATGAGGCAAGCGGATGGGATATTTATACAATTGGACATATGAATCCGGTAAAGACTTTTGAGACTCTAAAAAATGCTGTTCTGGCAAGTAAGGGTGACTCAGTAAAAGCAGATCTTAATGCTTATGAATCACCAGCAAAAGCAGTATTGATGTCAGATACCAAAACAACATTGAACACGGGAGATAGTGATACACCGGAACCATCCGAGTCACAGGATCCATGTGATGAGAACATTAAGCTGACGATCAATAAAGTTTGGAAGGATTTAAACAATTTTGATCATTCAAGACCAAACAGTATTACGGTAACAATATCACGTACCTGGAAAGATAAGGCAGGAAATGAAACGACACAACCAGTTCCAGGTTACGAGAGTTACAAAATAGAAGGTTCCATCGATAAATCTAAATGGCAGGAGGTGATAAAGGAACTCCCGGCATACAAGACAGATGGAGATGAAATTTATTATTACACGTATTCCATCACAGAAGCAAAAGTGGATGGTTATACAACAACGATAGATAAATCGCCAGATGGATTTACCTTCACAATAACTAATAGACATTTCCCAGGTCTTCCGGATACCGGAGGATACGGAAGCTATTTGATTTACCTGATAGCTGTTCTGCTTTTCCTGGTATATTTCGTAATGAGATATAAAAAATGCAAGGAAAATAAAAAAGCAGAAAAACTATAAAAGAAAAATTCTCAAGAAAAGGAGACAATTGTTATGAAGAGAATGAAAAGAATCATGGCATTAATGCTGGCAGCGATTATGATGATGGCTATGTCTGTCACAGCATTTGCCGCAGAAGGAGCAACAGGAACACACACACTTACAGTTAATGTGAAATCAACAACACCAGCACAGGATCTGAAAGGTCAGACAATTAATCTGTACAAATTATTTGATGTGACAGAGTCTGGTACAACAGAATCAAAGAACTATGCATATACAGTGAATACTGAAACTGGTTATAAAGATGCGATTAAATCAGCCCTTGGAACATCATTTACAGGAACAACAGATGAGGAGTATGCAGCAGCTGTTTTAGCTCTTAAAGATACAGAAGGTGCAGTACAGAAGTTTGCAAATGATTTTACTGCAGAGGCACTGACAAAGAAATTATCAGCTACAGCAAATTCTGGAAAAATCATAGAAGAAAATAAAACATCTTATACATTTGAAAATTTAGCAGCTGGTTACTATCTTGTATATGTAACAGGTGGCAAAGAGATTCAGTCTTCTTTAGTTACAGTTGATGAGACAACAACTACAGTAAACTTAAAAACAGAAGCACCAAGTATTACAAAAACAGCAGACAAAGAAACAGCAGAAATCGGTCAGGTAGTAAAATATACAGTAACAGGTGCAATCCCGGATACAACAGGATACTCTGAATATGTATATAAAATCCATGATGAATTAACAAAAGGTCTTGATTTTGTAAACGATGCAAATGGAACAGCTTGTGAAGCAAACAGTGTAAAAGTTACAGTAGCATTTACAGATACCAGTCTTACAGTAGGAGGAACAACACCTACAACAGCAACACTTGATACAGCAAACAATAGAAAAATGTCTCTTGATCTTTCTGCATGGGTAAGAGATAACCAGGCAAACAAGGGAAAAGAATTTACTGTTACATATTATGCAAAAGTAAATAAAGATGCAGAAGTAACAAATAACAACAAGGCTTCATTAGAGTACGGAAACAATCCAGACGATACAACAACTACAACACCAAGTGAAGCAAAAACAAATACTTATCCATTAGATATCAACAAGATTAAAAAAGGATCTGAAGAAAAGTTAGCAGGTGCAAAATTTAGTTTATATACAAGTGAAGCTGATGCAAAAAACGGCGAAAATGCGATTAAAGTATCAGGAAGCAATGGAAATTATGTCGTAGATCCAGCATCTACTACTACAGAATTTGAATCTGTAAAATCTATTGACGGAAAAGGTTATAACCTTCATATTAATGGTCTTGAGGCTAAAGATTACTGGTTAGTAGAGACACAGGCTCCAGAAGGATTCAACAAGTTGACAGATCCAATCAAAGTTACAATCACAAAAGATGGCGATGCAAATTGGACTGTTAAGAAAAATGATGTATCAGAAGACGATAAAATCATCGATGTAGTAAACAGCACAGGTTCCCTCCTTCCATCCACTGGTGGACGTGGAGCAATTGCATTTGCTGTGATTGCAGCTCTTCTTGTATTCGGCGTAGCAGTAAGCTTCATCCGTGATAAAAGAAAAGAAGCATAATAGTTTTACCAGAGATATAAGATAAGATTTAAAGAATGGGCGGTTATCTTCCACGGAAGGTAACCGCAATTCCAAGTATAACAACAGGGAGAATGAAATGAAGAGTAAGAAGAAAAAAAAGAAGATAACAATAAAAGATATTATTCGTCTGATCGTGCTTTTGGTTGCATTCTCCGTATTGTTATATCCAACGTTTAGTAGTTATCTGAACGAAAAGAATGGTTCCAAAGTTGTATCCTATTATGATGAGGAAAGTGTAAAGTTAAGTAAGGCAGAAAAAGAGCAGATGTTGGAAGAGGCGAGAGCATATAATAAGGAAATGCTGGGAAATATTGATTTGATTGATCCATTTTCGCAAGAAGATACGGAAATAGATGCTCGTTATGAGAGCTTGTTAAATGTAGATGGTTCGGGAATGATGGGATATATCCGTATTCCTAAGATTAATATAGAACTTCCAATCTATCATGGAACAAGTGAAGCAGTTCTGCAGACAGGTGTCGGACATTTCTGGGGTACATCTCTTCCTGTAGGTGGAGAAAGTACACATACAGTTCTGACAGGACATAGAGGTCTTCCGACAAAAACACTATTTACCAATATGGATAAACTGGAAGTAGGGGATATTTTTTACATTAAAGTTTTAGATGAAACACTGGCATATCAGATTGATCAGATATTAACAGTTTTACCGGAAGAGACAGATGGGTTATCTATTGAACCAGGCAAGGATTATGCAACACTTGTTACTTGTACACCATTTGCAATTAATACACACAGACTTTTAGTACGTGGAGAGAGAATACCTTATGAAGAGGCAACGAAGCAAGAGCCGGATACAAATATAAAACCGGAGTTATCTTTTACTGCTAAAGTGCTGATTGTAACAATTATAGTAATTTTTATAGGGCTGATGATAGCTATAATTTATAGTATACGAGATAGAAAAAGGAGGAAAGCAAGGTGCGAAAGAAGATAAGAAGTATTCACATTATTTTATTCGTTATGCTTTTTCTTGTCGGTAGTTTTATAGATATTTCAACAATCCATGCAAAAGCAGGAAGCAGAACAGGAAGCATTCGAATTATTTATAAGGGGAGAAATAGTTCGGATAAAGAAGTGATTCTTTCCGGAGCAAAGTTCTCGATATTTCCAATTCAATATATGAAAAATGATGAGCTGGTCTGGGAAGATGGTTTTAAAGATTCAGACATATCATTACAAGATACCAGTGCAGAAGCAAGAGAAAAACAAGCAAAACAATTGTTTGCATTTGCGAAGGAAAATGATATTTCTGGCTTAATGCAAGAAACAGATAGTTCGGGATGCACGAGTTTTGGAGAATTGGATGAAGGAATTTATCTGATTGCACAGATTGGAAATGTGGAAAGTGGTACAGATAAATTTGAATCTGCTCCATTCCTTGTTAATATTCCATCTGAAATCAATGGGAATGTAGAATATAACGTAACGATAGAGCCAAAAGCTGAATGGGTTTCACCAGAAACACCACCGAACAAACCAGATAAGCCAAAGGATCCGACACCTTTAAAACCAGATAAGCCAAATACTATTCAGAAAATAATAAATATGGTAAAAACCGGAGATACAACAAATATAGTTGCATGGTTTTTAATAGCGATTGTTAGTTTTGGTTTAATTGTAGGATTATATAAAAAGAGAAAAATGAAGTAGCCATTATTTAAAGAAAACTGATCCATTGCGGTGGAATCAGTTTTCTTGTGTTATATGGTTTAAAACGTTTCTGATATTAATGTTGAAGTGGTGGTGCGACGGTACGATGGATGTCGTTGTTTGAAATTTGAGGAGCATTGAGCAGTGCTGTGAAATTCTGTTGGATAATATCTAGTATCTTCTGTTTTTTCTGCAAGTCCTGTTTTTCCCGGACAGTAGCTGCCTGTTCAGATTCAAGATTTTCAATCCGTTTCTGGATTTTATTAGAGCTTGGGATTTTGGTAACACCGAGATCCTGAAGCTCTTTTTTTAGTGAATCGTGGAGTTGGTATTCTGCTTGATGTTTGGTCCGGTATGCTTTTGGATTTTTAGCAGATTTGCAATCTTCAATCACTTTACGGCAGAGCCGGTAAGAATCACAATGTTTTTGAATGACTTTCTGCGTGTTCAGTTCATTGTTGATTTGTGTTATTCTCTGTTCAGCCGCTTTAACAGAAGCATCAACATCAGAAACATGCTGTTGAAAATCTTCATAATTCAGCAGATTATTTTCAGAAAGATAGTTGAAGGTGCGGGTTGCCTCTTTTAGATTATTTAGTTTTGCCCAACGTTCAAAGCCTTCTCGATTGCCGGTTGTAACATAAGTGGAAATATTGATATACAGGCGAGCATCTCTGGACGGATGCTTTGGAGTTTTCACTTTGCTACGATTTTTTGCCAGACGGATGCGGACATTTTCTTCGCTATAATAACTTCCGAGAGATTTCATGTAAGTGAAGTCCTTCTGCTCCGGTGCACGGAAGGACAGGTGTTTTCCTTGGCGGACTTCATATCCGGCTAACTGCATTTTTTGTAGAAATTCCTCATAGTTGATGGAAGTCCAGATTGCCTTATCAACTGCAACACGTAGCTTGACTTTCCAACTGGTGCCATGATGATATTCCATGTTCTCTTTATAGCTTTTTCCTTTTTCTCCGGTTGGCATACTGGTGGCAAGTCCATTTTCCTGGCAGATGCGATTACTGATCCGGCAGATTTTATGGTAGCTCCGCTTATTGGAAATGATCATTAACGCCCATTGTCACTGTAACCTGTTGGATGAATCTTGTATTCAGGTCGCAGTTTATGATGACAGACTGGAGGTGACTTCTCCGGGTGGATTATATAACGGATTAACTTATGAGGAAGTCATGAATGGTCATTCGAAGATCCGGAATAAAGGCATTGCCAATATATTCAGTCAGATGGGACTTGTAGAAGCATGGGGAAGCGGAATAAAAAGAATCCTTAATGCTGCAGAAGAGTATGGACTTTCGAAGCCGAGATTTCAGGAATTCGATAATATGTTTCGGGTAGAGCTGTTCCGTAGTTCATTTCCGATGACAAATGGAAAAGAAAACATCGGAGAAACATCGGAGAAGCATCGGAGGTAGTGTGGAGAACAGACCTCAACGATACACAGCAAAAGATTATAAAGTTACTTTCAGAAGATCATCAATTATCAGCAGTTAAGTTAGCTGAAAAAATTGGGGTTGCCAGTCGAAATATTGAGAACAATATTAAGAAGTTAAAAGAGTATGGTATTCTTATAAGACATGGATCTCCAAAGAATGGTTACTGGGAGATTGTAGATAAAGATCTACAGGAGTGAGAAGTAAATTAGTCCAAGATAGCTCAAGATTAGTCCAAGAGAATATATATATAAATAACAAAAATAGATTGACATTTTGTAGTAATCAGTAGTAAACTGTACTTGTGGAAGGGAAGTGATATGTTTGGCTAGAAAAACACCAAAAGATGGCAAAGAAGAAAACATACGAGTACGGGTGACTCCAGAACAAAAACAGAGACTTGTTGAGTATGCAGAAAGACACTATCAGAGCATGAGTGGTGTTGTATGTCAGGCATTGGATCTCCTGTACGCAAGAGAAGAACAACAAAATAATAAAGAGTAAAATGGAGTTATTTTGGAGTTTATTTCTTCATAAGCGGTGCGAAAAACGCAAAAACAGAACGCATGTTCGAAATATAAACCTCTAATAACAGCCTTTGCGTGTCATGAAACGCAGTCCGCAAAGGAGTTCGAGTAACGGACTAAAATGCCGAAAGCCTGTATTTATGCGGGTTTCCGGCATTTG
>OGEJ01000444.1_pt1 | contig 15626 bp, 15 predicted proteins | sample 1570701 | NCBI WGS metagenome assembly OGEJ01 (sample SAMEA2582140, study PRJEB24529) | metagenome | biome: Human gut stool | place: China | collected 2011
ACATGGAGGATATAGATATGGCAACAAGTATGGTTATCGGCACTCAATGGGGTGACGAGGGTAAAGGTAAGATCGTTGACTGGATCGCGGAACGTGCGGACGTTGTAGTGCGCAGTCAAGGTGGTAATAACGCAGGTCATACTGTTGTAGTAGATGACAAAGCATTTGCGCTTCGTCTATTACCAAGTGGTATCTTGTATGATGATAAACAAAATATCGTTGGTACTGGTGTTGTTATCGACCCTAAAGTTTTGTTACAAGAAATTGAAGGCCTTGAAAAACAAGGTAAATCTGCTAAATCTCTTCACATTTCCGACCGTGCACATGTTATCATGCCATATCATATCGCGTTAGATAATGCAGAGGAAGCATCCAAAGGTGATGCTAAAATTGGTACTACTAAAAACGGTATCGGTCCTTGCTATGCTGATAAGATTAACCGTATCGGCATCCGTATCTGCGATTTGTATGACTTGGATACATTCAAACAAAAATTAGCATACAATGTAGAATTCAAAAACAAAATGCTTACAAAGGTTTATGATGCTGAACCGGTTAACTACGATGAAATCTTAGCTGACTACATCAAATATGCTGAAGCATTGAAACCATATGTAACAGATACTAACATCGCTGTTTTGAAAGCAGTTAAAGAGGATAAAAAAGTATTGTTCGAAGGCGCGCAAGCAACTATGCTTGACCTTGATCACGGTACATATCCATTCGTAACATCCTCTCATCCAATCGCTGGTGGTGCTTCCACAGGTGCTGGTATTGGTCCTAACTACTTGAAAAATATCTTCGGCGTAGTAAAAGCTTACGCAACACGCGTTGGTGCAGGTCCATTCCCTACAGAGCTTCTTGATGAAACTGGCGATAACCTTCGCAAACTTGGTCATGAGTTCGGTACTGTAACTGGTCGTCCTCGTCGTTGCGGTTGGTTAGATCTTATGGTTGTAAAATACGCGGCAGGTCTTAACAGTCTTGATTACCTTGCAATTACTCGTTTGGATATTCTTGATACATTCAAAGAATTGAAAATCTGCGTAGGTTATAAATTGAATGGTAAAGATGTAGAAGGCTTCCCAGCTAACTTGAAAGACCTTGAAGCATGCGAAGCAGTGTACGAAACATTGCCAGGTTGGGAAACAGATATTTCTGGTATCCGTAAATACGAAGATCTTCCTGAAAATGCTCGCAAATATGTAGAACGTATTGCAGAAGTAACAGGTGTACCTTTGGGTATCGTATCCGTAGGCCCTAACCGTAACCAAACTATCGACTTGGTAAACGTATTCTAAGCTATACTAATTTGATATAATGCAAATGATTGCATTCGATAGTATCGATGTAGCAGTATAATTGTTAAAATTTTACCGCTATACAATCGATTTATAGAATTATACAGATAAGGCTCCTCTAAGAGGAGCCTTTTGTAATGAAATGATTTAGACTACAAAAAAAAGTATAATACATCTAATCCTTTCGGTCGCTAATGTGGTGTGGTATATCGAAGTATGCTATAAGGTTATCAGAAAATGCATATATCGAAAATTCTATAGAAAAATATTTTATACAATTTTTATATATGCAGAATTATGTATAACTAAATAAATCTATGAGATGAAAATTTATTTAAAATATTCACAATATACAAACTATGACGTGCTTAAATTAGTTTATAATGTGGTAAAAATTACCCATATATGTAAAATTGATATTCATAATAAATTATTAAGATACAAATATAAAGAAAAAAATAGATTTACATTAAGAAATAGTATATAATAGTACCAAGAAGTAGATTGATATTTTTTGATAAGGATCTGAGGAGTTAAAGATATGGTTGAAGTTTCTTACGAACGTTTAGCGACGATTTTTAAGGCATTAAGCGATGAAACAAGATTACACATCATCGACATGTTGTCTTGCAATGAATTATGTGCAGCTGATATTTTAGCTAGCTTCAATTTGTCTCAATCTACGTTGAGCTACCACATGAAAATCTTAATTGATGCAGGTGTAGTTAACTCTCAACGTAATGGCTTATGGACTCGTTATTCCATTAATGAAGCTACATTTGGCGATATTTTAGAGATCATCCCTCAATTATATAAATCTAAGGATGAGTGTATTTGCGCACAAATTAAATACTGCCGTATTTCTGAGCACGAAAAAGAAGCGTAACAATGAGACGATGGATTATGCATGTTGATATGGATGCATTTTTCGCGTCCATCGAACAATTGGATCATCCAGAATATAAAGGCCACCCCGTAATTGTGGGTGGTCTTTCTTCACGTGGTGTCGTTGCTACTTGTTCCTATGAGGCGCGCAAATATGGTGTTCATTCCGCCATGCCTATTTCACGGGCTAAGAAACTTTGTCCCGATGGTATCTACGTATATCCTCGCATGGATCGCTATAAAGAGGTATCTCAGCAGATATTTTCCATTATGAAGGAATTTACTCCTTATATTGAGCCTTTATCTATCGACGAAGCCTTTCTCGAGGTGAGCGGTATGTCTACCATGTACAGTGGCCCTAAAGCACTGGGCAGAGCCATTAAAGACCGCGTATTTGAAAAAACTGGACTCATCATCTCTGCAGGCTTAGCACCGAATAAATTTCTTGCCAAATTGGCTTCCGATTTAGATAAACCAGATGGCCTTGTGGTTATACCTTACGGTCGTGAAAAAGAAATCTTAGCTCCCTTGCCGATTAAACGCATTTGGGGCGTAGGGCCTCGTACGGAGAAAATCTTGAAAAACGGTGGCTTTCACTTGATGCGTCATATTCAAGCGTTGCCTGATGAAAGAAGTTTAATTCCCCTCGTAGGCAACCAGGCGCGACGCATATGGGAACTAGCGAATGGGATAGACGATAGACCGGTGGAAACAGATCGCAAAATACAGTCTATCGGAGCTGAAGAAACCTACGAAGAAGATTTAACAGATGGCAGTGCTATAGAACTAGAGTTTAGATACTTTGCGAACCGCTTATCAAAACGATTAAGAAAACGTAACCTCTTAGGTCACACCGTGTCTATTAAGGTTCGTTACGATGATTTCACCACCGTATCTCGGCAAAAGCGGTTAGACACGCCATCAGACCATGAGCATGTGTTTTTTGAAACCGCATTGCTCTTGTGGAATAAACTCATGCAAGATAAGACCAGTAAAAAACCGAAAGGCACAAAGAAAGACATTGAAGTGTTAGGAGCTACTACGAAGGTTAAATCTACAAATTTAAAATCTATTAATTCAAACTATAGTAGTTCAAACTATGGTGGTTCTAGTGAGATTGCTTTTATGGATCCTCCGGGTCCTATCCGTTTATTAGGCCTTACCGTGAGTGGTCTCGATGAAGAGGTGCCTATGCAAGATAGTCTTTTCGAATCACCTAAAAATGAGACTGAAAATAAACTAGCTGGGGTATTAGATTCATTAGAGTCTAAATTTGGTGAAACGGCCGTTATGAGTGGGGCTCTATGGCAGCGCTTTCACGGAGACAACGGGACGCGTAGAAAACGGTCGGAACTCAAGTCTGCAGTAGATGCTCGTGGAGATGCATCGTCTAATCCGGCAGATGATACACGGCCTAATACAGTGGATGATACAGCCACCAATGAGGACGCACAAGCTACTGAGCCGAAGGCCCCTAAAAAATTCTGATGAACTCATATTGAATACTTTCACTAAAGTATTTGTTCATGTTACAATATGAATATAGTGTTAATAAATTACCGCAAGAGAGGTATAGATATGAGTTTATTTCGTGTAGCCATTCATTATGGCATCAACAGCAATGGTTTCTTGTCCTATGACACAGAAGCCAAAACAGTGTCCGTAGAATTACCTGAACAAGAGTGGGCTGATAAGGTTATCGCTTACTTAAACGACGAACATGCCATCGAGCATGCTACAGGTCTTGATACATATGAACGGTTGAATGTAAAACCATTAGAATCTTTGGACAACTTAAAATTAGCTCTAACACGCATGTGGGAAGCCATCGACGTACAAGTTGATTGGAGCCGTCCAGCGTAAACAGAACGACGTAAACAAAATGCACCTTGTATCCTAATATCGTAGGAACAAGGTGTTTTTTTGTCTTATTTTGGTAGATTCATATGCAATAGATTAACCTAGTTAATCATAAGAAATAGTGATCCACTAGTCAGATATAATACGTGGGTTCTCAATTTCTCGCTTTAAATGATAGAGTCTATACACGATTTATACAGAATTAGTATTGTTTTGTTTTAAAAGATATGATAAACTAAAAACAGATTAATAAATAATGATTATCCGTTAGTGATTATCTTCTAATAATCATTATTTTCATTAAGATGATATGAAGTATTAAATTATGTAAAGACAATTATTTTTATTTTTCTAAGTAGGAGTCAATAATATGAGTGATGAAAAAAAACTAACTACAGCTTTTGGCGCTCCTGTACCGGACAATCGCAATTCTGCAACAGCAGGCAAACGCGGTCCTGTATTGATGCAAGACGTTTGGTTGATGGAGAAATTAGGTCATTTTGCACGTGAAGTAATTCCTGAACGTCGCATGCATGCTAAAGGTTCCGGTGCATTCGGTACTTTCAAAGTAACAAATGATATTACTAAATATACAAAAGCAAAACTTTTCTCTGAAGTAGGCAAGGAAACACCAGTATTTGTACGTTTCTCCACAGTTGCAGGCGAACGTGGTGCCGCTGATGCAGAGCGGGATATTCGTGGTTTTGCTGTAAAATTCTATACAGAAGAAGGTAACTGGGACCTCGCGGGTAACAACACACCTGTATTCTTCATCCGCGATCCATTGCAATTCCCTGATTTGAACCGCGCTGTAAAACGCAATCCGAAAACAAACCTTCGCGATGCAACAGCAAACTGGGACTTCTGGTCTAGCTTGCCAGAAGCCATTCACCAAGTAACAATCGTAATGAGTGACCGTGGTATTCCTAAATCCTACCGCACAATGCATGGTTTTGGTAGCCATACATACAGTCTCATCAATGAAAAGGATGAACGCGTATGGGTTAAATTCCACTGGGTTTGCCAACAACCGATTGAAAACCTCTCCAATGCTGAGGCGGCTGAGGTTGTGGCTAATGATCGTGAAAGTCATCAACGCGACCTATTTGATGCTATTGAACGCGGTGATTTCCCTAAATGGAAATTATGCATCCAAGTGATGACAGAAGAGCAAGCTAACAACATGCCATACAATCCATTTGACTTAACAAAAGTATGGTACCACGATGAATTCCCATTGATCGAAGTAGGTGTAATGGAACTTAATCGCAACCCAGAAAACTACTTCCAAGATGTAGAACAATCTGCGTTTGCACCTTCTACTATCGTTCCAGGCATTTCTTTCTCTCCTGATAGAATGCTTCAAGGTCGTTTGTTCTCCTATGCCGATGCACAACGTTACCGCCTAGGTGTTAACTACCATCAAATTCCTGTTAATGCACCTAAATGTCCTGTAAATAGCTACCATCGTGATGGCCAAGGTCGTGTGGATGGTAACCATGGTTCTACAATTGGCTATGCACCTAACAGCTTTGGTGAATGGGCTGAACAACCTCAATTCAAAAATCCTGGCCTAGACGTATCTGGTGCAGCATACCAATACGACTTCTACGAAGACGATTCTGACTTCTATACACAACCAGGTAAGTTGTTCCGTCTCATGAGCCCTGAACAACAACAAATCTTGTTCGAAAACACAGCAGCAGCTATGGATGGCGTACCTGATTTCATTAAAGAACGCCATGCAAAACATTGCTACCAATGCGATCCAGCTTATGGTGAAGGCGTTGCAAAAGCATTGGGTATGAACATCGATTTCAGCGATGTAAAATAAATAGTACTATAGATGCTATTTACATAATATAGATACTCTATCTGAATAATACAAACAATTAAAAGAACTTCCTTAAATTAAGACGAAGCCCCTCCTTGCTATGTAGCTCATAGTAAGGAGGGGCTTTTGTCGTGGTGAGTGTAGTTATACTGCTAATCAAATTTCTTATTAGTTATGTCCTGGTACATAAGCTTAGCAATTTCATACTGTGGATCGTCGGCTTGTAGTTGGTGTGAAGGTAGTTTAAATACAGCTTCAGCTCTTTCGTTCTTCTTGATATCGATGCCCTTTACATCTTCAGAACGACTTATAGAAATGGTATGTGTTGTTGGATTTATGAAGTACGCATTTACATCGATGCTGAAGGCTTTGTTTTCATCTTTTCTCATAATTGTACGTAAAATCATAGCTGAAATAGCAGTAGTACCATCTTTTTCACCTAATAGCTGTTTAGAAGTGTAGTCTACATAATCTGCATAGACATAAATGTCGCCTGGTTTTGCCTTGTCATAATCTTGTGTGTAGGCCTCTACTAAACGCAAATCGAGTTGTCTCCCAAATGGTCTAGAGAACATTTCACTTTGTAATTCGCGTGTTTCACTAACCGGTGGATAGAATGGTATTGGAGTTAAACCCTTTAGCATATCTGCTCGTGTTTCATTTTTCCGTTTAGCACGACGCTCTGCACTGACCTTGTCTAACCGTTCACGCTCCTTTAATATGGCCTTCTCTTGTTCTTCTTTTGTCTTGTATGTTTTTACAGATACGACACGGTTGCCATCCATAGTTACTGTTGAATAGATAGGCTTACCGTTAGTAGGTTTTCCCTTAGAAGCATTAAGCGTAGATTGTACCATAGCTGGTGTTGCGCTTTCGATAGATTTTTTTAACTCTGGAAGATTGGAGTAATCCATCTCAACCACTGCAGCGTCTGTACTTTCAGTTGGTTGGACAGGTGTCGCTCCATACGCAGCTGATATAGCCAATATAGCTAATAGTGAACTGGTAATAATCGAACGTTTACATAGTTTCATTACATATACCTCTTTTTATAAGAAATCTCTAATACTATCAACAATCGTATTATAGCATGGTTCTCGTATAGATAGATTTAAACATACTCTGATAGGATATAAATTTATAGAGGACTTTAGCATAACCATGTAGAATTACATTGTGTATTGTATTTATGCAGAGAGCAAATGTGGTTAGGAGGCAATTATGAAACGTAGTAGTTTGGCATGGTATGTAGCGGTGGCTTGCCTTGGCGGTAGCCTTTGCGCCGGTCCTGTAGTGCAGGCAGACTCTCCGACGACGGTGAAAGCAAGTAGCATAGTTCCTACTACTGTTACGACTCAGATGCAATCGGCTCAGCCTGTTAATACTACAGTGACTAAGAATACGGTAGTTAATAATGTAGTATCTAATGGTGCTATGGTGAATGATGCGGCAACAGAGGCGGAACAGGCAGCGCTCAAGCAAAAGCAGCAGTACCAAGCTGACACAGAGACGATGGGCCTGTTATGGATGCGCACCTCTGCTGAGTACAGAGCGTTAGTCTATCAGGGGTACAACGTGGCGCTGAATATTGTTAAAATGGCTGTTTATGATCCCTCACATCAGAGAAAGCCGTTAGCTATCGTTCTTGATGCAGATGAAACAGTGATAGACAATACAAAACTGATGGGTGAAAGCATCGCTAATGGTAATGGTCGATTTGATGCTCCTTGGTGGCGAGCAGCGGTCCATAAAGGCGAATCTCGTGCTATGCCAGGAGCCGTAGAGTTTTTAAATGAAGTACATAAACAAGGGGTAGAAATTTTCTACGTATCAAACCGCTACGCCCCTGTAAACCTTGACGTAACGATACAGAACTTTAAAGAATTAGGCTTCCCATCCGTTGATAAAGACCATGTACTACTATTCGAAAAAGACTCTGACAAAAAACCTCGCTTTGATGCGATTGCTAAAAAATACGCTGTTATTCTATTCATGGGCGATAATGCTGGTGATTTCCCAATTGGCACAAAAGGTAAGACACTAGCTGAAAGAAATGATATCATCGATGCTCATAAAGAAGACTTTGGTACTACCTTTGTGGTATTCCCAAACCCTGCTTATGGATCTTGGGTAAGTGCATTAGCTAAAGGCTATCAAAACCTCAGCCCAGAAGAACAAAAACAAGTAAATAACCAATACCTACAACAATAAGGATGCCTTGCGTATACTTTATTAAAAACGATATAATAAAGTATACATGCGTCTATAGCTCAGTAGGATAGAGCAGCAGTTTCCTAAACTGCGTGTCACTGGTTCGATTCCGGTTAGGCGCACCAGTATAGAAAAGAAGGCATACAGCTTTTATAAGCAGTATGCCTTCTTTTTTGTATTATCTTGCAATTCTTATGAGCTAGAATTATAATATTAGAGCAATATTCATATTTTATTCATATCTTATTCATATTTTAACAATGAATAGTGAATAGAGAGGTGCAATAAGATTCAGGTTAAATTAGATAACTCTGAATCTTTTTTTGGTATATGATTTGTGTTGTCTTAAAAGGGGGAAAACACATGAAAAAAGAATTGCTGCTAACAGTCATGATCACTGCAACTATTACTACAACAGGGTTTGCAGCATCCAATTTAGATATTAGTGCTACAACTGCTGCGCCACTAAGCATGAAAAATTCTATTGCTTATGGTGGAAATAACAAAGTTGAGAATGGTATGTTCTCTCCTGTAAATAATATATTGCTCGGTGGTGATAATAATACAGTTCGACCTTCTGCTTCTAATAGTATCACTTCTGGTATGAATAATACTGCATCTGGTCCGGGCAGTATCGTAGCAGGTTGGTATAATACAAACTCTGCTACTCACAGCTTGGTAGTAGGTACTAGCAATACTGTTGGTGGTACTAATAATATCGTAGGCGGCTTTGGCCATGCCAATAATGACAATGCGATTAATTCTTTATTAGTTGGTTCATATAATAGTATTGACGGACATGACTCTGTGGCTTTAGGTAAGAATAATACCATTAAAGGTAATAATGCTTTGGTAGGTGGTACTGGTTCTAAGGTTCAAGGTAATAATGCTATCGCCTTTGGTGATACTGCGAAAGCAACATCCGATGATGCGTATGCCATTGGTCGTAAAGCAGAAGCAACTGCTCTAAATACAATTGCTATTGGTAATAATGCAAAGGCCAATAACATTATGGGCACAGCGATTGGCTATAATGCAAAAGCAAAAAATGATTACGCTACAGCAGTAGGTTATAGCTCCACAGGTTCTGGTAATCAGTCCTCTGCATTTGGTTTCAATTCAGAAGCAACTGCTATGAATACAACTGCAGTGGGATCTTATGCAAATGCTAGCGGTGCGTATTCCACAGCATTGGGTTTTAAAACTACAGCTTCTAATGAGGATTCTGTAGCATTAGGTAACTATTCTACTAGTGCTGGTAAAAGTGCCTTTGCTGCTGGTACATTAGCTAAAGCAGCAGAAAAGGACTCTTTAGCAATCGGTCATAGCGCAACTACAACAAAGGAAAATGGCATCGCTATCGGTACAAATGCGACTGTAGATGGCGTTGATTCTATTGCTATCGGTAAAGCGGCTAATATCGCTAAGGCAGGTAGCATTGTAATTGGCAGAAATACAACTGCTGATGAATTAGCTGTATCCATCGGTACTGACTCTGTAGCAACTGGCTGGGGCGGTACTGCAGTAGGTACTATTTCTAAAGCTACTGGGGCTCAGTCCACTGCCATTGGCGATAATGCGCAAGCATCTGATACATACTCCACAGCACTTGGTGTATCTTCCGTAGCGTCTGGTAGAGCGGCTAATGCGATTGGCCTTTCTAAAGCGACAGGCTATGCATCTAATGCTATTGGTTTTGTAGCGGAGGCTTCTGGTAAAAGCTCTACTGCCATAGGTAATACAGCTAAAGCTCTTAATGAAAATTCCATCGCTATTGGTACAAATGCGAAGGCTGCCACAGATAACAGCATTGCACTTGGGGCTAAGTCTGTTACTGACACCGCTGTATCTACTAGTTCGGGTGTTATCGGCGGCAGAACATATAGTTTTGCTGGTGGAAATGCGGTTGGTACATTGAGCATTGGTGATAGTGGTGCAGAACGTACCATTACAAATGTAGCAGCAGGCCGTGTATCTGCAACCTCTACTGATGCAGTCAATGGGTCCCAATTACATGCCATTAAAGACGTGGTAGATAATCATGAAAACCGTATCACTACTATAGAAGGCGATATTAATACATTAAATAATCGTATTGTTAATGGTGGCGCTAATAGCTTAAATGAAGCTAAATCCTACACTGATCAACAAGTATCTAGCGTAGCAGCGGCTTCTGCAGCACTCGCTGGCTTGCATCCATTAGATTTCGATAAACATGATAAATGGTCCTACTCCGTTGGCTTTGGTAACTATAAAAATGCTAATACAGCGGCGTTAGGTGCGTTCTATCGCCCTAATAAAAACACAATGTTTAATGCGGCTACTACCGTTGGTAACGGCCGTAATTCTATTAGCTTAGGTGCTAATTTCAAATTTGGTAAAAGCTCTGAAGAGGTAACTACTGAAGACGCTGCACAACTTAAGAAAGATATGAAAGACTTAGCTGAAAAGTATAATGAACTAGCACAAAAATATAGTGAATTAGCAGCTAAATTAGAATCTAAATAATATAATCAAAACTCCTACAAGGTTTCTCTTGTAGGAGTTTTTTTATCCTATGCTTTTATTATAAGTATTCCTTAATAATGATATAATTAAGATATATATTCAGTTACATATTCGGTTACATATTAGTTACATAGTCAGCTAAACATTATATGTAAGCAACAGTATATGGGGGAGAGTGTATATGAGCTTTTACAATTGGATTCAAGAAAAACTATTTGATAATTTCGAAGAATGGCGCTTGAAGAGCCCTGGTTCTAATGGAAACGGTTTTAATATAGTCGGAATAGATAATACCTTAAAGGCTATGCATGATGGATTTTATATGTACATGGAGTTATACCCACCTCATGCCATCGATGGATGTACAGCCATGAAAGCACGTGTAGGTAAAACGCAGGATGCAGTAGATTTATTCTTAGATATAGATGGCAAGACCTATCGTATGGCTGATGTAAGTTATCCTGACGCAGTGAAGATGATGCGGGCTTTTATGAAAAAACGCAGAGTACCTGATTGTAGTTCATGTGTAGAAGCAGTGTATCTAGATATTGATCAGATGCGATCTACATTTACAGAATTAGCAACGTTGTTGCTAGGCGATGCAAAACAAGCTAAATCGTTTATGACCAAGGTAAAGTTGAGCTCCCTGGAAGAATTGGAAGATAGCTGGTGGAACTTCTATGAGGAACTACTCTCTAAAGGATATGCCGTAGAGTTAGACTGTAAATGTGAACTAGAGGATTTTATTTATCATGTACAGAAGTTAATACGTAATAAGTCTTTAGATACTAGAGAAAATCTAACTATTGATACAGCAGCATTAGATGAAGATCAAGTTATTATGGACTGGTGTGCTAGTCTTAATTCTACGTGGGAAAACTATACGTTAGCAGGCATGGACACAGGAACCGATAGCTTTGTACTTATGGTGCTTTCAAATGAGGAATTTAAAACAGCCAAAGAACTAGCGAAAGAATTATTACATAGAATCGATGTAGCTGAGCGATTATGATGATGTTAGGCTATAGACTAGTTATATATTTGCTTGTATGTGAGATAAATAGGAGAGAGTCATATGAGTATTGTACGTCTACCAGAATATGAAGCAGAGTTTGAATCGGAAGAGTTTGAAATTTATGCATTACCACGCAGTGATGCGAATGGGGCTAGTCCTTATTTAGAGAAGTACCATAGACCACTGGTGGACACCGATGCTATCCTAGATACTCGAACTGGTATGCTTGACCGTAGCGAAGGCATTTTGACGTGGATTATTGAGGGCCTTGACGATAGATGGGGTTATTCTTTTGAGCCCCATGGCGTTTACAAATTGTTGGTTAAGAAAGCAAAGCCTTTAGAGGACTTGGGCTATATGCGTCCTTCTTGGAATAATCGCTATTATGTGCTTGAGGTGTTAGAGGAACATGCTAAACATAGTGAGTTAGAGGCCTTGTCGGCTTATTTGAAAACCCCTAAATACCTTCATACTGATAGGGGTGATTTCCTGTTAAATCGAGAGTATCAATATTACACAGCCAGAATTGATGATTATGCATTCACCCTTGATGTGGATGAGGGTTCTGATGAAAGCTGTACCGTAGCATTGGCTACTTTCAATACAATCGATAATTTCAAAGCATTTGAACAACGAATTAGTACCTATATTAGTGAGACCTTGTTAGAACTCGCTAATTATTGGCTCGACAATGACGACCAAGATCCGATTACGTCAGACGTATTTGCTAAGCGTATTACGATGGGAGAATTGGCGTTTCGCAATGATGGCACCATAGAGGTCTATTATGACGATGACGATATCTTCTGGGGGCACTGCATCATAGCTCATATTGATGCAGATGGAAATCCTACTGATGCGGATATTGCAGGATAATCAATTAATGGAGCATCCTAATGAGAAAATCGGAATTAATGACATTATGGAATGTTGAAAGCTGGTCTGAAGAACCGTATGGCGTTTACTTTGTATCTCGCAGATTGGGCACTAATTGTTTAGAGAAGGTAGGACAAGCCTTTCAAAAACTTAATATTAGTTGCACCAGTTATACTGAGGTTGAGGTGCTTTCACTACCAATGTGGAAACAATTATCTGTTGAATTAGATGAATTAGATCAACTAGCACAGGAACTCATACAACAGGAAATACCGCAAGAAGAGTCTGTTGTACTGATGCTAACGGATATAATGTTAGATAAATCAGGTTGTTACGATGCATTTGCACTAGGCTATGATGTGGGAGAATCCCCAGCAGGACATCTATATGTTTTGGTTTCTTTTGATGAAAACTTTACGGTTCAACAAGATGTGATTTATGAAACCTTATAGAGTTGTATTAAAGTGGTGATACTGGTGTTGTATTCTACCTAAAAATATAAGTGATATGCAGGAGAGAGACCATGGAAGATATGTATACATTAGTTAAAGATTTCTTTAGTCATGATATGGATTTAGTTGATTTATTTGATTCTGAAGCTATTATCTGGATTGATTGGCGCGAGGATGACGAAGATGTGGTGAACTATTTCAATGATATGATGGATGAACCTATCGACATTCAAACCGTTAGTAATGGCAAGTCCTATGGTGACGATATTGTGTTACAAAAGGGCGATAAAGAACTCTTAATTCCTTACGGTGATGAGAAAGAGCGGGATGTAACGATCAAATACTTCAACGAATTTGTTAAACCTGATTATGAGGTACGCTGGTTTACTGAAAGCCTTGGAAACGATACGCTTGGGTTTACCGTGCTTTCAGGGGCAGAATGGGCTAAATTAAACGATGAATTTGGGGCAGATACAGTTCGTTACTATTTTGAACCTATCAATCTTGAAAGTAACATGTTTAATCTTGATATGGACGAAGTATTTGCACTACTGGCATTACGAGAGTCCTAGAGGAGATTCATATGGCAATTGACGGTGTGAAAATCATAGATAGTGATGACGGTCATGATATTTATAATGCCATTGTTGAGCGGTACAAGGATGGCGTCAGTGTTGATACCATAATTTCTGAAATCTTAAGTGAAGAACAAAATTTTTGCATTGATGAGTTTTACACAGAGATTTATTGGACTGCTGTGGCTTATTCGTTGTGGAAGATAGGGCATCTAACAGATGACATTAAACAGAAAGCCTTAGATATAATCGCTCAGGGTCCTCATGAGTTTTGGCTAGAAATCGATGATAAGGCCCTTAAACAGCGTCAAAAGGTATTAGATAAGTTAGCCCTGCAGCTACAGAGCGAAAATCCGAAGCCTGTTAAGGTTCGTAAATCTAAAACGAAGAGAGAACCTCATTTTAAGATGGGGGACGTATTAGCTGTTAAGTTTGAAAACAAGTATGGTGCTATATTCGTCTCTGACGTGGATCAATCGCCGCGGAAAATCGAATATCATTTAGCCTGTACGCGGCTTTTACAAGAAGAAAAACCAACGATGGAGCAATTTTTAAATAGCAAAATCGCATGCCGGAAAGATAATACAAATTTTGGTATCGATACAGATTGTTGGTTTAATCATAAGGACTTAGGCTTGTTACTGGATAATTTGGAAATTATCGGGACAGTTGAACTATATCCGTGTAAATTATGGACACTAGCACCAAGAAGAACGCTTGAGGATATCTATGAGGAGATTACAGACGAGCCAAGAATAGGTAGACTTCGCCTTATAGATACCTATGAATTGGTGAAAGCGGTTATTGAGAAATAATCATTGGCCGAAGGCGTTTCTACATGGGCGTATATATAAAGGTATAACTATAATGGATACTATGACGAAACAATATATAGAAACGGTAAAAGTCAGTGATATACCGTGGCATCGGTTAACCACAACCTATGGCCGTGCTACAGACTTTCCTACAGAACTTGATGTGTTGTGGAACATGGAAAGCATGGAAACTGTTGATGCGGCTGGTGAGGCGTTAGCACAGAATATTGAGCATCAATCGACGTTGTGGCATGCTACACCATTTGCCATGATTTTCTTGCTCCGTATTTTTAAGAAAGCTCAGGAAGAGAGCGCTCATAATGAGGTGGCTCAGTATTTAGCAGAACAATTGGTTGAGTTGTTTGTTGTGATTGCTGAGTGCATTCGAGATGGTCTTATGCTAGAGCATGCAGATCCATTGCCGAACTTTGAAGATATGCTCAACGAAGAATACCTTTGGTCGGAAGAATATGATGAAGACGAAGATGTTCTTAGATATGAGGAAGAGGACGTATTCCCTGATGATTTATTCTTTAGCTTTTATTATTACTCCTTGCAAGCACTTTTGTTAGCTATTCCGCTATTAGATACATCTGATGAAGGAGAGGCTAAATTGCTAGGAATAATTTCTGCTAATAGGAGCGTGTAAGATGGGTTATTTAGATATATTGCGAAATGATGCCAAGTTAGCTGAAAATTTTGATACACTATTTGATTTTCGCTTGCTAGATGCGTTGGAGGAACGAGATACGGCTGAAGGTCGCTGCACGTTCTCTGTGCCCGGTATGGCATTTGCTGTAGATGGCGCTGGCGGTGAATATCATCTATTGGAGGACGGATCCATAGGGTATTGGAGTAGCGAGGGTGCCGCTGGCCGTTTAGCTGAAAGTATAGACGATTTATTTCACTTAATCGTTTTTAGTATTTGTTGGCATGATTACTGTGACTCAAGTAAGTATTCTGATGCGGCAGTACTTGAAGAATATGGTCAGAATAAGCAGTCTCAGATTATCTCTTATTCGCCAATGGAACTATGGGAACCCATTGTGAAAGCTTTACATATGCCAATAGACATGAAACTTTCACTTGTATTACAGAAATTCTATGATGCGGCGCATCGTGAACCTGTATATACCTGCTATTTCCATGAAGATGATGGAAGTATTACAGAATCGGAAAATTTATTTTTCTAATGGTTAGAAGAGTTTATGAAAGGATTTAATTATGGGACTAATTGCCAATTATAGCTGTTTAAGCGATGTAAATTTAAAAGAGCTTAAAGCCATGGGCTCAG
>OGEJ01000453.1_pt1 | contig 15319 bp, 10 predicted proteins | sample 1570701 | NCBI WGS metagenome assembly OGEJ01 (sample SAMEA2582140, study PRJEB24529) | metagenome | biome: Human gut stool | place: China | collected 2011
TTTCTGGGAAAAGGATATTCCGAATATTTTAGACTATCGTGACAGCAAATCCAGGAAAGCGCTGGAAGAAGATTCTATTTCGCTGGATATTCAGAAACGCTTTTTAAATCTGCTGTCCATCAAAGACTACACGAATGCGTATGAACTGCTGACAGAACAGTTAAATATGGTGGAACAGGGAGAAATCAAAAACTTTCAGTTGGAGCGATACAAAATTTATGGTTTGGTAAGCAATCTGTTGGAAGGAATTCCACATGTGGATCAGCTCGAGAAAAACAGCACGGAAGAAGCAAGACAGATCGGTGAGATTCTGGAATCACTTTCTAATGTAAGATCACTGCAGGAGATCAGGGAAAAAATTGATCTTCTGTTTGAAAAAATTATTTCCTATCAGAAGGGAACGGAGAAAGAAGGCTTTCCATGGGTATGGGAAGTGCAGAGTTACATTGAGAAAAACTATGCAGACCCGCAGATGGATGTGCAGTATCTGGCGGAAAAGTTCCATCTGTCAACATCACATCTGAGCAGAAACTATAAAAAAGTAACGTCAATTGGTGTGAGAGACAACATTCATATCGTGCGGATTGCGAAGGCAAAAGAACTTTTGATGCAGGGAATGAGCGTGCAGGAAATTGCGGAAAAGGTAGGATATGTGGAATCCAGAGCATTGATTCGTACGTTTAAACGGTATGAAGGAGTGACTCCGGGCCAATATCGGGAAACTATGGTGCAGAAATAGCAGAAAATGAGTACCACCACAAGAAAAGGCCATAAAAAAGCAGCAGAAAAAGGAGGGAAGCCACAAAAAGTGGTTCTTTCGAACCGGCAGGGAAGACGATACAATCAGATTAATGATAAGTCCGGCGGGAAGAAAGGAGCACATATGAAAACAAAAAAATTTACAAGGAAGGAAATCGTAAAAGACTGGAAGAAAAACAAACTGCTGTATCTTATGGCGGTTCCGTTGATTGCATTTTTTATCGTATTTGCATATCTTCCAATGGGAGGCATCCTGATGGCATTTGAAAATTACAAGCCAAAACTTGGAATTCTCAGAAGCCAATGGGTAGGTCTGGAAAATTTTAAAGACTTTTTTCAATCGGTATTTGCGTGGCGTGTCATTCGGAATACGGTTGTGCTGAGTATGTTGCAGCTGATCATTGAGTTTCCGCTCACGATCATTTTTGCGCTGCTTCTGAATGAACTGAAGGATTCCATTTTCAAAAAAGGTGTACAGATGATTACCTATATGCCGTATTTTATTTCCATGGTCGTTCTGGCAGGTATCATTGTAGACTTTACCAAAAGTACAGGTGTCCTGTCGCAGATCGTTACCTTTTTTAGTGGAAAACAGGTAAATCTGTTATCCGATCCGGCGTGCTGGCGTCCTTTGTACATTGTTTCGGATTTATGGCAGGGACTTGGCTTTGGAAGTATTATTTATGTAGCAGCACTTTCCGGCGTGGATCAGGAACTGTATGAGGCAGCAAAAATTGACGGAGCAAACCGCTGGAAACAGACACTGCATGTAACACTGCCTGGAATTTCCTCCACCATTATTATTATGTTGATTCTGCGAATCGGTTCCATCATGTCGGTTGGATATGAGAAGACCATTCTTTTATATAACCCTCAGGTTTATGAAACCGCAGATATTATTTCCAGTTTTGTTTACCGAAAAGGTCTGGAAGAGTTTAACTATGGATACAGTACGGCTGTCAGTCTGTTCAACTCTGTGATTAACTTCATTATGCTTGTAAGTGCAAATGTTATCAGCCGGAAGTACTCGGAAACAAGTCTGTTTTAGGAGGAAAAAACATGAAAAAAACAAAAACGTCTCTGGCGCGAAAAATATTTATTGTATTTGACTATCTGGTTCTAATTTTTCTTGCAGTTGTATGTTTGCTGCCGATTCTTCATGTGGCGTTTGCATCGGTTTCTGATCCCAACTGGGTCATGAACCAGAGCGGATTGATTTTAAAATCACATGGTTTTACGCTGGAGGGATATAAGCTGGTATTTCAGACAAGACAGTTGATGGGAAGCTATGGAAATACTCTTTTTTATGTGTTTGCATCGACAGCACTTGGAATGCTGATTACTGTATTGGGAGCGTATCCGCTTTCGAAAAGCGATCTGCTCTGGTCGAATGCACTGATGCTGATTATTTCCTTTACCATGATGTTCAGCGGAGGAATTATCACGTTCTATATGGTAGTAAGAAGCCTTGGAATGTACAATACCCGCCTTGCGGTTATTCTTCCGACGTGTGTCAGCGCATTTAACCTTATTCTGGTCAGAACGGCAATGGCAACGCTTCCGAAAGAACTGGAAGAATCTGCGCGTCTGGATGGGGCAGGACCAATTGCTGTACTTTTTAAGATTGTTCTTCCATTGATAAAAGCAACGCTTGCAACAGTAACGCTGTACTATGTAGTTGCAAACTGGAATTCCTGGTTCAATGCATCCATTTTCCTGACAGACCGGGACAAATATCCACTGCAGCTGATTCTGCGGGAAGTACTGATCCGAAACGATACAAGTTCGGCAACATCCGCATCTTCAGGAGAACTTGCAGGACTTGCGGATTCTTATAAGCAAATTATAAAATACTGCACCATTATGGTGGCATCTGTTCCAATTTTATGTTTTTATCCGTTTGTTATGAAGTATTTTAAAAAGGGTGTTATGGTAGGATCAATCAAAGGCTAAGGAGGAAGATCATGGAATTTTACGAAAAAGTCAATCGAATTGCGAAAACAGAAAAAGGAGAAATTGAGGGGATTCCGGGAAATATTCCACAGTATACGGTATTTAAAGGGATTCCTTATGCAAAAGCCCCAGTTGGAGAGCTCCGCTGGAGAGAGCCGCAGGAAACAGAAAAGTGGGAAGGCGTTTATCATGCAGATCATTTCGGACCGATTGCGCCGCAGATGCGCCACCCGAAAGGCAGTTTGTATGGTGATGAATTTTTCCAGTCCGCAGAAGATATGAGTGAAGACTGTCTGTACCTGAACATCTGGACGCCGGAAGTGAAGGAGGAGAAAAAACTGCCGGTTCTGTTCTGGGTACATGGCGGCGGACTCACAGGTGGATATGGATTTGAACCGGAGTTTGACGGAGAAGCTTTTTGCAAAGAAGGCGTGATTCTGGTAACGTTTAATTATCGTCTGGGCGTTCTTGGATTCCTCTGCCACGAGGATCTGGCAAAAGAAAGTGAGCATGGTGTTTCTGGAAACTATGGTCATCTTGACCAGATTGCCGCACTCAAATGGGTAAGAAAAAACATTGGTGCGTTTGGCGGAGATCCGGATAATATTACAATTTTTGGACAGTCTGCGGGTGCATTCAGTGTGCAGACAATGCTTGTGTCACCGCTTACCAGAGGAGATATTGCCGGAAGTATTATTATGAGCTGTGCGGATATCAACTGGCCGGATCCAGGCATGGGGCAGAAACCGATGGAAACAGCAGAAAAACAGGGCGCTGAATTTATGAAAGATGCAGGATGCCATTCCATAGACGAACTGCGCGGCAAGAGTGCAGATGAGCTAATGGCAGTTATGATGAAGGGATTTATGAAATATCCGATGGGAACGGTGATCGATCATTATCTGCTGGATGAGGCAGTATCCGACAGTTATTATCAGGGAAATTACCCGGATCTGCCGATGATGATTGGAAACACCGCCGGGGAATGGACTCTGGTATTCGGCGTACCGGAAGACCCGGAAGTCTGGAAAGAACAGCAGCGTCAGATGATGGGACCTGCAGCGGAAAAATACCTGGAACTGCTGCAGGTAGAGAAAAAAGAAGACATTATGCGCGCGATTCAGGAAAGCCATTCCTGGATGGTAAAAAACAGAGTAGTGTTTGAGCTGAATATCAGACAGGATCAGAAACCGTGCTATCTGTATCTGTTTGACCACGATCTTCCAGGGAACGAGGCAGGATCCTTCCATTCCTCCGAGCTGTGGTATGTATTTGGAACTGTTGCACGCTGCTGGCGTCCAATGACGGGAACGGATTATGATATTTCCAGAGTTATGACAAAAAGCTGGGCGAATTTTGCAAAACAGAAAAATCCAAATGGAGAGGGTGTACCGGAATGGAAGCCATATCAGCCGGAGAATCCTCAGAACATGGTATTTTCGGAAAAGACAGAATGCAAAGAAATCAAAGAACTGGAAGTACAGCGGTATTTAAAAGAAATTATGCTGGAACATGCATAAAAGGCTGAAAGAAAAGGAACCTGGGCAGAAAAAGCAGGTTCCTTTTCTACATAAAAAGACAAATTCCAGGGAAAAATTCTCCGCTCCGCCTTTTGGCGGAATTTTCTGCATTTTTTGGTACAAAACGTATAAAGATTGTGAAATAAATAATTATCAATTGAATCATCTTACAAAACATGGTAAAATATGGCTATCAATCGGCGGACAAAGCGGAAAAAAGAAAGGGGATTTTAAAACAATGGGTTACAAATCAGACATTGAAATTGCACAGGAATGTACCATGCAGCCGATCACAGCGATCGCAGAAAAAGCAGGTATTGATGACAAATATCTGGAGCAGTACGGAAAGTACAAAGCAAAAATTGATTACAACCTGTTAAAAGACACCAATGCGGAGGATGGAAAACTGATCCTCGTTACAGCCATCAACCCGACACCGGCAGGAGAAGGAAAAACAACAACTTCTGTAGGTCTGGTAGACGGACTTTCTAGAATCGGTAAAAAAGCAATGGTTGCACTTCGCGAGCCATCTCTTGGACCGGTCTTCGGTGTAAAAGGCGGAGCAGCAGGCGGCGGATACGCACAGGTTGTTCCAATGGAAGATATCAACCTTCACTTCACCGGTGACTTCCATGCAATCGGTGCAGCAAACAACCTGCTGGCAGCTATGATCGACAACCACATTTTCCAGGGAAACGCTCTGAATATCGATCCGAGAAAGATCACCTGGAAACGATGCGTAGATATGAATGACCGTCAGCTTCGTAATGTAGTAGACGGCCTTGGCGGAAAGACAAACGGAATGCCAAGAGAAGACGGCTACGATATCACGGTAGCATCTGAGATCATGGCAGTTCTGTGTCTGGCAAGCGACATCACAGATCTGAAAGAAAGACTTTCCAGAATCATCATCGGATATACCTACGGAAAAGTAGCAGAGCAGAAACCGGTAACAGCAGGAGATCTGCATGCACAGGGCGCTATGGCAGCACTCTTAAAAGATGCCCTGAAACCAAACCTGGTACAGACTCTGGAAGGAACTCCGGCTATCGTTCACGGCGGACCATTCGCAAACATCGCACACGGCTGCAACTCTGTAACAGCAACCAAAATGTGCCTGAAATTAGCAGATTACACTATCACAGAGGCAGGCTTCGGTGCTGACCTTGGTGCTGAGAAATTCCTCGACATCAAATGCCGTATGGCAGGCCTGAAACCGAATGCAGTTGTAGTCGTAGCAACTGTTCGTGCCCTGAAATACAACGGCGGCGTTCCGAAAGCAGAACTGAACGGCGAGAACCTGGAAGCTCTGGAGAAAGGTATGCCGAACCTTCTGAAACACGTAAGCAACATCACAAACGTATACAAACTGCCATGTGTCGTTGCCATCAACGCATTCCCGACCGATACCGAAGCAGAGCTGAAGCTGGTTGAGGAGAAATGCAAAGAGCTCGGTGTCAACGTTGTTCTGTCCGAGGTATGGGCAAAAGGCGGCGAGGGCGGCGTAGCCCTGGCAGAAGAAGTTGTCCGTCTTTGCGAGCAGCCGAACGATTTCACCTATGCATACGATCTGGAAGGCTCCATCGAAGAGAAACTGAACGCCATCGTTCAGAAGATCTACGGCGGAAGCAGAGTTGTCCTGACCGCAAATGCACAGAAACAGGCAAAACAGTTAGAGGCTCTCGGATTTGGCAACTGCCCGATCTGTATGGCAAAAACCCAGTACAGCCTGACCGATGATCAGACCAAACTCGGCGCACCGACCGGATTCGAAGTTACCGTACGTAACCTGAAAATCTCCGCTGGTGCAGGCTTCATCGTAGCCCTGACCGGTGACATCATGACCATGCCAGGTCTGCCGAAAGTTCCGGCAGCAGAGCGTATCGATGTAGACGCTACTGGAAAGATTACAGGATTGTTCTAATAACACAGGATATTGTCTTGAAAAGACAGAATAAAGCGTGAAATAAAACACAGAAAAAAAGAGACATTCCTTCGTGAATGTCTCTTTTTTTACGTTTTTATTGCAAAATATTACAAAAGATAATATAATTTCTAATGATAACATGGAGAGAAAAGCAGATATAATATAGTAAGGGAGTTACTTGCCAATGACATCGAAGAAAAAATTGAGAAGTCTTCTGGGCGGTACACTTTTTATGGTGCTGATGCTCAGCGTACATCCGACGACTGTTTCCGCGAGTGATGTGGGGAGCAGCACGGTGATGGACCAGTCTGTGGAGACAGAGGATCAGCAGAGCGGGATACAGAGTGAAACGCAGACACAGGCTTCACAGGACAGCGGTGCTGCTGTGCGGGCCAGTCAGAATGGCTGGGTTAGGGCAGGCGACAGCGGCTGGTATTTTTATGAGAACGGACAGCTGAAAACAGGATGGCTTTACCGGAATGGAAACTGGTACTGGCTGGATCCGGACCGGAACGGCCGCATGGCAGAAAACAGCTGGTTCACATACGATAATAATTTTTATTATGCCAAGGGAGACGGAGCAATCTATAAAAATGGTTTTCAGGAAGTAGATGGAAACCTTTATTATTTCCAGAGCTGGGGCGGCATTCAGAGAAATGTGTATCTCAGCATCAGTGGAAAAATGTACTATGTACAGGAAAATGGTATCGTTGCCCGTGGAATAGTCAGAACAATGAATGGACATGGTGATCTCTGCGCATTTGATGATACTACGGGCGCGCAGATCACACAAAAAGGCCGGCTGAAAAACGGCACCCCATATTATTGGGTAAGAGAAGACGGCGTCCTGCAGACCGGCTGGCTGCTGTACGATGATAACTGGTACTGGTTTGATGATAATGGTGTCATGATGGCATCCGGCTGGAAAGAAATCAACAACAATCTGTATTACTTCCAGAGCTGGGGCGGCATTTATAAAAACGGTTTCCAGAGCATCGGAGGAAACGAGTATTATTTCCAGAGCTGGGGTGGTGTATATCGAAACACCTTCTTTACCGTAAAAGGGAAAACCTACATAGCGCAGAATGACGGATCGATCTATCATGCCAGCCAGACCGGCTGGGTTCAGCTGGGAGATCAGACTTACTGGATCAATCAGGATGGTTCTGTTCAGACCGGCTGGCTGAAGCTGGAAGGCAAATGGTACTGGCTGAAAGCGGACGGCACACGTGCTGCATCTGAATGGATCACGTATGACAACAACCGATACTATTTTGACGGTGACGGTGTGATGTACACCGGAATGAAAGAGGTTGACGGAACAAGATATTATTTCCACAGCTGGGGCGGCGTTTACCATAACGAATCTTTTACCTGGCAGGGAAAGAAATACTGGGCAAAGGATGACGGAACCTTCTATACAGGTGTCTGCGATATCAATGGAAAGAAATACTATTTTCTGGAAGACGGCGAGCAGATTACAAAAGAGGGCTGGTATCTGACCAACGGAACGTATTACTGGATCAACAAGGATACGTCGCTTCAGACCGGCTGGGTGAAATATGACAACAACTGGTACTGGATGAAAGAAGACGGTACGATGGCATCGTCTGAATGGATCACCTACGACAAAAACCGCTACTATTTCCGAAGCTGGGGCGGCATGTACACCGGAATTCATACCATCGGCGGAACAAAATACGCATTCCAGAGCTGGGGCGGTCTGTACCATGATCAGACATTTACCATCGGCGGTAAAACATACTATGCCAATTCAGATGGAACATTTGCCACCGGCTGGGTGCAGAACGGCGGAAAAACGTATTATTTCGATGAGGACGGCACAAGCCATACGGGCTGGCTGCTTCTGGACGGAACGCATTACTGGATCAACGCCAATGGAACCAGAAGAGAGGACGAGCTGTTTCAGTACGACGGAAACTATTATTATGTAGACAAAAACGGCGTTATGGCGACAAGCGGCTGGGTATACTGGGATTATAACTATTATTATCCGAGAAGCTGGGGCGGCATGTACAAGAATGCGTTTATTACCTATGATAATAACCTCTATTACCTTGGATCTGACTCGAAAATGGCAATCGGCTGGCAGTCGATTGGCGGAAATACATACTATTTCCGAAACTGGGGCGGCATGATAACCGGAAAACAGGTGATCGACGGAAAAACGTATGTGTTCGATGAGGACGGCAAGCTGGTACAGAGTCCGGACGGATTTGAACCGTCCGCGCAGATCGGTGTCCGCACCGTACGGAACTTTCTGAAAAATGCACTGCTTCCACTTGGAAACACCCTGTATATCTGGGGAGGCGGCCACACAGACGCAGAGGCAGAGAGTTACGGCGTCAATGCGCAGTGGAAACAATTCTTCAATACACAGAATTCCACCTACAACTATTCCGATCATCTGTATGAGTACGGAAAAGGTCTTGACTGTTCCGGCTATGTCGGATGGACCGCACATCAGGTGACGAAAGAGTATGCAACGACAACCTCCACTGGAATGCCGGCCTACTTTGCAAGAAAAGGCTGGGGAACCTGCGTGACAGGCGATACGTCCCAGAAATTTACGCCGGGTGATGTGGTCAGCAAGAGCGGTCATGTCTGGATTGTCATTGGCCAGTGCTCGGACGGCAGCGTGGTTGTCATTCATGCGACACCGCCGTATCTTCACATTGACGGAACCGTTTCTTCAAAAGGAAGCATTAACAGTGAAGCTATTGAGCTGGCAAATGAATACATGAAAATGTATTATCCGGTTGCGTATGAGCGGTATGGTGTAAAAGTTCTTGACCGGTCCTATCTGACCGGTGTGAATCATTTCACCTGGAGCAGCAGTATCTTAAGTGACAGGGAAGGCTACCGCAGGAAGAAACCGGCAGAAATCCTGAACGATCTGTTCCAGTAAAATATCTTCTATAAAAAATAAGAGAGAATACAAAAAAACTTTGTAGTTCGTGTATTCTCTCTTTCTTTTTGCGCTGGAATTGTCTATACTAGAAGGTGCGTGAAAGACGCAGATCAGAAATACAAAAGAAAAAATCTGGAAAATAAAAATACAAGGGGAGTAAACATGCGAAAGAGCTGGAAATGGGCGCTCTGTCTTGGCGTAGTGTCGTTGCTGCTGCTGGGCGGCTGCGGAAAAGAAAAGGCGGAACCAGTGGATCTGGTGCTGGTAACCGACGGCAGTGAGGTAGCTTCCGATGCCGTGTATCAGTCAGCATGGAACGGTCTTGCGCAGTATGGAGACGAGAGCGGTCTGAAATATGAAGCAAGTGTTCCGGCAGGACGGACAACAGAGGACTATGAAAACACCATCAAAGAGGCGGCGCAGAAGGGAGCATCCGTTATCGTCTGTGCCGGAACGAGCATGAGCCGCGCCGTTTACGATGCACAGCGCGACTGGAAGGATGTCCGTTTTCTGCTGCTGGAGGCAGAACCGGTCAGTGAGAGCGGCCGCAGCCGTCTCCGCGGAAATACAGAAAGCCTGGAAATTGATGTATCAGAGGCCGGCTACCTGGCAGGATATGCGGCAGTACAGGCCGGCTACACGCACCTGGGCTATATCGGACAGAAAAACGAAGAGAACGGAACAAAGTACGGGACAGGTTATGCACTCGGTGCAGAGGCGGCCGCTGCGGATCTGGGACTTGGAGAAAACAGCATCACGCTGGATTATACGTATCGGAAAAGCAGCAGCGTATCACCGTCGTATTTGGAAAAAATCAAAAGCTGGTATGGTGAGGGCGGACAGATTCTCTTCTCGGACGGTGCATCGTATCAGAATGTACTTGGCGCAGCAGCATCTGCGGCAGGCGGAGCACTGATCGCAAACGGCGGCGTGGAGGAGTACGCCAATGCCGTGTTGAAAGTACGTCTGGATTATGGAACTGCAGTTTACAATGCGTTAAAAGAAATGAAACAAAAGGATTTTGAAGGCGGGAAAATTGTAACGCGCGGCGTGACCGATCAGGAAATCAGTCTGGAATGGAATCAGGATGCGGTGCCGTACTTTACAGAGGATCAGTACCGGGCACTCTGTGCGAAATTCTCCGCAGAGGACTTTTCAATCCCTGACGGCGATGCGCTTTCCTCGCCGGATCAATACAAATTGAGTTGTGTGAGTGTACAGAAGGTAAAATAACATGTATCGTTACTGTTCACGAATTGTTTACAAAAAGTCGGGATATTTTTCCTTGCATCCATTTGTGAATTGTGATATTATGTAAAAGAATTGGGAAAAATATTTCAAAATTGTTACAGAATAATTGAATTTCTAAGAAACAGGGAAACCTGAAACAAAGAAACCTACATACAACGAATCAATTTGGGAGTGAAAGAATGAGAAAAAAATTTCTTGCCTTAAGTTTAGCAGTGATCGTAAGTGCAGCTCAGGTAATGACAGTAAGCGCCTCGAAACAGGAGCAGTTACAGCAGCAGCAGGCAGCACAGGCAGAGACCAGCGCACAGCTTGACAACGCAAAAGCAGAAATCGACGATCTGGAAACCAAAAAGAATCAGATTACCGGCGAGATTGATGACCTGGACGCACAGCTTGTCGTAACCATGGCATCCGTTGAAAATCTGAAAAATGAAATTGCAGAGAAACAGACTGAGATTGAAGATACTCAGAAAAAATTAAGTGACGCACAGGCAGAAGAGGACGAGCAGTACGAGCAGATGAAAAAACGTATCAAATTCCTCTATGAAAGCGGCGGAGACAACGGCTGGGCAGCACTGATTCTGGAAGGAAAAGATTTAAGCAGCATCCTGAACCAGGCTGAGTACACCCAGAAATTATACAAATACGACAGAGAGTGCCTGCAGGAGTACATGGATCTGGTACAGCAGGTAACGGATTACAGCAATCAGCTCGCAGACGAGAAAGCAGACCTGGAAGCCAGTGAGGCAGAGCAGGAAGCACAGCAGCAGTCCCTTGAGGCAATGCTTGAGCAGAAAAAAGCCGTTTCCGATGACTACGAAAACCAGATCGCAGACCTGAACGACATGGCTGCACAGTACAACGCAGTACTGGCAGAGCAGAACGCAAAGATCCAGCAGATCCAGGAGGAGATTGCAGCCGAAGAGGCAGCAAGAAAAGCCGAAGAGGCCCGTCAGGCAGCAGAAGCAGCCGAGGCAGCCCACCAGGCAGAAGCAGCAAGACAGGCAGCAGCAGAAGCAGCCGCAAGCAGTGCTGCAAATAATACAACAACGGCAGACAACACACCGTCCAGCACAGGAAGCTCCACCACGACAACAACACCGTCTAACGGAGGAAGCTCTTACGATGATTCTTCGTCCAGCGATACCAGCAGCTCGGATGATTCCAGCAGCTCCAGCAGCACCGGAAGTGCAACAGGAAGCGCCATCGTATCCTATGCAACCCAGTTCATCGGCAACCCGTACGTATGGGGCGGCACAAGCCTTACCAACGGAGCTGACTGCTCCGGCTTTATCATGAGCGTTTACGCACACTTCGGATACGACCTTCCGCATTCCTCCAGTGCACTGCGTGGTGTAGGACGCGGTGTATCTTATGCAGAGGCTCAGCCGGGCGATATTATCTGCTACAGCGGCCACGTAGCCATCTACATCGGCGGCGGTGCAATCGTACACGCAAGCAATGAGCGCGACGGTATCAAGATCAGCAGCAACGCAGCGTATACCACGATTCTTGCGGTAAGACGTGTGGTTTAAAAAAGAATTACATAGTAAGAATTTTCAGATCCCGGGAGAGAAAAATCCCGGGATCTTTTGCGTTTTGCTTAAAATTGAGTGCATTCGCGTTAAAACTGTGATATACTAAAGCACATCGGAGATACAAGGGCGTATTGACCAACAGAAGGTCAGTACGCCCTTTTGCTTGTTAGGAAGAAGGGAGAATCGTTATGAAACTGGAAAATTATTTTCGTCGTTTCGGTATTCGGAACGGATCTGGTGCGGAAAGTAGCGTCAGTGCTGTCCATCTGCATTATCGCCGGTCTGCTGATCGTCTACGTCCCGAACATCATCGCCGGAGCCGGAAAGATCGGCGATACTGTAAACGCCATGAAAACCGCAGACCTCCCATTCGGCAAAGCCCTGTACGCCGCATTCCTCTACGGAACCTTCCAGCTTGCCAATGTCGCAGTCTTCGTCCAGCATGCCAAACCCTTCGAAAAACCGCAGGATGCCGGAAAGAGCATGGCAGTCGGTGCCGTATTAAATGCCCTTCTGATGATCATGGTCGTCCTCGGAATCATGACCGTATACCAGAACCCGGAAATGATCCAGCAGAGCGTCCCGACATTATTTATGGTTCAGCAGGGCGTCGACAGTAAATTCATGACACCGCTGATTTCCGTACTGATCATCCTCGGTGCCGTATCCACAGCCGTCAACATGGTTGCCGCCATGGTCAAACGAATCCACGCCGGTCTCGCTGAACGAAGCAGCAGAACAGAAACCGCAGGCAAAATCAGCCGCACCCAGATCCTTGCCGCGCTTGTCTGCTGCATCGCGGACTTCCTTATCGCACAGTTTGGTCTGCTGACGCTGATCCAGAAGGTGTACAGCATCCTGGCATACCTGGCAATCCCGGTCATCTTGGTGCCGTACGTGGTGCACATGGCGGTGACGCGGTTTGATACGAAAAAATAGAAAAGAACAATAAAAAATTTGTAACAAAAATTTACACCGCAGAAAGAGAGATTTGCTTCTGGAGAATGGAAGTATTTCGCAGACAGCAGAAAAAAGAAGATTCATGCAGAGCAGATGTGAGTCATAAAGAAATGACATGCGTCTGGCAGAGTATGTGTCGGTGACAAAGCAGAAAACAGGAACTCTTCTTTGGGACTCGATTGTGCCGTCAAAATATGGTATACTGCAAAAAGGATCAAAAAGCGGATATTGATATTTCACGGGAGGGGAAGAAGATGAAAAATGCACCGGCTTATGTGAAGGTTTACAGCAGACTGAAAAACGAGATCAATAAGGGAACATATCCTGTCGGGGGATTTCTGCCGAAGGAGTGTGAACTGGAGAAAATCTATCAGGTCAGCCGTACTACGGTACGGAATGCAGTAAAGATGCTGGTGCAGGAGGGACTGGTTGAGGTTCGCCAGGGTTCTGGAACGAGGGTGCTGAATCATAAGGCAATTCAGAATTATAACAAGGTCACATCGGTCACGGAATCCCTGATGAAAAAAGGATATCGGGTAACGACGTCAGATATGATGATCGACATCATTTCGGCGGACAAACAGCTCGCCGATGAACTGGAAATTCCGGAGGGAACCAGCGTGGCGAGGATTCAGCGGCTGCAGCTTGCGGATGAAGAGCCTGTTACGCTGATGGAAAATTATATCGAATATGCGAAAGTCCCTGGCATCGAGGCGTATGAGAATCAGTTTGTAGCGCTGTATCAGTTTCTGGAGGAGAAATTCGGCTTGCAGATTGATGAGACACGAGACAGAATTTCAGCGAAATCCGCGACCTTTATGGAAGCCCAGGTTCTGAAAACGGAGCCGAAGGATGCGCTTCTTGTGGTGCACAGAGTCACCTACTGGCAGAACCGGCCGGTGAGCATTGACCACGTGCGGATCATCGGAAGCAAGTACGAGGTGGAGATTTCGGGAAAAGGACGGAGTAAATGAGCGATGAGACAGAAGAACAGAAGAAACTGATGCGGCAGATTGATATCAGCTGTGTACAGGCATTTCATACAATGGATGAAATTGATGCGATGGTGGAGCTGGCAAAGAAATATCGTCTGGCTGCTGTGTTTACCTTGCCGGCGTTCAGCGCCCATGTGGCAGAACGGCTGCAGGACACCAGAGAAATCCATGCGGGAGGCGTGGTAAGCTTTCCGGGCGGCGGAGATACGACCGGACAGAAGAAGCGGCAGGCAAAAGAACTGTGGGAGGCTGGCTGCCGGGAAATCGACATGGTGATGAATCTTACGGCATTCAGAAGCCACGAATTTTCTTATGTAAAAGAAGAACTTCTGGCCATCCGGGAGCAGGTGCCTTCGGCGATTTTTAAGGTGATCATCGAGGCACCGCAGCTGACGGAGCAGGAAATCTGCCAGGCAGTGGATCTGGGTGTGGAAGGCCGTGCGGATTATGTAAAGACGAGCACCGGATGGTATCCCGGCTGTCCTTCCACCGTGGAGCAGGTTCGAATCATGAGCCGTGAAGCCGCCGGTCGCATTCAGATCAAGGCCGCCGGTGGAATCCGCAGTCTGGAAACTATACAGGAAATGCAGAAAGCCGGCTGTAGCCGTTTCGGTATGGGAATGCGGTCGGTACAGAATTTGATAAAAAGTATCTATAAGTAATCTATTGTGCAAAAGCTATAAAAAAGTCACGGAATATTCTACGATATTCCGTGACTTTTCTGTTGAATTAGTAACCTATTAGTGATATATTCGAATCATAGGAATCGATAAATCATTAACAATCTGAAAGGAGAGCAAAATATATGAAAGGTTATGCAATGCTGAAAATCGGTGAATCCGGATGGATCGAGAAAGAACGCCCGAAATGCGGGCCGATGGATGCCATTTGCCGTCCACTGGCAGTTGCCATCTGCACATCAGATGTCCACACTTTATGGGAAGGGGCCATCGGTGACCGTCATAACATGATTCTGGGCCATGAGTGCTGTGCAGAGGTTGTGGAAGTCGGAGAGCTCGTAAAAGATTTCAAACCGGGAGACCGGGTTCTTGTGCCGGCCATCACTCCGGACTGGAATTCTCTGGAAGCACAGGCTGGTTATTCCATGCACTCCGGCGGAATGCTGGCAGGCTGGAAATTCTCCAACTTCAAAGATGGTGTCTTTTCTGAATTCTTTCATGTAAATGATGCCGATGGAAACCTTGCGCTGCTTCCGAAAAACATCAATGTTGTCGACGCGTGCATGCTTTCCGATATGGTGCCGACCGGATTCCACGGCGTAGAGCTTGCCGATGTACAGTTTGGTGATACAGTTCTTGTCATCGGAATCGGACCAGTTGGTCTGATGTCGGTAGCCGGAACGAATATGCGCGGCGCATCGAGAATCATTGCTGTCGGAACGAGACCGGTCTGCGTAGAAACGGCAAAAAAATACGGCGCAACGGATTTTGTCAGCTACAAGAACGGACCGATTTTCCAGCAGG
>OGEJ01000458.1_pt1 | contig 15163 bp, 15 predicted proteins | sample 1570701 | NCBI WGS metagenome assembly OGEJ01 (sample SAMEA2582140, study PRJEB24529) | metagenome | biome: Human gut stool | place: China | collected 2011
CCGTATCGTGTACGATATTACATCTAAACCACCTGCTACAATTGAGTGGGAATAGTCTAAGCACTAATTGAAACCATTGATATTACTGATTATTCTAAGGTTTCAAGTGGTTAGCTGAAGTATTTTTAGAAACAAAATAGATACTGTAATATAAAATAGGAAATAAGTATACTATGATAAGTATAGAATCTAATGTGTAGATAATTCTGTTAAAAAACCGGGTTATGGATAAGAAGTTAGAAGCTTGAAGTACTTTTGAAGTATTTTGTGTTCAAAGCACCTACAAAAACGATGAAAATATATAATGGATAGAAATAAAAGCCTTGCAAATACTCATTCTATAATTGGTAATAGTATTTATATGAAGAGTGGGAATAATAGTAACGAATATGTTCCTGTTATAAAACCCTTGAAAACAGTTGGATTTAGCGAGTAGGTGTTGCCAAAAACTCCTGAGGGATACTATTTTGATACTAAAAAGTTGAAAAAATAGCTTCAAAAGAGAGTTGTTGAATTAAGCGAGCTTTACGAGCGATACTTATTGACCGAAGGGCATTAAGGTAGGAGATCATAGAAAGCCTTCCATCATTTTGGTGGGAGGCTTTTGTGGAGGTAGTGAATTGTAAGTTGGAAGTTGTGCTTATGGATACTTTTAGTAACAGCCAGTACTCAGGTTTAATTAGTGAGTTGTTGAATGATACTCAATATATAAAAATTTCTAATAGAGGGAAATTAGCTGGTCTCAGAAATCATGCAGAGGTTTTAGTTAGAAAAATTTTAAATCTCGGAAACAATCAAAAATTAATGTTGGGACAAATTAGAATAAATTCAGACAATCGGGCTGTGGTGAAGAGTTTGAATAATCTGGGCGAAGAATTAAGCGAAGAATTGATTAGAATAATAAAAAATATAAATGTACTTGGTAGAGAGGGGGCACATACTTAGCATATAGGTGAATTTTCAAATGAAGAGGTTGAAGGCGTTGAGGATGCAATTTTAGAGTTGTATGCCCTAATGTTTATTAGGCATTTCCAAAAAATAAAAATAAGTATTTATTCAGATCCACCGGTGTTACGTCTATTTTCGCTGCTACCGCCCGTTATTAGGTATAAAACGTGGAATTACTTGTTTCAAAGAGATAAAAATAATATACAAATTGTTGATAAATTGTGCTTATCTATTATTAAGCTTTATGACAAAAAGACAGCTTATGAATGGCTAGAGGATAATAGCGAAATAATAAAAGCAATTCCCTATCCAAAAGCGGACGATGTTGAACATTATGATAGAATTCACGCTATTGAAATTCACCCGGGAAAAAATGTAGCAACAGTAAGTTTGGATTTTGATAATTATGATAATATGTATGATTTGTTATATGCCAAAATTTGTGATAATCGGACATCCATTAATGAATCGGGAAAGATGTATAAAAATTTTGAAGAAGCGAAAGAGTATTATATCGAAGAGGTAAAAAAATATAGTGATATTTCTGATAAAGATTTCTTAGATTTAATGGAATTTGCATATATTGGAAGAAAATCCATTTTGGAACTAAATTAATGTTCCTACAGTAGTATTAATTTATATCAAAGTATGATGAATAAATATAGTTTATCAATTTAATCAGATAAATTTTTTAGAAAAGCACATGACTTTAAGATCTAAAAATCTTTCAGTTATGTGCTTTTTCTGTGCCTATTTCATTTCCGGAGGAACTTTAACTGACATAGAGTTATTAAATTTGAGATTACTTTCTTCAAAAGGAACATAATCTTTTTTAGACCGTCGGGATGCTTTGCCTTCCAATCTTTCAATGCTTCTTTTGTGATTTCGTTATTCTCATATTTTTTCTTTATTTATTGTCACTATTCAATCATGTCACGAATTCTAGAGTTGGACTTAATACCGAAATATATACCTGTGGTAATATATTCGGAATCTTTATTATTCATAATAATTGGTCTTATATTAAATTCAATATTGTAGTCAAACTTAAATAAGCATCGCATAAGGTCATGTTCTGTGTATGGATGGGCAGGTTCTTTTGAATAATATTTATTTATATGGAGTGTTGTAAAATTATTTTCTAAGAAATCATATTTAGAGTGCGAATATTAGGCTTATATTGTCAAATCTACGTTGTTTAAGTGTGTTCTGTCTCCTAATGTCTTTTAAGAGATTCTCCGTAAATTACCGGATTTCTTAATTATTTTACTTAAACTCAATTTTAATACATCATTAGAAGCAAATATATTTCTAAAAAGAAAGATAAAATCAGACAATATTTTTAGGAAATAAAATGAGCATTTTAATAATTTTCGGGCTAAATAAGAAGAGATAAATAAGAAGCATAATTCATTAGCGTCGAAGTATAATGAATTAGGGTGTCTGAAAGTTAATATGAATGAGTATCTTGGTAGAAATAAAAGTAAGAAGAAAAAAGAATCAATTATTAAAACCTTTAATAGAAAAGTTTAGGGCTAAGGTTACAACAAAAGAGATTGCAAGAAGCAATAGGAAAAATCCAAAAGAAATTGATTTATAAAGCAGACTCATATTTAATTATACTTTCAAACGTTATAGCGTATAATATAATATATGACATATAAATGTAGTATAAAATTTTTTAAGGAGAAGATTGATATGGAACTTTCTGAAATCATTAAGACCATTCGTTCAGAATTAAATTTATCTCAAGAAGGATTAGCCAGAAAACTACATGTCGGCTTCAGTTCTGTGAATCGATGGGAGAATAATAAATCAAAACCTAATCAAATAGCAAGATATGCCTTGATAGAGCTTTGTAAAAAGAGAAATTTGGATCAGGATTTGATTTCGTTATTGGAAGATATGAGTTAAGTTAGATAAGGATGATGCGTATGAAGAACGAACAGCAAATAGAGAATGAGTTTATTGAAAAACTGATTGATTTAAAATATGTGTACCGTGAGGACATTAGAGATAAATTTTCATTAGAAGAAAATTTCAGAAAGCATTTTGAAAGATTGAACCGTGTAAAATTAAGTGATTCTGAATTTATAAGATTACGTGATAGTATAATAAATTCAGATGTTTTTGAGAATGCAAAAAAGCTCAGAGAAATAAATACTTTTAAAAGAGATGATGATACGCCTTTGCAATATACTCTTGTGAATCTCAAAAACTGGTGTAAAAATGAATTTGAAGTAGTTAATCAGCTGCGCATTAATACAGAAAATAGTAACCACCGTTATGATGTTATTTTGCTTATTAATGGGATCCCGGTAGTTCAGATTGAATTAAAGACTTTACAAATCACACCTAAAAAAGCGATGGAACAAATAGTGAATTATAAAAATGATCCTGGAAATGGATATACAAATTCTCTACTTTGTTTTATTCAGCTTTTTATTGTTAGTAATGAAACTAATACCTATTATTTTGCCAATAATCGCAAAGAACATTTTTCATTTAATGCAGATGAGAGATTCTTGCCTATTTATGAATTTGCAGATAAGAACAATAATAAAATAACCAATCTATATGAATTTGCGAATTGTTTTTTGCCTAAGTGTACTATTGGAGAACTTATCAGTAGATATATGGTTTTGGTAGTGAGTGAGCAAAAATTATTGATTATGCGACCATATCAGATTTATGCTGTGAAAGCCATTGTGGATTGTATTGAGCAAAATCGAGGCAATGGATATATTTGGCATACTACAGGTAGTGGCAAAACTCTTACATCATTTAAGACATCAACACTTTTGAAAGACAATCCAGATATTGAAAAGTGCTTGTTTGTTGTGGATAGAAAAGATTTGGATAGACAGACTCGTATAGAATTTAACAAGTTTCAAGAAGGATGTGTGGAAGAAAATACTAATACAGAAAGTTTAGTTAAACGTCTCACATCTGATGATTATAAGGATAAAGTGATAGTTACTACCATTCAAAAACTTGGGCTTGCACTTGATGATGATAGTAAGCGTAATCAAGAAAAAAGAAAAAGAGGTGAATTGACTTTTAAAGAAAGGCTATTAAAGCTTCAAGATAAGCGTATGGCGATTATTTTTGATGAATGCCATCGTTCACAATTTGGAGATAATCATGAAGCAATAAAGACTTTCTTCCCCAAAGCACAATTGTTTGGTTTTACCGGCACACCAATTTTTGAAGAAAATTCAAATTATAAACAAGTTGATGGGACAATTGGTTCTTATAAAACAACAAAAGACGTCTTTGAAAAAGAACTTCATTCTTACACCATCACAAATGCGATTGATGATGGCAATGTTTTACGTTTTCACATTGATTATTTTAAGCCTGATGATACTCAAATTGCAGCAAAAGCAGATACAAAGGTAAACAAAAAGAAAATTGTGGAGGCTATTTTATCTAAGCATGATGCGGCAACATATAGTAGACGGTACAACGCTATTTTTGCAACGGCAAGTATCAATGAAGCAATAGAGTACTATGGTTTATTTAATGATGTGCAGAAAGAATATTTAGATATAAATGAGAGTTTTGTTCCGTTGAATATTTCTTGTGTTTTTTCGCCTCCGGCTGAAGGCAACAAAGATGTGAAACAACTGCAAGAGGATCTTGTGCAAGAAAAAGAAGATAATAAACAAGAGCCAGACAAGAAAAAAGAAGCCTTAAGAAGAATTATTGACGACTATAATTCAAAATACAAAACAAATCATACTATCAACGACTTTGATTTGTATTATCTAGATGCACAGCAACGGATAAAAGACCAACAATATCCAAATGCGGATTATCCACATGAAAACAAAATAGATATTGTTATTGTTGTAGATATGCTTTTGACAGGCTTTGATTCCAAATATTTAAATACTTTATATGTAGATAAAAACTTGAAGCAACATGGATTGATTCAAGCCTTTTCAAGAACTAATCGTGTGCTTAATACTACTAAACCTTATGGCAATATTATTGATTTTAGAGGACATGAAGATGAAGTTGATGCAGCGATTAGATTGTTTTCAGGAAAAGAAAACAGTGAGAAAGTTAAAGAAATTTGGCTTGTAGATCCGGCTCCTACTATGATTAAAAAGTTGGGAAAAGCAGTAGATGAACTTGAGCAGTTTATGAATGCGCAAGGACTTGAGTGCAAGCCTGAAGCAGTAAGTAATCTTAAAGGTGATACGGCTCGTGCCATGTTTATTGATAAATTTAAACAAATACAGAGGCTCAAAACCCAACTTAATCAATACACAGATATAAAAGAGGAGCAAGTAGCTACTATTGAGGCTTTATTACCAGAAGATACAGTTCGAGCATTTAGAGGTGCATATTTGGATATTGCCGGAAAGTTAAAAGATGAACAGGAAAAAGATAACCATAATATATCTCCGGAAGTAGAGCAATTGGACTTTGAATTTGTGTTATTTTCATCTGCCGTTATTGATTATGATTATATTATGGCGCTTATTTCTCAATATACTCAATCAAATGTGCCGAAGAAAGAAAAAATGACGAAAAAAGAACTGATTGATTTGATTGCTTCTACTTCTAACCTTATAGATGAAAGAAAAGATATTGAAGAGTATATAGAAGAGCTTGATCGATTTATTAAGTCTTCAGAAGAGAATAAAGGATTAAGCGAAAAGGAAGTAATGGAGGGATACCAGAAATTTAAAGCTGAAAAATTTTCTAAGAAGGTGATTTCCATATCTGAAAAGTATGGGATTGAGCCTGGCTCTTTAGAAGCTTTTGTTAATGGAATTATGGAAAGAATGATTTTTGATGGAGAAAAATTGATTGATTTACTTGAACCTCTGAATCTTAGTTGGAGAGAACGAACACAAAAAGAATTGGAGCTTATGGATGAATTAGTTCCGTTACTAAAGAAAATGGCAGATGGACGAGATATTGTGGGGTTAAAAGCGTATGAGTAAAAGCGAGAAACAAAAGTTAGAACCGAAATTGAGATTTCCGGAGTTTACCTCAATGGATGAATGGCATAATTATAGACTTGAAGAAATTTCTGATAGAATAACCGAGAGAGTTGGGGATAAAAAATTACCCACATTGAGTATTTCAGCAGGAGCAGGCTTTGTTTCACAAGAACAAAAATTTAGTAGAGATATTTCAGGAAAACAATATAAGAATTATATTCACATCAAAAAGGGGGATTTTTCCTACAACAAAGGGAACTCTAAAAAGTTTCCGCAAGGGTGTATTTATGAGCTTTTAGAATATGCAGAAGCTGCTGTTCCAAATGCTTTTATAAGTTTTCGATTTAAAGATTCTTATGTTTCAGGATTTTATAAAGGGTACTTTGAAAACAATTTTCATGGAAGACAGTTAGTAAAATATATTACAAGTGGAGCCAGAATGGATGGATTACTTAATATAAATCCGTTGGATTTTTTTAATATTATTTTACCTACACCTATAAAAAAGGAAGAACAACAAAAAGTTGCGGACTGTTTATCTTCTATTGATGACCTTATTTCTGCCGAAGAAAAGAAATTATCATTGTTGAATGAATATAAAAAGGGCTGGATGCAAAAGTTGTTTCCAGCTGAAGGAAAAACAGTTCCTGAATGGAGATTCCTAGAGTTTAAGGATGATAACAATTGGAAATGTGTAGAAATTGAGACGGTTGGAAAGGTAATTACTGGTAAAACTCCACCTACATCAAATGCTTCATTGTGGAACGGAAGTATACAATTTGTGACACCAACTGATATTGTTGGAGATAAGTATCAGAGGCTAGTCCAAAGAACAGTCGTAAAATCTTCTAATATGAAAGTGCTGCCGAGAGGAACTATAATGTTTACCTGTATTGCATCTATTGGGAAAATGGCTATTTCTGTATATCCTTGCGTTACTAATCAACAAATAAATTCGATAATTACAAAAAAGGGGTTTTATAATGAGTTTATTTATTATTCGTTGTTTCGCAATGTAAATAAAATAAAGTCAGGTTTATCGAATACCACAGTTTCTATAATAAATAAAACTGATTTTTCAAAAATTCAAATTTTTGTAACATTAAATGAAAAGGAACAAGAAAAAATTGCAAATTTTTTATCTGGGGTAGATGATTTGATAAGTAGACAAACAAATAGAGTTGAATCGTTAAAACAACATAAAAAAGCATTGATGCAAGGATTATTTCCCATTACTAAGGAGGTGTGGTAATGAGTATAAATATTCCCTCAAGCATTACCGAAGAAGAGTTTCAAAAATTAAATAAGATACTGTCGAGTAAAGATTTTCAACATTACAAAAAAATAATTACCGATAATTATAAAAGTGATAAAACTTCTGGAGATTATATCTTAAAAGAAGGTTTAGTGGAAGAGGTTATTACAAAAATTGATTTTATTTTAAAGAGGATTGGGCTTAAAAATTTTAGTTCAATTAAAGAAATAGCTGAGTATTTTAAAAGATTACTGAATGAAAAGAAATATATTGTTTTATTTGCCTATAACGGAACGGGTAAAACAAGACTTTCTGGTGAGTTTAAGTCTTTAGGGCAACATTTAAACGAAGAAACAGGAGAAAAAACGGCAGATACCCTTTATTATAATGCGTTCACAGAAGATTTGTTTTATTGGGATAATGATTTAGATTATGATACAGAGCGTGTATTAAAATTTAATAGACATTCTCGTTTTTTCAATGGATTAAAAGATTTGGATATGGATAATAAAATTCGCCCATTTCTTCATCGATATGCGGATTTTGGCTTTGATATTGATTATGATGAGGCAAAGATTAGTTTTTATAGAGAAGAATTGGTTGAAGGAACGATGCAACCTACAGACAATATTAAAATATCTCGAGGTGAAGAGAATATTTTTATTTGGTGCTTTTTCTTGGCTATTGTCCAATTGGTAATAGACAAAGCGGAGGCATATGAATGGGTAAAATACATTTATGTAGATGATCCTATTTCTTCTTTGGATGATAATAATGTAATTGCTGTCGCAAGTCATTTAGCCTCACTTATGAGAGGAAACGACATAAAAGTTATTATTTCATCACATCATACACTTTTTTTCAATGTCTTATGTAACGAGATTAACAGAGCGGAACAAATATTTTTACAAAAAAGTTCAGACAATGCTTCTTATATTTTGAAAGATACCACTAAGACACCTTTTTTCCATCATGTTGCATTATTGAAGGAATTAAAACAAGCATCGGATACAGGGATATTGTATACTTATCATTTTAATATTTTAAGGAATATATTAGAAAAAACCGCTTCATTTCATGGCTATGCACATTTTTCTTCTTGTATTAGAAAAGGTGATGAAGAAAATGAACCTGTGTACACAAGGGTTGTTAATCTTTTAAGTCATGGCAATTATTCTTTATTTGATCCTAAAGAAATGGTAGAGGAAAATAAAGAATATTTTAGAAACATCCTTAATAACTTTTTAGAAGACTATAATTTTAATCAGAGAATATTTGAGGGAACTCAAAATCAGGAGGAAGAGTAATGAATGATATACAACAAAAGCAGTTAGGGGCAGCTCTTTGGGGAATCGCCGATAAACTTAGAGGCACTATGAATGCGGATGATTTTCGTGATTATATGTTGTCCTTCCTTTTTTTAAGATATCTTTCGGACAATTATGAAACTGCGGCAAATAAGGAGCTTAGCAAAGATTATACAGATTGTGAGAAAGAAATTGAAAACATAAAAAATAGTGGAAATATAGATAAGGTTATAGCCGAGTTAAAATTAAAGATAACGGATTATTTTAATACATTGCCTGTAAGTAAGCTTCCCGTAAAGGAAAATGAGACAAATAATGAGGTCATTAAAAGAGCAAGACAAACTTTTGTCGATGAATATACCGGTTTACTTGAAAGTCAGAAGCTAACTCCTTTGAGTTTATGGTATATTAATAATTTAGATCAAGTATCCTTTTTTGAAAAGCAGATGCGCAAAAAGGTTCATTTTGTCATTAAACCACAGTACTTATGGAGTAATATTTATGAGTTATCTCGAATACAAAATAATCAACTTTTGAAGACTTTGCAAGCCGGTTTTAAATTTATTGAAAATGAATCGTTTGATAGTACATTTCATGGACTATTTTCAGAGGTGAATCTTGATTCGGATAAATTGGGTAAAAATTATCAATTACGTAATGAAATGCTTTGCTCTATAATAACGGAAATTGCTGAAAAACTTGCCGAGTTTACCAATGAAGTAGATTTGTTAGGCAACGCTTATGAGTATCTAATAGGGCAGTTTGCAGCAGGTTCCGGTAAAAAAGCCGGAGAATTTTATACCCCACAGCAGATTTCTAATATTCTTTCCAGAATTGTTATATTGGATAGCCATAAACCGGAATTAGGAAAAAGAGATTTTATAAATAATCTTTTAGATTTCGCATGTGGTTCCGGTTCATTACTTATCAATGTAAAGAAACATCTTGAACCGAATAGTATAAGCCAAATATATGGACAAGAGAAAAATATAACAACATATAACCTTGCACGAATGAATATGCTATTACATGGGTTTAAGGATTCGGAGTTTCAAATTTTTCACGGAGATTCTTTGTTAAATGATTGGTCGTTGCTCAATGAAATGAATCCGGCTAAAAAGTTGGAGTGTGATGCTGTAGTAGCAAATCCGCCTTTTAGCTATAGATGGGAACCGGATGATACATTAGCCGAAGATTTTCGTTTTAAAAGTTATGGACTTGCACCAAAGTCGGCAGCCGATTTTGCATTCTTGTTACATGGGTTTCATTTTTTGAGTAAAAATGGAACAATGGCGATTATCCTACCTCATGGAGTATTGTTCCGAGGGGGTGCAGAAGAGAAAATTAGAACTAAACTTCTGAAAGATGGAAATATTGACGCGGTAATCGGACTGCCAGCTAATTTATTCTTTTCGACAGGGATACCGGTTTGCATTCTTGTATTGAAAAAATGCAAGAATCCTGATGATGTATTATTTATCAATGCAAGTGAGTATTATGAAAAAGGCAAACGACAAAATGTTCTTTTACCAGAGCACATAGATAAAATTGTTGATGCATACCAATTCCGTAGGGAAGATGACAAGAGGTATTCACGTCGTGTATCTATGGAAGAAATTGAGAAGAATGGATACAACTTAAATATTTCTCGATATGTAAGCACAGCTCCTGAAGAAAAAATAATTGATATTGAAGAAGTGGCAAAAGAATTGAGGACAATAGAGTATGACATCAAAAAGGCAAAAGATGCTCATAATGTATTCTTGAAAGAGCTTGGTCTTGAACAACTACCATAGGTTTATGTTTATAACAAGTGTAAAGATAAGGAGGTGTATGTTATATGCCAAATTTAAAAGCAAAAGAATATAGGCGATTTGAAGATATTAAGTATATTAGAAAAGACAGAAGCGAATATTGGAGTGCAAGAGAACTTGCTGCTGTACTTGATTATTCTCAGTGGATAAACCTAATTTGCTATACAAACATATAGATAGGAAATTGTAGACCATTTTAATCAGCTTTTGGTAGAAACAACACATGATGCAGTAGTCATTACAAACGAAGAATTTGCTATATTCAAAAATGCAGGGTATATAGGGCTGTATGGTGGATTATATGTAGAAGCTATTCATGGTAGTAGAAAAGGCTTAACTACGAGATAAAAGGTTTTGGACTATATGGGAAGCATCGAATTGATTACTAATTTATTTAGAATTTCACAGATGAAGAGACGTTAAGGAAAGACAAAGTTGATGGTGTAGTTTTACAAGCAAATGATAGAAGAATATCGAAAAGATATTATCATTTGGGGTAAGAAGCTTTGGCAATATAGTGATGTTATTATTGAGTCGGATCTTGATGGTGAATTTCCTACAGGTGAGGAAATATCTGAAGATGACAAATCAACTATAATTAAAATAGGAAAATATTCTATAACGAGTATTGGTTTGCATATCATTGAATTTGATCTCTTGAAGAATCATCAAGAGCTATTAGCTGACTACTATAAAAGAGTACGTATCCCTAGGGCAGCAAAATATGCAAGAGACATGATAGAATTTTATACAGATGTTTTTAGTTAAAACATTAAAATGTAATAAATTTTTACCTTGAATTGCAATAAGTAATGCGACAAAATTAAATCAATTTTCTAATCTCATGTTTAAACATGTCAAATGGTGTTTTAAACCCAAGGCATTTCCTAGGTCGATTATTAATCAACATTAGTGCTTCTGTTAGTGTATCTAGTGTAACTTTTGCTAAATCGGTTTTCTTAGGGAAAAATTCTCGGAGTAACCCATTACTATTTTCATTAGAACCACGTTGCCATGCTGCATAAGCATCGGCAAAATACATTGGTATTCCAAACTCGTTTTCAACCTGTTCATAGCAAGCAAATTCTTTACCACGGTCCACCGTAAAGGTTTTAAGTAATTTGCTGGTTAATGTATTGTACAGGGAACTAATAGCTAAAAACATAGAATCTTTAGATCGATCATTCATTTTTATGGCCACATAGAATCGTGTTTTACGTTCAACAAATGTAGCTAAACAGCCTTTGCTTTGACCTCTGGAAGAAACCATTGTATCTAGTTCCCAATGACCAAAAACCTCACGGTTTTCAACTTCTTGAGGGCGCTCTTTAATGGTCCTTTTAACATTGAAGCATCCACGGGTTTCCTGTGTGCCGGGCTTTTTTCCTTTTCGGCGAAGTACTTTTTCTGTTACAGCAAGAAAACCACGATGGATCCAAGAATATATGGTCTTAAAGCTTAGAACTCCAGCTAATTCAGCACCAACTATTTTTTCTGGAGACCAAGTTTGTTGTAACCTGGATTCAATTAAAGCTACTAATTGAGGTGTTAACTTTGTAGGTCTACCTTTATTAGCAGGCTTACTAATTGCTAACTGCTGTGCTTTAATCGCAGAGTATTCGCCTTTAACACGATTTAATTCTCTGGCTACAGTAGAATGATGTACACCGATTAAACTAGCAATTCTACGAACAGAGTACCTTTCTTTTCTTAAAACTTCTATTTGACTTCGTTTTTCTATGGTAAGATGTATATAGCTCATATTAGAGACCTCCGTGTCATGTATTTGTGGTTATTTACATTTTACACGAGATCTCCAATATGAGTCTTTTTATTTGTCGCAATATATTTTACAATTCATCGTTTAAGGGGCTGTTTTGTTATAGCCCCTTTTATGTTATACCCAAAAGTTGATATACTGATTTTAAGTTAATAGACTTTATATTTTGGTTGTTAGTTTGTAAAACCGAGGTCCTATGAAAACTACAAAATCTTTTGGCAACCATTCCAAATATTCTCTCCATGATGCAAGGGTACAGAAAATAGAATATGAAGATGATAATTTGATCCTTACTTTTGAGTACATTTTCTCTTATGAGAATGGTGTTGAACAAACTCATAAGGCTCAAGTTGTATTTGAGACATGTGATATAGATTTTTTTGAAATTCTCGTATTTAATACTACAATACTAGATACTTTCACAGGTAAAAGAATTGAGTTATCGCAGTATCAGCAGGATTATAGTGAAAGTGAATTTGAGGTCATTACGGAGACCTATAATTGGGGACACGCTGTTTTCCAGGGTTGGTTATGGACCGAAGGGAATCCCGTACACTGTATAATGAACATATACTTTAAAGGTGATATGGTATATGTAGTGGAATGAGGCCCGAAATGAGTAATTTAGATTTTACTATTTGCTGTACAGTTACTTTCTTCAGCAAGAAGAGGAGAACTCTACCGAATTTAAATAATGGAATGTACTATCCTCATTTTGTTATAAAAGGTACTGAGGAATATCTTGGTATCAACTTTATTGATGGTGAAGATGTCATTTTTGATAAACCAATTCAAGCTAACGCTTTACCAGTATATGAAACCGTAGATTATTCTGCTATACAGGTAGGTGCAGAGTTTCTTATCATGGAAGGTGGAAATATTGTTGGTGAAGGGATCGTAAAAGAAATCTTTCAACATAAACCGTATGGGAGTAAATAACTATGGGCTATAAAAATGTATGTGTAAATTGCCGAATCTCCTTGTCGGAGGGCACAAACTACGAGTTATTTAACAGAAATAAAACCTGCCCTACCTGTAAAGATAAAATGTACTTTGTGAACGAGAAGTTCAAAGCCCCTAAAAAATCTAATGACAAAGAATGGAAGATTATCGAGTATTTATTATTGAGCGGATATGACTTCCGCAATCCTTATTGTGGATATGAGCAATGTATTTATTTTGAGTTTCCTAAAAACCTGCAAGAGGCAGAGGCGTTTATTCGTGAGATGCGAAAGTTAAAGTAATTATTTAGAGGAGCTTTTATGGTGATTACGTATACCGAAGAAAAGAACTTTACGCCCCAGCAGGTAGCAGCGTTATTTCTATCTGTCCGTTGGGTAGTAGGTAAATATCCTGATCGATTACATAAGGCTCTAATGAATTCCTCTCGTGTGATTAGTGCTTGGGATGGCGATCGTTTAGTCGGTCTTATCCGTGTCATGGATGATAGCGAGCTGGTATGCTTCATAAACTATGTGCTAGTTCATCCTGATTATCATGGCCAAGGTATTGCAGGGCATTTGCTTGAAATGGTGAAAGACGCTTACAAATCATATTTGTACATCAATGTTATGATTGGTGATAGCAAGAATGCGCCATTTTACGAGAAGCATGGCTTTAAAGTAAGGGAAAATTCTTTACCGATGCAATATCGCAATGTACCTAAATATACGAAAAAGTAGAGCAGAAAAGGCTACACATCACTCATTGAATGTGTAGTCTTTGTTTTATAAACGGTATATACTAAAACCGATATGTAGATATGATGGAGAAAGATATGGATATATTAATACGAAAAGCGACAACAGATGATTTAGATATAGTAACTCATATTGAAGCGACTTGTTTTCCGCCCACAGAGGCTGCTCCTCGTGAGGCTTTTAAGGAACGATTAGATCATTATGCAGGTCAGTTTTTAATTGCTTTTGACGGCGATACACCTATTGGTTTCATCGATGGTTTTGTGACGGATGATGAAGTCTTAACGGATGAGATGTTTGCTGATGCTTCGTTACATAACCCTAACGGCGCATGGCAGATGATATTTGGCTTAAATACAATGCCAGAATATCGAAATCGCGGTGTAGGTGGTCAGTTAATTGGGGCGTTTATCGACCTTGCGAGAGAGGAAAACCGAAAGGGTGTAATTCTAACCTGTAAGGAAGAAAAGATTCACTATTACGCCAAGTTTGGTTTTGTAAATGAAGGGGAATCAACGTCGGATCATGGCGGTGCTAAATGGTACCAAATGCGCCTTGAATTGTAGAGGAAACTCGTAACATTGCATCATCTTGATCTGGCGGCTATGTTCGCAGATGAAATCATAGTGCTTAAAGAGGGTAGAGTATACGCTCAAGGCACACCGCAAGACATCTTTACAGAAGCCATGATGGAAGATGTATACCGTGTTAAGACAAAAATTTATATCGATGATAATGGGCTACCTCATGTAATTCCATTAGAAGCTATTATTAATTAATAGGCTTCTTTGTGATTGCGTTGAGCTTATTATAGTGTTGGAACTATTTATTATAGATAGTCATTAACGTGAATCCAGTTATATTAATAGGCTGTAAAATAATTAGTTAATAATAAAAGAAGCTGAAATCTTTGCAGAGCAGCATTGATTTCAGCTTCTTTTTGTTGGGAAAAGTATTGGTATTGTATTTAAATAATCTCTTTAACCTGTGCTATACCCTTATCAGTAAGCACGTAGTGTCCATTTGTCACATATAATAGGCCTTGTTTCTTCAATTGTGATGCGGCTTGGTGTGTATAGTCAGGTCTCCAGTTCAAATGCTCGTGAATGGTGCCAATGCCGTTTTCAATGTGCGCGATAGGCGTATCCATATGAGTATAAATATGGCACAGCATCATCGTTTCCCGATAATGGCGACGTAAGTGACGTTGACGGCAGTATGTGGCAATATAGCCTGTCTTCGGTGTTGCAATAACAGCGATAATCAGTGCGATACCGATGGTGGTAGCAATGGATCCCGCAATGGACACGTCCATGGTGAAAGCTACTTCTGTACCGATAACGGCACAGATAATACCGATGATGATACTGCTAGTAAGCATGGCTTTCACAGAGTCCG
>OGEJ01000461.1_pt1 | contig 14978 bp, 13 predicted proteins | sample 1570701 | NCBI WGS metagenome assembly OGEJ01 (sample SAMEA2582140, study PRJEB24529) | metagenome | biome: Human gut stool | place: China | collected 2011
ATAGGAGGAAGACCATGGATTTAGGTTATGATGTGATCGTTACCATAACCGGTATGGTGCTGGTGTTTCTGATCCTCGTCCTGCTGATGGCCATCATCACGCTGGAGGGCAAGATCTTTGACGCCATGAACAACAAGAAGGCAGCCGCCAAGGCTGCGTCTGCTGCAAAGCCGGCTGCTCCTGTGAAACAGGCCGCTGCGCCCGCTCCTGCAAAGGCTGCTGCCCCGCAGGTGGAGGCAGGCATCCCCGGCGACGTTGTGGCAGCCATCATGGCAGCCATCTACTCTATGGGCAACGGCAAGTATGTACTGAAGGCAGTCCGCCGCGGCAAGAATGGCTGGGGCAAGGCTGGCGTCAACGACACCACCGCGCCCTTTTAACACAGGAGGAAAAACATGACTCAGTTTATTGATACTCTGGTCGGTATTTTCCAGAGTTCCGGTTTTGCCCGGTTCGGTGAGCCGGGCGGCTGGCTGTACGCAGTGATGATCTGCGTAGGCTGCTTCCTGCTCTACCTCGCCATCGTCAAAGAGTTCGAGCCTCTGATCCTGCTGCCCATGGCCTTCGGCATGATCCTGGCCAACCTCCCCGGCAGCGGCGTCATCCATATGCAGTACTTCGTCGGTGACGGCCTCGAGCACCCGATGTGGATCGAGATCCTGAACAACGGCGGTCTGGCCGATATGCTCTACATGGGCGTCAAGCTGGGCATCTACCCGCCGCTGATCTTCCTCGGCATCGGCACCATGACCGACTTCGCCCCCCTGATCTCCAACCCCAAGAGCCTGCTGCTGGGCGCTGCCGCTCAGTTCGGTATCTTTGGTACTTACATGGGCGCTCGTCTGCTGGTCGCTACCGGTCTGGTGGACTTCACCCAGAAGCAGTCTGCTGCTATCTCTATCATCGGCGGCGCAGACGGCCCCACCGCTATCTTCGTCACCTCCCGTCTGGCTCCTGAGCTGCTGGGCTCCATCGCCGTCGCGGCCTACAGCTACATGGCTCTGGTGCCTGTTATCCAGCCGCCTATCATGAAGGCTCTGACCTCCAAGAAAGAGCGTACCGTCGTGATGAAGCAGCTGCGCACCGTGACCAAGACCGAGAAGATCATCTTCCCCATCATGGTCGCCATCGTCGTCTCCCTCATCGTGCCGGATGCCGCCGTTCTGGTCGGTATGCTGATGCTGGGCAACCTGATGAAGGAGTGCGGCGTCGTGGACCGTATCCAGAAGACTGCCGGCAATGAGCTGATGAACATCATCACCATCTTCCTGGCTCTGTCTGTTGGCTGCACCACCTCTGCAAACACTTTCCTGAACAGCCGCACCCTGTTCATCATCGTGCTGGGCCTCATCGCATTCTCCTTCGGCACCGCTGCCGGTGTCATCTGCGGCAAGGTCATGTATATCCTGACCGGCGGTCAGGTCAACCCCCTGATCGGTTCCGCCGGCGTTTCCGCTGTGCCTATGGCTGCCCGTGTTTCTCAGAAGGTCGGCCAGAGCGAGAACCCCTCCAACTTCCTGCTGATGCACGCAATGGGCCCCAACGTGGCCGGTGTTATCGGCTCCGCCGTCGCTGCTGGTATCCTCATCAACATCTTCGGCTAAGCATTTCCTGAGATCCCCGCTCCATCGTGGTATTGACTGCGGTGGGGCGGTTTTTTGTCTGCATTGTTTTTGTGTACAACTTTTTTGAAATGTGATATACTATATTTTAAGTGATATATCCAGAAATGATTGAAAAGAACAGGTGAAACAATGGCAACAGATCTCGCACAACAATTCTGCGCTTTGCGTGATACGTATATCGAAAAGCAGTTCGGACGCCTGAACGATATGCAGCGGGAGGCGGTGTTCACCACCAACGGCCCTCTGCTCATCCTCGCGGGTGCAGGCAGCGGAAAGACCACCGTGCTGGTCAACCGCATCGCCAACCTCATCCGCTTCGGCTCGGCCCACGGCTCCAGGTGGACGCCCCGGGAGGTGACGGAGGACGATGTGAAAGCCCTGCGCACCGCCATCATGACCGGCACCGACGCCCCGTCGTGGCTGGACGGGATGCTGCGGAAGGACGCCGTCCGGAGCTGGAACGTCATGGCCATCACCTTTACCAACAAGGCCGCCGGTGAGCTGAAAGAGCGTCTGCGCCGGATGCTGGGCGGGGAAGAGGGCGACGAGGTGTTCGCCTCCACCTTCCACTCGGCCTGCGTCCGCATTCTCCGCCGCTGGGCCGAGGAGATCGGCTACCCCCGCAGCTTTACCATCTACGACAGCGACGACTCCCAGCGTGTCATGAAGGCTGTGTACAAAGAGCTGAGCGTGGACGACAAGTTCTTCCCGGTCAAGAGCGCCATCAACCAGATGAGCCGCTGGAAAGACCAGCTCATCAGCCCCGCCGAGGCCCTGAAGACCCCGGCCCGGGACACGAAGGGCGCTCTTGCGGCCAAGGTCTACGCCGCCTACGAAAAGAAGCTCAAGGAGGCCGGTGCCTTCGACTTCGACGACCTCATCTACCAGACGGTCATCCTGCTGTCGGAGCACGAGGACGTGCGGGAGTTCTACCAGAACAAGTACAAATATCTGCTGGTGGACGAGTATCAGGACACCAGTGTGGCTCAGTTCCGGCTCGTGAGCCTGCTCACCGGCCCGGAGAAAAACATCTGCGTCGTGGGCGACGACGACCAGAGCATCTACCGCTTCCGCGGCGCGACCATTGAGAACATCCTCAACTTCGAGCGCATCTATAAAGGCACCAGGACCATCCGACTTGAGCAGAATTACCGCTCTACGTCGAATATCCTGAATGCCGCCAACTGTGTCATCCAGCACAACACCGAGCGCAAGGGCAAGACCCTCTGGACCAAGAACGGCGAGGGCGACAAGGTGCAGGTCTACACCGCCGAGAACGAGCAGGACGAGGCCAGCCATATCGCGGACGTCATCGGCCAGCACCTCAAAGAGGGCGGACATCTGGCCGACCACGCCATCCTCTACCGGATGAACGCCCAGTCAGCCCCCATCGAAAGCTACTTCACCCGCGCGGGCATCCCGCATAAGATCGTGGGCGGCCAGCGCTTCAATGACCGCAAGGAAGTCAAGGATATCCACTCCTATATGTCCATCGTGGCGAACCCCCGGGACGATGTCCGACTCCGCCGTATCATCAACGAGCCTGCGCGCAAAATCGGTGCAACGACCATCGAAGTCATCGCGGATTTGGCGGCTCAGCAGGGCATCAGTATGCTGGATGTCATCTCCCATGCCGACCAGTATGCCAAGCTCAGCCGCGCCATCGCGCCGCTGTTCAAGTTCTGGGACATCTACCAGAAGCTGCAGGACTCTCTGGAAACGAAGACGCTGGATGAGTTCGCCTCCGATGTCATCGAGATCACCGGCTACCGCGCCATGCTGGAAGCCGACGCCGCCAAGGGCCACGAGGATGCCGCCGACCGTCTGCAGAACCTCGGTCAGCTGGTCAACAACGTCAAGAGCTACTGCGACCAGCACGGCGAAGAGGCCTCGCTGGAAGGCTATCTGGAGGACATCGCCCTCATCAGCGACATCGACAGCTACAACGAGAGCGCCGACCAGGTGGTGCTGATGACCATCCACTCGGCCAAGGGCCTTGAGTTTCCCTATGTATTCCTCATTGGCATGGAAGAGGGGGTCTTCCCCAGTGAGATGAGTAAGTATTCCGAGGCTGACCTCGAGGAGGAGCGCCGCCTGGCCTATGTCGGCATCACCCGCGCCAAGAAGGAGCTTTACATCTCCAACAGCGTCACCCGGATGCTCTATGGCCGCACCCAGCGCAACGAGCCCAGCCGCTTTCTCCGGGAGATCGAGCCGGAGTACATCGAAGAGACCCGCAGCCCGGTGCTGGAGCAGCGCTCCCGTCTGGGCGGCTGGGGCAGCGGTTACGGCAGCGATACCGTGCCGGGCGGTGCGTCGGGCTACTCCGGCCCCTCCGGCTGGGGGCGTGCGGCCTCCGGTTACGGCTCGGGCTATGGCAGCCGCAGCGGCTATCTGAATAAAGAATATAACGCACCGATGTCCAATAACCGAGGCTTTGGCTCCGATTACGCGGGCCGGGGAAGTGCTTCGTCGGGTCATGGCGGCTGCAGCTCCGGTTCGGGAAGCAGCGGCTTTGGCTCTGGCTATGGCCGTCCGGCAGCGCCCAAAGCGCCGGTCAGACCCGCAGGCGGCGGTGTGACCTCTTCGCCCCGTCCGGCAGCGGCATCCACCGGCCCTAAGCACTATGAGCCGGGCGACATCGTGGAGCACAAGGTCTTCGGGCGCGGCAAGGTGCTGAAGGTCAAGCCCGCCGCCGGCGACCAGATCGTGGAGATCAGCTTCGAGAAGGTGGGCGTGAAGAAGACCATGGCCAACTTTGCGCCCCTTGTGAAGATAACGACGGAGGAATGAGAAAAAATGATGACTGTCCGATTGATAGCACATACGCCGGAGCCGGAGAAGGTCGTGGCGGCTGCGGCGAAGCTCTGCTACTCCGACGCCCACATCACCGATCTGCTGGACGGGCTGGATGAGGAAAAGACTGCCCGCTTCCTGACCATGCTCAGTGATTTGGGCCACGCCAGCCCCATCGAGCACGCAAGCTTCACCTTCGGCATCGAGGGCGTCAGCCGTACCCTGCTGGCCCAGATCACCCGTCACCGCATCGCGTCCTTCAGCGTCCAGAGTCAGCGGTACGTCCGTCTGGATGATTTCCGCTATGTCATCCCGCCCGAGATCGAGGCCATCCCCGAGGCAAAGGCGGCGTTCATCGAGAGCATGAACGAGGACGCCAGGCGCTATCTCGACCTCGTGCAGAAGCTGGAGGACGGCCACACCGCCCGCCTGATGGCCGAAGGTCTGCCCGAAAAGCAGGCCCGGGCCAAGGCTTCCAAGCAGGCCAACGAGGACGCCCGCTTCGTGCTGCCCAACGCCTGCGAGACCAAGATGGTGGTGACCATGAACGCCCGCAGCCTGCAAAACTTCTTCCACCTGCGCTGCTGCAGCCGCGCCCAGTGGGAGATACGGCAGCTGGCCGAAGAGATGCTGCGGCTGGTCTACCCGGTGGCACCCCATATCTTCCGCACCGCCGGCCCGGCCTGCGTGTCCGGCCCCTGCCCGGAGGGCAAGATGTGCTGTGGCCGCACCACTGAGGTCCGCGCCCGGTACGCCGCGCTGAAAGGGGAGAAGGCAGAATGAGCAAGGGCAGACTTCTTGTCATCGAAGGGCTGGACGGCTCCGGCAAGGCCACCCAGGCAAAGCTGCTGGCCGCCCATCTGGCCGAGAGCGGCTGCAAGGTGATGGAGATCACCTTTCCGGACTACGAGAGCGATTCCAGTGCGCTGGTGAAGATGTACCTTTCCGGCCGGTTCGGCGACAAGCCCGACGACGTCAACCCCTATGCGGCGTCCAGCTTCTATGCGGTGGACCGGTACGCCAGCTATAAGACCAAGTGGGGCAGCTTCTATGAGGCGGGCGGCATCGTCATCGCTGACCGCTACACCACGTCGAACGCGGTGCATCAGTGCTCCAAGCTCCCGCCGGAGCAGTGGGACGACTTCCTCCACTGGGCCTTTGACTACGAATACAGGCTGCTGGGCCTGCCCGCACCGGACGCTGTGGTGTACTTACAGGTAGACCCCGCCGTGAGCCAGAAGCTCATGACCGGCCGCTACCACGGCGACGAGAGCAGGAAGGACGTCCACGAAAAGGACATCGAATATCTGGCCCGCAGCCGCCGTGCCGCCGAGTACTGCGCAGAGCATCTGGGCTGGGCCACCGTCCATTGCACGGAAAATGGAGCCATGCGCACCATCGAGGAGATTCAGGCCGAGGTGCGGGCGCTGGCGGAAAAAGAGCTCGGATAACCGCGAAAATGGGAGGGATACTATCAATGTATCGTTTGATGCAGCCGTCGGATGAGGCGGCAGTCGTGGCACTGTGGCAGAAAGAACGCGGCGACAGCGCCGAGTTCATCAAGACGGCTCTGGAAAAGTTCGCCGGGGCGGAAAATATCTACGTCGCTGAGGAAAATGACGAGATCGTCGCTGCGGCGCTGGCGGTCCCCGTCACCCTCAAGGGACGCAGCGGCAGCTACCTCTACGGCCTCTGCGGGCAGGGAAGCCTGCTTCTGGCAGGACTCGTGGACTATCTCTGTGCGCAGCAGAAGCTGCGGGGCGCGGGCTTCACCGTGGCCGTCCCGGCCGGACAGGAGCAGGCCGCGCTGCTGGAAAACAAGGGTTTCCGGCGGGCTTTTGCCCTCCGCTGCCTGCCCCGGGAGGTGTCCCGCAACCTGTGGAGTCAGGCGGAGTTCGACTCCGTGACGGCCCGCAAGCTCTATGAGCTGCGGGAGCGCTTCTATCCCGATACCGTCCAGTTCCCGCCGGAGCGGCTGGCCGTCGTGCTGACCGACCTCTACGCCCGGGGCGCGACCATCGTGTCCAACGAGAAGGGCTACGGAATCTACTTCCGCCGGGAGGACACCCTCTATTTTGTGGAGCTGATGGCCGAAGACGACCGCTCCGCCGAGGTGCTGATGGAAGCGGCCCGGGAGAAGGAGGTCATCGTGGAGCGCGCCGTCATCACAGTGGGCGCGGCTCAGAACCTTTTCCTCGGCGAAGGCACCCGGCAGGACTACGGCATGATACGGTTCGACGCGGAGCCTTTCGATGTGGAAGAAAGCTATATGCGGCTGATGATGGAAAGCTGAACGGAATGGTAAAGGAGTGTGTATATGGCACACGATGCAAAACATAGAAAACGCAGAAAAGGCGGCGCAGCGAAAATGATCCTGATCGTGCTGCTGATCCTGGTACTGGCGGCGGGCGGCTGTCTGCTGGCCATCCGAAAAGAGATCAACGGCAGTGCTTCCGCCGGCGAACCGGTGAGTGTGAGCATCCAGCAGGGCTACGGAATCTACTTCCGCCGGGAGGACACCCTCTATTTTGTGGAGCTGATGGCCGAAGACGACCGCTCCGCCGAGGTGCTGATGGAAGCGGCCCGGGAGAAGGAGGTCATCGTGGAGCGCGCCGTCATCACAGTGGGCGCGGCTCAGAACCTTTTCCTCGGCGAAGGCACCCGGCAGGACTACGGCATGATACGGTTCGACGCGGAGCCTTTCGATGTGGAAGAAAGCTATATGCGGCTGATGATGGAAAGCTGAACGGAATGGTAAAGGAGTGTGTATATGGCACACGATGCAAAACATAGAAAACGCAGAAAAGGCGGCGCAGCGAAAATGATCCTGATCGTGCTGCTGATCCTGGTACTGGCGGCGGGCGGCTGTCTGCTGGCCATCCGAAAAGAGATCAACGGCAGTGCTTCCGCCGGCGAACCGGTGAGTGTGAGCATCCAGCAGGGCAGCGGCGTGGCAGCCATCGCCCAGAAGCTCAAGACGGCGGGCGTCATCAAGTACCCCCACGTCTTCCGCTGGTATGCAGGCAAGCAGGGCGCGGCAGGCAGGCTCCAATACGGTGAGTTCGAGCTCGCCCCCGGCAGCTCCTACGACGACATCATCGAGGCACTTTCCGCCTACGCGAAGGCCGACAGTGTCCGGCTGACCTTCCCCGAGGGTACGACGGCCATCGCCATTGCGAAAAAAATGGAGGATGCCGGGCTGTGCAGCGCCGAGGACTTCCTCAGGGAGGCCAACACCGGCGATTTCAGCCAGTACAGGTTCTGGCAGTACGTCCCCGACGACAAGGACGCCCCGGACCGCTTCCTCAAGTGCGAGGGTTATCTTTTCCCGGATACCTACGATTTTCGGAAGGATGACACCGTCCATCATTACGTTGAGACGTTCTATTCTCACTTCGACAAGCAGATCACCGATGAGATGTATGCCGAGATGGAAAAGCAGGGGATGACCCTCTCCGAGGTGGTCACTCTGGCGTCCTTCGTGCAGGAGGAGGCCGGCAACGATCAGGACGATAATGTGGCGCAGGTGTTCCGCAACCGTCTGGCCGAGGGTTCACCCTACCCCAAACTGCAGAGCAACACCTCCAGCTACGTCCAGAGCGACGCCGACAACAACTACCTCTGGAACTGGGTCGCGCCCTACTACGGCGGCTGGGACAGCATCCCGGAGAACATTCTGGAAGCCTATGACACCTACACCTGCACCGGCCTCTCCGCCGGCCCCATCTCCAACCCCGGCATCGCGGCCATCCGCGCGGCGCTTGACCCGCAGCCCGACGATGAGGCGAAGGATGCCTATTTCTTTGTCACCGACCTTTCCGGTCACTACTACTACGCCCGCACCTACGCAGACCACCAGAAAAACTGCGATGAGGCGGCAAAAGTCAACAAGAACCTGAAATAAGAAGCGAAGCCCGTAAGCCTGACGGAAAAGGCAGCCGCTGACCGGCCTGCCAAGGGCTCGCCCATTGGGAGAGCTGGCACCGAAGGTGACTGAGAGGGCTAGAGAGGAATACCATGTTACAGATACCGGAACTTCTGGCCCCGGCGGGCGACCTCGAGCGCCTGCGGTATGCCATCAACTACGGCGCGGACGCCGTTTACTGCGCTCTGCCCGAGTTCGGGATGCGCTCTGCACCCACCAACTTCACCCCGGAGCAGCTGAGAGAGGGCGTCATCTATGCCCACGCCCGGGGCCGCAAGGTCTACCTGACCATGAACACCCTGCCCACCAACGAGGAGGCTGACCGTCTGCCTCAGGCCATCAAGGACGCTGCCGCCGCCGGTGTGGACGCCTTCATCGTGGCCGACCTCGGCGTGTTGGACGCCTGCAAGACGTTCGCGCCCGACATCGACGTCCATATGTCCACCCAGACCGGCATCACCAACTGGGCCGCTGCCCGCGCCGCCTACAATATGGGCGCGAAGCGGGTGGTGCTGGCCCGGGAGATGACCCTGCAGGACATCGCCACCCTCCGCGACAAGACCCCGCCGGAGCTGGAAATCGAGGCTTTCGTCCACGGCGCCATGTGCATGAGCGTCTCGGGCCGCTGCCTGCTCTCCAACTACATGGCAGGCCGCGACGCAAACCGCGGCCAGTGCGCCCAGCCCTGCCGCTGGAAGTACTATCTCAGCGAGGAGACCCGCCCGGGCCAGCTCTATGAGATCGGCGAGAACGAGAACGGCAGCTACATCCTCAACGCCAACGATATGTGTACCGCGCCCTTCCTCGACCTCATCTGCAAGGCGGGCGTGGACAGCCTCAAGATCGAGGGCCGCGCCAAGACGTTCTACTACGTCGCCAGCGTGACGGCGGCCTACCGCCGCGCCCTCGACCAGTATCTGGCCGACCCGATGAACGAGAACTTCGAGCTGCCGGAAGAGGTTTTGGCTGAGCTGACCCGCACCAGCCACCGCCACTATTCGCCCGGCTTCTACTTTGGCCGGGAGCAGGCCCGTCAGGCCACCGACAGCGCGACTTACATCCGCGAGTGGGAGTTTGTCGGTACGGTGGACGGCTGGGAGAACGGCGTCGCCAGCTGCCAGCAGCGGGGCAAGTGGAGCCTCGGCGACACGCTGGAGGTGCTCTGCCCGGATGGCCGCAGCATCCCGCTGAACCCCGAGTGGATCAAGAATGAGGCCGGTGAGCTGGTGGAGTCCACGCCCCACGCGATGGAGCGCTATACCATCCCCACCCCGGAGCTGCCGCCGATGAGCCTGCTGCGCCGGAAAGTCTGAGAATCAAAAGCAAAGCCGCCTGTCGTTCGTTGAATGACAGGCGGCTTTTATCGTTTATTTCTATTATTCCGGCTTGACCTGCAGCTCCTGCTCGCAGTAGATGCAGCGATACCTGCCGTTGGAGCTCAGCTCGAAGATCTGGTCGCACTCTTCCTCGATGGAGGAGATGCAGCGGGGGTTCTTGCACCGCACGATGTTGACCAGACGCTTGGGGGGCTGGGGCTTTTCCTTCTTGACAGCCTTGCCGTTCTCGATGACGGTCACGCTGATGTCGGGGTCGAGATAGGCCAGCACGTCGAGGTTGAGCCAGGAGGCGTCGCCCTCCACCTTGATGATGTCCTTCCGGCCCGACTCTGCCTTGTGGCTGCGGGCGTTCTGGATGAGGGCCACGCTGGCGGTGTGGTTGCCCTTGATGCCCAGCAGGTCCATCAGGCCGATGGCCGTGCCTGCCTTGATATGGTCGATGACGATACCGTTCTGAATTTCATCAATGTTCAGCATCTCAGTTGCCCTCCTTTTCAGCCTTGGGGTCCTTGAGGCCCAGCAGCGTCATGATCAGCGCCATGCGGATGTAGACGGCGTTCTGCACCTGCTCAAAGTAGGCGGCGCGGGGGTCGTCGTCCACGTCCAGCGTGATCTCATTGACGCGGGGCAGCGGATGGAGCACGGCCATGTCGGGCTTGGCAAGGGCCATCTTCTCTTTGGTGAGGATATAGCTGTTCTTCAGACGGACATAGTCTTCCTCGTTGAAGAAACGCTCCTTCTGGACGCGGGTCATGTAGAGGATGTCCAGCTCGGGCATGGACTCCTCGAGGCTGCGGGTCTCCTTGTAGGGGATGTGGTTGGCCTCGAGCACGTCGGTGATGATGTAGTCCGGCACCCGCAGCTCTTCGGGGCTGATGAGGACGAAGCGGATGTTCTCACAGCGCGCCATGGTCTTGATGAGGGAGTGGACGGTGCGTCCAAACTTGAGGTCGCCGCACAGGCCGATGGTCAGATCGTTCAGACGGCCCTTGCGGCGGCGGATGGTCATCAGGTCGGTCATGGTCTGGGTCGGGTGCTGGTGGCCGCCGTCGCCTGCGTTGATGACAGGGATGCGGGAGTACCGGCTGGCCCGCAGCGGTGCGCCCTCCTTGGGGTGGCGCATGGCCACGATGTCGGCGTAGCAGGAGACGACGCGGATGGTGTCGGCCACGCTCTCGCCCTTGGATGCACTGGAGACGGTCTCGCTCGGGAAGCCGAGGACATGTCCGCCGAGATTCAGCATCGCGGCCTCAAACGAAAGACGGGTGCGGGTGGACGGCTCGTAGAACAGGGTGGCCAGCTTTTTGTGGGCGGCCACGTCCTGATAGGCAGCCGGGTCGGCGCAGATGCGGTCGGCCAGGTCCAGCAGAGAGGTGATCTCCTGCTGACTGAAATCCAACGGATCGATTAGATGACGCATATTCTTTTGTTTCCCTCCGTCAAAGAAGCTTTCGAAGAATCGAGAAGTCGAAGAAGTTCGTGTAGTAGCTCAACGAACGCATGACGGGATGGCAGAGCCGGTTGTAGCATATCTCATCCAGCAGCAGCATGGCCTCGCCCGGGGCCAGACGCATGGCGGCCCGGATGGACTCGTCGCCGCAGCTGGCCTTGAGGTGGGCCACATTGGAGGCCACCTGCTGGCGGCACTCCCGCTCCAGGACATCGAAGATGTCACCCGACAGGTCGATGCGGGTGTAGTCCCGGCTCCCAAACAGGGCGCGGGGCAGGTAGTCGATGGAGTAGATGACGGGGGTGGTGTCGGCGAGGATGCGCTTCTTGATGCAGATGACATCGTCGCCGGGCTCGATGGCCAGATCACGGGCCAGCTCTTCGCCTGCGCGGACGGGGTAGATCTGGATGCCGTCGGCGTGGGGGTAGCTGCCAAAGCTGCGGATGAGCGGGTAATACTCCAGCTTCTGGTCCAACCGGCTGCGCAGGTTCAGGACACTTCGGTTGACCACTGTGCCGATGCCGCGCACCCGCTCGATGTAACCCGCACGCTCCATCTCGCTCAGCGCATCGCGGATGACGGTGCGGCTGACGCTGAGCTCGGCGGCAAGGTCTACCTCAGCGGGCAGACGGTCGGTCTGTGCATAGCGGCCTGTGCGCAGTTCCTCCAGCAGAGCGCCGACGATGCGGTCGCTGATGACAGCACCACCCAGGCGGCTGGAAGGGGATAAGCTGGAATCTCTCATGGTTCGTTTCCTCCGGTACACGGGCAGGGCGGCCCTGCCTGGACTTCCGAAAAAGCTGTGCCTGAGCACAAAAGCTCTTTCTGCAAATATTATAGCATAAATTGACAATGATTCAAACGGCATTTATACTGGAATCAGCCGGAAAGTATGATTTTATTTTGGAGGGATAGAGCAAGAATGGAAGTTCTTCTGCACAAAGTGTGCGGCCGGCCCGCAAGCCGCACCATGACCCTGCGCGCCGCCGGGCCGGAGGATGCCGCCGCCTTTTACGCCTTGCAGAACGAGGTGCGGGCCGCGATGCCCCACCCGGAGCAGTTCGTACCCGACACGCTGGAAAACATCGCCCGCTGCCTGAAAGAGGACCTGTGCATCGGCGGGTGGGACGGCGGGCGGCTGGGGGCCTACTTCATCCTGCGTTACTGCGGGCAGGACGCGCACAACTATGCCGCCTTTATGGGCATCCCGCGAGAAGAGTGGGACAGCTGGGCCAACGCCGACAGCGCCATCGTCCACCCCGGCTACCGGGGCAACGGTCTGCAGCGGAAGCTGCTGGAGGCGGCGCTGGCCCGGCTCCGCCCGGGCATCGTGGGCATCGGGGCCACCGTCAGCCCGGAAAATCAGTACAGCCTGAACAACGCTCTGGCCAGCGGCTTTGAGATCGTCTGCCGCCGGGAGATGTACGGCGGGTATGACCGGTATCTGCTGGCGAAGAGGCTATAAAATGATACAGCTCCGCGTTTCTCCGAAAAGGCGGGGCTGTTCTTTTTTGCTATGCCGGAAAAGTCATGCCATTCATGAATGTACGCTGGTATGTCATGAAAGGGACTTGACAAAAGTATAGGGGGGGGGGGTAAAATGGAGCCGCAGAGACCCTGCAATCATTCAGGAGGTAAAAAAGTATGCGGTTACGGAAAAATATGAAGCGTGCGGCGGCAGCCGCCCTGGCCCTGAGTGTGGCGCTTTCGGCGGCAGCCCCGGCGGCACTGGCAAAGGAATATTATATCGATGACGGTGATATTACGGTGACCGTTACGGAAGACGGCGACACGTTTGTCCGTGTTGGCAAAGCAGCAAACAAAGATGACATCGGAGTGAAAGATGACACGGACGTGGTCATCAAGGGCGGCAAGAACCCGGACAAACAAACTGAGAACAAGTCTGACGGGCCGGCAGACAAAGACACGGCGGACGAGGCTGAAGGACAGAAGCCGGTGGTGGATGCCGAGCTGGGAGAGCCTGCGGAGAAGACCGGGACGGAGCTCATCGTCTGGCCCGAGAACGTGAACAGCGGGGAAGCCCAGAAAAAGGACGACCCAGAGCCTGCGGAAGAAGAGCAGAAGACGCCGGACACGCAGAAGCCCGAAGGGAAGACCGACGCCGCCACCCTCGAGGCATCGACTGAGCAGAAGCCTGTCGAGAAGGCCGCAGAGGCCGCAGATGACGACCATGACATCATGACCTATGAGGACAACACCGCGGACACGGTGACAAACGCTGTGAACGAAGCGGTGAAGAATGTCATCAAGATCATCAATAATTGCACCAAAAAAGACACGACGGTCACAATCAAAGATGTGAATATCGATGTGAGCGGAAAGGGTCGGTCCGCGATGTTTGTACAAGGCAAAGGTGACACGACCCTGAAGCTGGTGGGGGACAATACCCTGAGGGGCGGAGATGATTCTGCAGGCTTGGAAAAAGATGATGAGCACTCGACCGGAAAACTGACCATCACAGCAGAAAATACAAGCTCCTCTTTGAACGCGTATGGCGGGCATAGCGGTGCGGGTATTGGTGGAGGAAATCAAAGAAGCACCTCGAATCTGGAAATCGCAAACGGAAAAATCCATGCAGTAGGTGGATTGCTTGGTGCAGGCATTGGCGGCGGCGGTTTCGGTGGAAATGGTGAAGTGAGCATATCCGGCGGTGAGGTAACTGCTCAAGGAGGGAATTTTGCGGCAGGTATTGGCGGTGGTGCGCAAGGTTCGGGCAAAGTTACCATCAAGAACGGAAAGGTGACAGCAAAAACGAATGGTGCTGCGGCAGCGATCGGCGGTGGTATAGGCGGATCGGGAGACGTCACCATCCTTGACGGCACGGTAACAGCTACGAAAAATTATGACAGCTACCCCGTTACAGGCATTGGAGGAGCCTCTGGCAGCACGAAAAAATCGACCGTTCGTATCCTCGGCGGTGTTGTCGATGCCGTGGGCGGCGGATATGGAAGCGGCATTGGTGGAGGCAAAGGTGGTGTAGAGGTCGAGATCGGCGGCGGTGCGCAGGTGACCGCAAAAGGCGGCCCGGGCAATGACGGTTACGGTGCAGGCGCCGCCATCGGCACAAACGGCGAAAAAGGCGGCAAAGCCGGTAAAGAGCTGGATGTAAATGCCAGCGGTGAGGGTACGGTCACCCGGATTAACTCCAAGTTGACCTCTGATTGTGAGCATAAATGGACACTTGTCTCCTCTACTCCTGCGGCTGTCGGCCAGCTGGGCGAAAAAGTGTATGAATGTTCTTCTTGCGGCTCCACAAGGACTGTATACAAGTTTGTACTTCCGGAACCTGCACCTGTGGAGGAGGAGCAGAACGGCAGGATCGTTTTGAGAGTTATAGACGCTCCCTATGAGATGCATCAGGAGTCTACCCGCTACATCGTCACGGCAGACTCTGATACCGCCACCCTCTTCGGCTGTCTGGGCAATCTGGCAGAACTGAAAGCGCAGGGCGTAGATACCCTCGTCTTCCGCACTAAGAGCCGCGAGACGGCGCTGGACATCGATACCATGCTGTCGCTGGGCGCAGAGGACACCATCTTCACCCTCACCCACAGCGGCAGCTCTGCCACCCTCACCGTGGGCGGCGCAGACCACAGCGAACTGATCCACTAACTAACCAACCCCCAAGGCGGAGAGCTTCCGCATCCCTCCGCTTTGTACGAAAAGCCCCCGGCACGTTCCGCATCGTGCCGGGGGTTTTTGGTTATGGGCAGGCTTCCCTTTGTACAACCTCTCCGTCACGCCTGACGGCGTGCCACCTCTCCTGGTAGGAGAGGCCTTGGCAGTCCCCGCAAAGTGAACGGTTTCGCCAGAGGCTCCCCTAC
>OGEJ01000468.1_pt1 | contig 14887 bp, 9 predicted proteins | sample 1570701 | NCBI WGS metagenome assembly OGEJ01 (sample SAMEA2582140, study PRJEB24529) | metagenome | biome: Human gut stool | place: China | collected 2011
TGCACCATCCCGACATCCACACCGGCATCTAACAGCTTTCCAAGGCTCTCTGTCGTATAATCATAGAGTGCATCACTCTTTTCATCGACTGTCATACCTTTCCATGCCTTCGGTGCATGCTGTCTTTTCGGATCTGCCCAGAAATCTGAATAGTGAAAATCAATGCAGACCTTCATTCCGTATCTGGCTGCACGCACACCAAGTTTCATGGCAGTCGTCAGATCATTGTTTCCGCCGCCATAGCCATTGCCGTTCTCGTCATACGGATCATTCCATACACGCAGGCGGATATAATTGACTCCGGACTGTGCAAGTGTCTCAAACACATCCTGCCAGAAGAACAGTTCCAAGACTTACGCTGACACATGCCGCCAGTAGTTTTCTGTAAACCTGTTTTTTCATAATGTTCACCTTTTCTGTGTGTGAAAAAATTTTTTCACACTCCCCTCCATAAATTTGCTCTTTTTTCCACGATTTCTCTATATTCTTAAGGTACCTGCGGCTGACTGCTTCAGCAACATTCTTTCTCTCCAATATAGCGCAATCGGTTGCGCTTTTTATTTTATAACTTTGCTGTCTTAACGTCAACCTGAGCATGCATTTTTGTGACATTTTTTCGACATTCATACTGTCATTTTGGTCAACATTAACATGTGCGATCCCGTGACATTTTTCCCATATTATGGTATAATTTTTGTTCGGCTAAATTACTTTTAATCTGATTACAGGGGAATGAAATTATGAATCTGCAACCCAAAATATTATCCAACGCTTTTTTGATCAACGGGTACACTCCCGCTGTAGATATGATTCTCGTGATCTTATGTATATTACTTTTACTGCTTCTCCGGGAGACATTTATCCGCCGCAGCAGACTTTTTCTGCTTTTTCGCACCTGCATCGCGCTTTTGCTGATTGCAGCCTTCAGCAATTCCTGCTTTTACTATACTGTACTGTATTTCGACAGTGATACCACTTTATGTATTCTGCGTGCAATATATCATTCAAGCCTGCTGCTCATTTTTTGTCTGTATGCGGCTTATTTAAAGATTTTGATTGGTATTCCGGGAAAAACAGGACATATCATGAATATTTTCCTATATTCCTTATATATCATTTTTGCCGTTGTGGATGCACTGTCACCTGTATTGGGTTACAGTTTCTACCGCGACAGCTCAGGTGCATGGCATGATAACCTTTATTTAAAACCGTTTACGATTGCTTACGGGATTTATATGGCGTTTATTTTTTTCCTGTTACTTTACTATCATAAACGCATTCCAACAAGTTTATTCCATATGCTCGTGATCGTACAGTTCATCTGTGTTTTTCTCGTCTGTGCAGAAAACCATTTTGGCAGCAATACCTTCCTTGCCATCACCTTTCTCCTGCCGATCATGGTAATCCTTTATATGGTACATGGAAGTTCTTACAGTATCAAGACAGGGGCCCTGAATGCTGATTCCCTAAACGAATATTTAAACCAGCAGGCGTCAATTCAAATTTCTACTTATTATATGTGTCTCCGTTTCGACACTGATTCCGAATATGTGATGCCGGATGAGCTTGGCAAACTTTTTTTCAACTTCTGGAACGGCTACTTTAAAAACGGACTCCTCTTCCACCCATCTACAGATTTTTTTGTTCTTGCAATTGATGTCAGTGACATCCGGAATGCAGATAAAATCGCACAGGATATGATCCAGAATGACTTTAAACGCCATTTTGAAACTTATAAACTGCCTTATAAGATCGTTATGTTCAATCATCTGGATTTCTGTGAAAACTTAGAGCAGTTTTACGAACTTTTTAACTTCTTTGCAGAACCGATGGAACTAAATAATTTCCGCTCCTGCGACACCGCCGATTATAAAAGTTTTCATGATATGAAATATCTCTCGGCGCAGTTAAAAGATATTGCAGAAAACGGTTCCCTTGATGACGAAAGAGTTCTTGTATACTGCCAGCCGGTCCGCAACGTAAATGCCGGCAATTATGACACCGCAGAAGCACTGATGCGTCTGAAACTAAAGGACACCGGCATGGTATATCCAAACCGGTTTATTCCGCTCGCTGAAAAGAATGGCTATATCCACAAATTAAGCATGATCATTTTAAATAAGACCTGCCGTGCGATCCGGGAATTTCAGGATGAAGGTTACCAGCTCTCCCGTGTTTCCGTAAATTTTTCCATTTCAGAGCTCTCCAGCAAAAATTTTATGGAAGAGTTCCGGCAGATCGTAGAAAGAAACGGTGTTGATTTTCATACCATCGCAGTGGAACTGACCGAGAGCCGCAACGATACCGAATACGAACTCGTTCTTGACCGTGTAATGCAGTTTAAATCCCTCGGTGTATGTACTTACCTCGACGATTTTGGAACCGGATATTCTAATTTTGACCGGATTCTTAGCTTAAAACTGGATGTTGTAAAATTTGACCGCAGCCTTCTTCTGATGGCAAATAAGGATGAAAATTCCCAGTTTATCCTGAACTACTTTTCCACTGCTTTTAAAAAACTCGGGTACAAAGTACTCTATGAGGGTGTAGAAACCGATGAGCAGGAGACCATCTGTGTGAACAGTCACGCGGACTATCTGCAGGGATTCAAATTTTCAAAACCAATCCCGATTGAAGAACTGAAAAACTTTCTTTCTCCGATACAGGAATAACTTCATTTCTCCTGTATAGCAAGGTTGTTACCGTATTTTTTTACAAACCAAAATGTTTTCTTTGCAAATCACTTGACATCATTATCTGATAAAAGTATAATCTTTTCTAAATCATATCAGAATAGTATGAATTAAGAAAACAAGATGGAGATTATGAAAAAAGGAAAGGGACAAGTTTTATGAAGAAAAAAGTGATTTCAATTTTACTGACAGCCGTTTTAGCAACAGGAATGGCAGCATGCGGTTCTAACAGCAATACAGCAGGTAATTCTGCAAATAATACAGCTGACAATGCACAGAACACAGCTGAAACTTCAACAGAATCCACAGGTTCTGCTGATTCTGCTGAAAAACCTGTATTAACTGTCGGCATGGAGGGAACTTATGCTCCATACACCTACCACGATGAAAATGGTACTTTAACCGGTTTTGAGGTTGATATGGCAAATGCGATCGGTGAAAAAATGGGATATGATGTTGAATTTGTTGAAACAGAGTGGGATTCCATCACTGCTGCACTTGATGCCGGCAATTTTGATGCAGTTATGAATCAGGTAACCATTACCGACGAGCGTAAAGAAAAATATGACTTTTCTACACCGTATATTTATACAAGACCGGTTCTCATTGTTGCTGCTGACAACACCGATATCACTTCTTTTGAAGATGTGAACGGCAAAAAAGCCGCAGAAGGACTTACATCAAACTTCAATGAAATTGCCAAAAGCTATGGTGCTGAAATCGTCGGGCAGGATAAATTCGCACTTGCCATGGAATGTGTTTTAAGTGGCGAAGCTGATTGTGCTATCAATGATGAGCTGACCTATGCTTACTGGAAACAGCAGAAGGGCGGCGACGAATCCACAAAGATTGTTGCTGAATCAGATGACGTAAATGCAAGTGCCGTAATGTTGAAAAAAGGCAATGATGAATTAGTTGAGAAAATTAACACCGCCATTGACGCATTAATCGCAGATGGAACAGTCAAAGAAATTTCTGAGAAATACTTTGGCTTAGACGTATCTCAGCCTTAATATATAGAATTTAAACATGGCAATAGAATGTACTATATCGTTCTATTGTCATGAATTACTATCGTTACAGGAGAAAACTCATGGGATCATATGCATACCTGACAGCGTGTATTATTACAGCAAGACAAGCGGAACTGATGAAAAATGCATTCTGGCCAATGCTAAGACAGGGCCTGCTTTACACGATTCCACTGACACTGGTATCCTTTGCGATCGGTGTCATCATTGCCGTGCTGTGTGCACTTTTTATTATCAACAAAATACCGGTATTAAAACAGATCGCCGGAATCTATATCTGGGTATTCCGCGGAACCCCTCTGCTGGTACAGTTATTTATCATGTACTGGGGTATTTGTAATCCCCTTGGCATCAACAAGTGGGTTGCCTGTATCTCGGCACTCTCCTTAAATGTAGGTGCCTACTCCGCAGAAACGATCCGTGCGGCAATCCTTTCCATCAATAAAGGTCAGTGGGAGGCAGGCTATTCTCTCGGAATGAGTTATCAGCAGACATTCCGCCGTATCATCATTCCACAGGCTGCCACAGTTTCCATTCCACCGCTTTTTAACACTTTTATTGGTCTTGTCAAGGATACTTCCCTTGCATCCACGATCATGATCGGTGAAATGTTCCGTAAAGCGCAGGAAGCTGCTGCAAGTTCACTCGAATACCTTTGGATCTATATCGAAGTTGCGCTTATTTACCTTCTTTTCTGTACGCTGTTGACCGGACTGCAGAAATGGATCGAGAAAAAACTGCGTGTCGGAAAGTAGAGGTAGCATATGTATTCTTTGGATAACATTTATAAATCATTTGACAATAACCAGATCTTAAAAGGTGTCTCCTTAGAGATCCCAAAAAATAAAACCACCGTTCTGATCGGACCATCCGGTTCCGGTAAGACAACACTGTTACGCTGTATCAATCTGCTTGAGATCCCGGACAGCGGCACCGTGAATGTAAACGGTTCCTCTATGACCTTTCATGAAGGACAGAAAGTAAAATACAGCAGTAACGAGATTCGCACTATCCGTATGAAGACCGGTATGGTATTTCAGAATTTTCAGCTTTTTCCTCACAAAACTGTGCTGGAAAATATTATGGAAGGTCCTATCACGGTCTTAAAAAAAGACCGTGCGGAATGTGAAAAAGAAGCACTTTCCCTTTTAGAGAAAGTCGGACTCTCCGATAAGCGCGATGCTTATCCGGGGCAGCTCTCCGGCGGTCAGCAGCAGCGTATTGCCATTGCAAGGGCACTCGCGATGAAACCGGAACTTCTGCTTTTTGATGAACCTACCAGTGCGTTAGATCCGGAACTTGAAGTGGAAGTCTTAAATATCATCCGCAGACTGGTTGACGAGAAACAGACCATCGTGATCATTACACACAAGATGTCTTTCGCAAGAGAAGTGGCAGATAAAGTTGTTTTCTTCGATGAGGGAAAAATCTTAAAAGAGGGAACTTACACCGAACTTGAGCAGAGTAACATTCCAAGGATCACACAGTTCTTAAATATGTTGAACTAAACAATAGACCTCCTCACAGGAAACCTGTTGTCATGAATAAGTAAAAAATCCGTGCAGGATCAGTTTTGATCCGCACGGATTTTTTGCTGTCAGCCTTATCTACGCTCCAGATAATCATTATTATGATAAATCTTTTTATTTTCCACAGCGCACTGCATTTGAAGCAGTTCCTTTCACCGATGTTTTTCCGGCATTTTTTACGGCTCTTACTTTATAGTAATATGTTTTTCCTTTCTTCGCTTTGCCGTCTGTGTAAGAAACAATAGTGCCCTTTTTCAGCGTCTTTATCTTTTGATATTTTCCTTTTTTGGATGTTGCACGGTAGATCTCGTATCCATCTGCACCTTTTACCTTCTTCCAGGTTAATTTTACCTTGGACTTCACACGTTTTGCCTTAACCGCAGTCACCTTCTGCGGACTGGTCGCAGCCTTAATCACATTGGAGTACTTTCCGGTTACCGTCTTTTTACCGCTTTTCCTGTATGCACGCACTTTATACTGATAAACCGTTGCTGTTTTGAGCTTTTTATCCGTATAGGTATTAGTTTTTACCGTTGCAACCTTCTGATATTTTTTCGTTGATTTGTTATAACGGTATACCTGATAACCATCTGCTTTCTTTACTTTTTTCCATGTTAAGCGGATGGAAGTCTTCGTTGCCCCGGACTGTTTGAAGCCGGAAACCTGTGCAACTGTCGTTTTATCTGTATTACCCGGTTTCTCTGTATCTCCCGGTTTCTCTGTATCTCCCGGTTTCTCTGTATCTCCCGGTTTCTGTCCTCCGGACACGAGTGACTGATCTGTCAGTACATATCCACCTTCTGTCACATTTAACTTTGATTCATCCACATTTACAAAGCGGATATCATCAAAAACAATTTTCGACTGGATATCAACCCCATTTCCGTCTTCTGAAATGCTGTTACACCAGATTGCAAACTTCGTAACATTCTTTGGATCAAAAGTTCCATTCTGTTTACCCTTTAATTTGTTAAATGGGATCGTAACATATTTTGCCTCTGTCGTCTTTACAAAGTCAGTCAGAAATACTTCGAAATCCTCTCCGCCGGAAACAAGCTGAACTACCAGTTTCTGTCCTTTTCCATCCGGTTTTACCCACATGCTGACCGCATTGTATTCGCTGTAATCGTTTGTGCTTAAACCTTTCATACGTCCGGTCCATACTTCCGGTCCGCTCGTCTTAAGCTGATAAGTAAATGCACCTCCGTAAACACCTTCTGCTTTATGATCCTTATCTAATACAAAGGAAGAACTGCAGTTTGCTGCTGAATTTTCTGTAAAAGTTCCATTCAGGTAGTCATTGTCATCATAGTATAATTCAAAATTTTCAATGACATTCTTTGCAAGTGTTTCCTTTTCTTTTCCAAAACTGATATAGGAAACAGTCACAAGTGTTTTGCCATCTGCCACAAGGCTGATCTTACCGGTATCCGTTGTTCCAAGTGCACTCAGAATATCCGCAGACAGCACACCTTCGTAAGCACCGGATTTTTCCGTTTTCTCTGCCGTGATCGTTTTTTCTGTATTTGTATCCGGGTTTGTCAGCACAAAACTTACACTCTGTGCATTTCTCACATTTGCTTTTAAAGTAAATGCACTTGTGATTGCCATCTTAGAGAAAACATTGGCAAAATAACCTGCTGCATTTCCCTGATTTGCATTTCTTACTTCTTTCTGGTCTGCATTTCCGTAAAAGTTTGTTCCATTCGCAAAAACAGAAGATTTTTCATTGTAGAATTCAATAAACTCGTTGATCAGTTCCTGTCCGTGGGTATCATCATATTTATATGGGACATAAAAGTTGGTGTCTCCAAAATTTGCCCACAGTAAGAAGTACGGCATTCCGGTGTCAACTGCCACCTGATTAACCTGTTTGTACCAGTTGTGTCCTGCGATCGGATTTCCTTTTACTAAAATTCCTTCATTATCCGATCCATCGGCTTTCATCACCCTTACACCGGTTTCGGAAATTGCAGCTACTTTTCCTTTTGCGTCTGCAATATTCTTTACCACCTGACAGGTTTTCTTTAAATTATCCACAAACTCGCCGGAATATTCTGCCGGATAAGTATTGTAATCATCATAGTAATCAAATGCAACGATATCCACACAGTCATCGCCCGGATAGCGGTCCATATACTCTTCCTCTGAAGTTAACGGACCATTTGGGGAATATACATAAATAAAGTTGTGTACTCCCTTTGATGCCAGATAATCCTGTGTGTACTGGAACAGCGCACGGTATGTCTCTTTATCGGTTGTCGCAGCACCCCACCAGAACCATCCGCCTGTATTTTCATGGAATGGACGGAATAAAACAGGAATATCGCCAAGTCCGTTTGCGTAATCTGCAATGATATCAAGATAGGTTGTAAACTGCGCATTGTATTTTCCACCCGGAAGTACTTCTGCGGAGCAGTTATTGCTCAGGTCTTTTGCCTCCGAAAAATCACACTGTGAAAAATCATATTTTCTCGCCGCATCCGGTGTTGCAATGATTTTTTCATTGCTCATATTCGGCATATGGGTGGATAATGTGATGATCGCACCCTCTGCAGCTGCTGCCTTGCTGATCTCGATAGATTTCTGAACTGCATCATCTACGTTATCAATTCCAAGTTCCCCGCCTGTCAGTGCCAGCGAATCGATTCCGACCAGACCACTAATACTTCCGGTCACGTCCTTTGTATCCGAATAGACACCGTCTCTGGTTGAAACATGCTTGCTTGTGTCATTCTGATGTCCGAATAATACCTGGTCAGCAGCATCCAGTCCTTTTAAATATGCATATAACGCTTTTGCTGAACCTGATGCATTCACATCCGAAAGTGTTACTTCTTCCGGCATACTGGACGTATCTGCAAGCACAGCCTCTCCTGCCGTCTCTGTGATCTCCGTATAATCGCCCGCTGCATTATACTGGGATAAAGTCAGGTTATCCAGATATACGCTTCCCAAAAAGGCAGTGCTCACACCAACTGTTCCAATCATCAGATCCGTGATCTTTGCAGTGTTTGGTGAGAATTTGACAGTGACCACTGCTTTCTTATATCCGTCACCGAGATCTGACGTTTCGATCTTTGCTTCTTTGTTGATGATCTCCACATCATCTGCTCCGTTTTTTGCAAAAATCTTTGCCTTAAAAGAACCGTCAAAAGCTTCCGGATAGATCATTTCATAGCTTAAAACATTATAAGCCGATACATCGAGTCCTTCTGCAAACGACTTTTTAATCTTTGCCTCACTCCATGTAAAACCTTCACAACCGGTATAATCAAGATCTGCCTTTAACATTTTGCTTCCCTGAAATTCAGCTACACTGATTCCTACCGCATTGTCGTACTGCCAGCCGCCTTCCTGCTCCCAGCCTGCACTGCTTCCTGTCTCTGCAGATTCAAAATCATCGATCACACTCGGATCTTTTGCAGGCAGTTCCGGCTGCGCTTCTGCCACACCGCTTAATGTAACATTGGAAAATGTACATGTTCCTGAAAAACCCTGACCAATCAGTCGGAAATATACACCTTTTAAATCATCTGCATCCTTATCCTCAAACTTGATCGTAATCGTTGTTTTGTGTGTATCTTCTGAAAAACTGCTCTGCTGTAAATACGGGATATCCTGACTGTCTGTCCATGTCCACTCACTTCCCAGCTTCACGATACCCTGAACCTTTAAGTAACTTTCCCCGGTACCCAATGATGCATACGCCTCATCATCCAGTGTAATATCTGCCTTCATTGTGAAATCTTTCGTTGTCACACAATCTGCAATACTTTCATCATAAGTGATCATTGGCGGATTATCCCAATCCTCTGTTGCAAGATCCAGTTTGTCTTTTGTTACTGTGTTTGTCCCGGTATAAAACACACTCGCTTCTGCCGCATAGACATACTCGTATCCCCCTGCAAAATTGCCGCTTGAAAACGCAACTGCAGCCGCTAAAAGAGCGGCTGCAAGTCGTTTTCCCATAAAACGTTTTCTCATAAACTTACCTCCAATACATTTATTAGCTTTATGCACTTTGTTTTTTAATTATATGTTACTTCAAAAAACATTGTCAATTAAGCATATATTAGTTTGTAAATTTTCAGAGTTTTTACTTAATTTTTGCTTTTTTAAGTTGTTTTATGAGATTAAAATTGTATACTTTTACTTTATAAATTCAGATAATAAATTTTACTCTAACTCAATCCAGTCTAATTTCAATTCCGGTGTCACATACTCTGCTTTCAGTTCATAATACCCCGGCATAAATTTCACACGGCACATCCGCTGTGTCAGGAAACGCTCTCCGGTTCCACCTGTCTGGACGGTTGCCATCAGTTCTCCATTCAGATACAGATTGGCAGCTCCCTGTGCTAATCCTTCCACCGGGAAACAGAAATGTGCATTAACGTTTAAAATGCTTTCTTTTTCCAAATAAAGGACTGTATTTTCAAACTTTCCTGCCTCGATACGGCTTCCGCTCTGCAGTGCACAGACCTGCTTTCCGTCTGTATTTACTGCTTCTTTTGCAGTAACTGTAAGCAGTGGATCAAAATCTTTTAACGGACGTTTCATCACAGGTGTTCCAAGCAGGAAACGGCAGATGTTTTTCGCACAGCGCTGTAACTCTCCAACAGTGAGTTTTCCTGCCTCCAGTGCCTCTAAGGTATCATCGCCTACTGCATTGATGGCAGCACCATTATTGTTGACTACCATGTATAAGTCATTCTGTGCGCGAACCATGAATGAGGTGTATCTGCGGTCTGCCTCCCCGCCGTTTACAACATCATTCATCTTCGCCCACCAGTCTGTCATAACAATTCCCTGATATCCCCACTCACCACGCAGGATCGTCGTATTTAAGTCATAATTGGATGCCGTCCAGTGTCCGTTGACCGGGTTGTAAGAGGTCATGATCGAATTTGCATTTCCCTCTTTCACGGCAATCTCAAAGCCTTTCAGATAGATTTCACGGAGTGCCCGCTCAGATACAACGGAGTTTACATTACGTCTTTCCGTCTCCTGATTATTCGCTGCAAAATGTTTCACGGTCGCAGAAGAACCGGCACTTCGGATTCCCCTTGTCATTGCCGCCGCAAACTGTCCTGTCACAAGCGGATCTTCACTGAAATACTCAAAGTTACGTCCATTTAATGGATAGCGGTGGATATTGATTCCCGGTCCAAGCAGGGTGTCGATCTCGTTTCCAACTAATTCCCTGCCTTCCATCTGATATAATTCTTCCATCATTGGAATATTAAAGGAACATGCAAGGAGTGTTCCGATCGGGAGTTGTGTTGCCTTTAATCCGCTCTCCATACGGATGCCGGACGGGCCATCGGATGCGCAGGCAATCGGGATGCCATAACCATGCAGGCTGTCGCTGACACCGCCAAATGCGGATGCTGTACCCGGTGTTACCTTCGGGCTGCTCATTCCCTCGCCGCGGACGATCACGGCTAACTCCTCGTTGGTAAACTGTGCTGCAAATGCGTCCAATTCTTCTTCCACACTGCTGCCATTTTTGATATTCTCTGCAACCGCCTGTAAGGTAATTCCTTTATTTCCGGTCTGTGGCAGTTCTTTTGGCAGACGGCTTTTGATCCGCTCTGCCAGATCAACCATCTGCTGTGGTGCTTTTTCATATGCACGGGCAAACACCCCGTCCTCCTTTTGTCGGCCTGTCTTAAGACGCAAAAATTCTTTTGTCGGCGCAAGCGCCTCCTCCAGTTCCTCCGTGACAACGCAGGAAGCAATCTCATAGCCGCCTTTTCCGTCCACATTGGCTTTTTCTGTGCATCTGACACTGTTTCCAACGTAGATCTCATACAGACCTTCCTCTAAGACATAGCAGGACTTATGACCAGTCACACCGCTGTCGTCATAGGAAGCAAACCGGCTTACCGGAATGGTAAGTTCAAGAACTTCCTCCTCGCCCGGAGCAAGCAGTTTTGTCTTTGCAAATCCGCACAATACCTTTGCCGATTTTCCAAGCTGTCCCTGTGGGGCGGACACATAAACCTGAGCAGCCTCTTTTCCGGCTGCTGCCCCGGTATTTTTCACACGGATACTGAGTGCGATCTTTGCATCTTTTCCATTTCCTGTACTCTCCGCTTTTACCGTCTCCATGGAAAATTCCGTATAAGATAAACCGAAACCAAACTCATACATTACTTTTTCCGGTGCGAATGTCTCAAAATAACGGTAGCCGACATAGATATCTTCCGCATAAATATTTTCTGTCTTACTTCCAAAATGGTCCGCTGCCGGGTAATCAGAAAGTTTCTCTGCGATCGTATCCGTCAGTTTTCCGGATGGTGTCACTCTGCCCGATAACAGATCTGCAACGGCATTCGCGCCTTCCATTCCTCCATGCCAGATGTAAAGAATCGCTTTGATGTGATCCTGATATGCTGCATCTTTCGTCCAACTCATATCAATGATATTAGACACATTTAAAAGCACTGCCACTTCGTTAAAATATTTTGTTACGATGCGAAGATTTTCTTTCTCCCGTTTTGTCAGAAGATAACTGCCTTCCGTGTCCTCGTAATCTTTATCCTCACCGGCAGTTCTTCCGATCAGAAAAATAGCTTTTTCAGACTTTTCTGCTGCGCGGCATGCGATCTCGTCGGTGATTTCCATCTCTTCCTGATGCCACGGCTCTGCCGCCCAGCCACCGCCTCCGTTGTCAAACGGATGCTCCTTTAACCATTCTTTATAGGTTTCTACCAGTTCCTCATTTACAGGGAAAGCATTGTTTTCTTTGATTCCGTCTAAAATATTTTTGACATACGGCACATTGACCGCTCCACCTGAACCGGTTCCACTCCGGTAATACTCAATCTGGCTTCTTCCGAAAATAGAAACTGTCTCATCCTTTTTGATCGGAAGCATATGCCCCTCATTCTTTAAAAGCACGGCTCCCTCTGCTGCTGCCTCTCTGCAGTATGCTGCCAGTTCCGGCAGCGGAACACCGATTCCACTGTTACCCATGATAATCCTCCATTTTAATCAATTTTTAGTATTAATCCTAAAATCCGCTTTGCGCAGATCTCCATCTCTTCTCTTGTCAGCACTCCTGCCTCTTTCGCGCGGAGCAGGCTCTCCGGGAATCCACATGCCATCTTGATGTCATTTCCCGCTTTTACTTCTTTATAATGCTCACCGCTTGTCCACCAGTCGGTCGTGACCATTCCCTGATAATTCCACTCACCTCTTAAGATGTCCTCTAAAAGCTCACGGTTTTCAGAAGTTCTGTGTCCGTTTACGATATTGTAAGATGACATAATGCACCACGGATCTGCCTCTTTTACGATAATCTCAAACGCCTTTAAATAAATCTCCCTTGCTGCCCGCTCGGACACTCTGGAATCGCTTTCCTTACGGTTTGTCTCCTTATTGTTGCATGCAAAATGTTTGACCGTCGCGGCAATATGTTTTGACTGGATTCCCTTTACCATTGCAGATGCCATTTTCCCGGTCAGATACGGGTCTTCGGAATAATACTCGAAGTTTCTTCCGCAGAGCGGACTTCTGTGGATATTGACCGCAGGCGTCAGCCAGACGGCAATGTTATTTTCCTTCACCTCAGCGGCACCTGCTGCACCAACCTGATATACCACATCCGGGTTCCAGGTACATGCTAAAAGTGTCGCACACGGCCACGCCGTCGTAACTACGCCGCATTTTTTCTCAATGCGGAGTCCGGCAGGTCCGTCCGCCGTCATAATATTCGGGATTCCATACTCCGGCATATTTCCAAATCCAAATGTATTTGCCACACCGGTATTCGGCTGTCCGCCTAAAATATGCCCAAGTTCCTCATCTGTCATCTGTGCCACAAATTCGTCCAGCGTGATCTTTCCTTCTGCAACTTCCATAAAAATATGTGCGTCTTTCTTATACGGCTGTGCCCAGATCTGATGGCCGGGCAGTGCGCGGACAGACGGTGAAAATCCATCGCTTTCCTCCCTCGGAACACGTTTGATTGCGGAGTAATCCGGATCATTCGGTTCGGACTGCGGCAGTTTTTCAAAACTTCCATCGGAGAGCATGCGCTCCGCAAGTGAAGTCGGAACCAGTTTTGCACTAAGCTGCTCTGTTACGGTATCCTCTGGCATTGTAAAACAAAATACCTGCTCTGTTTCCCGCACGGACGTGCCAAGATAAAACTGATACTTACCTTTTTCCAGCACATAGGCAGATTTCTGAATTTTTCCCAGATCATCATAGGATGCAAGCTGTGCCACCGGTGCCTCTAACGTCAGAAGCTGCGTTTCTCCCTGTGCTAACAGTCGTGTTTTTTCAAATGCTGCAAGGACTCTCTTTGCCTTTCCAAGTACGCCCTGCGGTGCCTGCGCATATAACTGCATGACTTCTTTTCCCGGATATTTTCCGGTGTTGGTCACATTGACGCTCACGCGGATCACACCCTGTTTTTCTTCCGCAGATACTAACGCACGCTCGAAAGTCGTGTAGGAAAGACCGTAGCCAAACGGATAATTGACGGCTTTATCAACCCCCGGTATTGTCTCAAAATAGCGGTAGCCGACGTAGATATCTTCTTTATAATCGACATATTTTACCGATTCATGGAATGTCTCCGATGACGGATAGTCTTCCAGTTTCTTTGCAAATGTGTCGGAAAGTTTTCCGGATGGACTGCCGATGCCGCACAGAAGCTCTGCTGCTGCGCTTCCGCCTTCCATACCCCCCTGCCATGCCATCAGCACCGCCTGAATTTTTTCATTTTCTGCAAACCAGTCCGTATCGACCATGCCGCCGGCATTCATAACGACTGCCACCTTCGGGAACAACTGCTGCACCTGTTCTACCATCGTGCGCTCTTCCTTCGTCAGGTAAAAGTCTCCGTCCGGAAAAATGCGCTCTGCCTTTTCCAGCAGCGGATCTGTCTGTACCGACTCATCCATCTCCTTATCATAAGAACTCTTTCTGTCCCAGCCTTCCCCGGAAAAACGGCTGATGCAGATCACTGCCGTGTCCGTGTACGCTCTCGCTTTTTTTGCAGTTTCTTCCGGAAACGCAGGCTCTACTGTCATTCCTGGTTCTGCTCCTGCCTCGTACTGTTTTTCTACCTCTTTACGGTAATAATCAGAGAGTGCCTCATACACTTCTACTTTTTCCGGCAGCTTCTTGAATCCCTCATACAAATTTGTCGTATAAGCAACGGTTACATCTCCGCTTCCGCCACCACCCTTGACATAGTCAAAACTGCCTTTTCCAAACAGGGCGAGTTTGGTGCCTGCCTGAAATGGGAGAAGGCTTTCATTGTTCTTTAGAAGAACCATGCCTTCTTTGGCGGCTTCTTTTGACAGGGTGATGTGTGCTTTTGAGGCGGTGACTTTGGTGCCGTCAGCTCCGAGAGGGAGGTTGGGTTGATAAAGTGATCTTTGCCATTTTTCCATGATTGTGGGCTCCTTTTTGAAATATTGTGGTGGGTGCCGTTGTAGGCAAAACGCTTTGTAGGATGTGTCACGTTGCTGGCAAAACGCTTTGTAGGATGTGTATGCTGCGAGGGATACGCAGTTTTAACGAAGGCACGCTCCCGCTGCGTGTCGCTCGTAGCGGTACTAAGCGACCAAAATACGGTCGCTAAGTACCGACGGCTCCCCAGCACCTTCTT
>OGEJ01000472.1_pt1 | contig 14806 bp, 13 predicted proteins | sample 1570701 | NCBI WGS metagenome assembly OGEJ01 (sample SAMEA2582140, study PRJEB24529) | metagenome | biome: Human gut stool | place: China | collected 2011
ACAACTGCCGTGGTCTGTTTAGCAAGTGTATTCTTGTATGGCCAAACGATCTTCCTGAACTCTGCCTTAAGTCCTTTGAACCAGCTCTTCTTCTGAGTTTTTGTATTCTCACCCATAATTCCACTTCCTTTCGACAACAATTATTTTGTCTCTTTGTGCAGTGTGTGTGATTTGCAGAATCTGCAGTACTTCTTGGTTTCCATGCGTTCCGGATGAGTCTTCTTATCCTTTGTCATGTTGTAGTTACGGTTCTTGCATTCCGTACATTCCAGAGTAATTCTTGTGCGCACAACTTCCACCTCGCTTTTAATATATTCACCTACGTGTTGCTGATGGTTGCGAGCCATCAATTTTTAGGCATAAAAAAAAAGCCTACTTCCATTCGCCCAAACATTGTATCATGGGAACAAACGGAAGTCAAGCCTCTTTCTTAAATTGTTTTATACGAAATTGTTTTATACCTATTTCAACTATATATCTTGAACTATCGGCTAAATTTCTTCTTTCCGATCATAAGTATCAAGGAAATGATGTTTCATCCCTTTTGACTTATATGCAACCACAGTATCCAGATTTACATTTTCGACACTCTTGAAAATATTCCCTTCCACATATGGATTTACTTTTTTCAATGTAGCGATCAATTCTTTGATTTCTTTACGCTTAGAAAGATTCTCTTCATTATTCTCACTTGTAGCGCACGCTTCCGTAAACTTACATGCACACTGAAGAAAATACAGATCATTATAATCTCTCCATGCTTTGATATCTTCTTCGCGAACCATATATAGCGGTCGGATCAGTTCCATTCCTTCAAAATTTGTACTATGCAGCTTCGGCATCATTGTCTGCACCTGCGCTGAATAAAGCATTCCCATAAGGATCGTCTCGATCACATCATCATAATGATGTCCCAACGCAATCTTATTACATCCCATCTTCTGCGCATGACTGTACAAATATCCACGACGCATTCTTGCACAGAGATAACATGGGGATTTTTCTTTATTAAAAACTGATTCAAAAATATCTGACTCAAAAATCTCTATCGGAATCTCCAGACGTCTCGCATTCTCTTCTATCACCTGACGATTGACCGGACTGTACCCGGGATCCATCACAAGGAATTTCACCTCAAAATCAAATTTATTATGACGCTTCAGTTCCTGAAAAAGTTTCGCCAGTAGCATAGAATCTTTCCCCCCGGAAATGCAGACCGCAATTCTGTCTCCCGGTTTCACAAGTTCATATTCGTTGATTGCCTTTGTAAATTTGCACCATATATTCTTTCTGAATTTTTTACGCAGACTCTGTTCTACTTCTTCGGCAAAACTTAATTCTTTCTTTGATTTACTCATCTCTCTTCCCCTGTCGTTCTTTCTTATCTCGCAAGGTCCTTAATCACTTCACCTGCAATGATCAGACCTGCCACTGACGGTACAAATGCCACGCTGCCCGGAGTGGATCTGCGTTTTGCAGCTTTGTATTCTACACCGTCCTGACAAACCGTCTCTGTGCTACAATTATCCGAAGTATCTTCCATTGGACGGATCGGCTCCTCTTCCGAATATACTACTTTCAGCTTCTTTACGCCGCGTTTCTTCAATTCACGTCGCATCACTTTCGCAAGCGGACACACCTTTGTCTTATAAATATCTGTTACGCGAAAGGCGCTCGCATCCAGCTTATTTCCTGCACCCATACTGCTAATGATCGGCACATCCACTTCTTTACATTTCATTACAAGCGCAATCTTAGCTGTTACCGTATCAACTGCATCTACTACATAGTCATATTCTTCAAAAGGAAATTCCTCCGCATTTTCCGGCAGAAAGAAACAATTATGGATATTCACTTCCGTCTCGGGATTAATCTCAAGGATACGACTCTTCATCACTTCTGTTTTGTATTTGCCAACTGTATTTCTCGTCGCAATAATCTGGCGATTCAGATTACTCATGCATACTTTATCATTATCAATCAGATCAAGCTTTCCGACTCCGCTTCTCACAAGCGCTTCACATACATATCCACCGACACCACCAATACCAAACACGGCAACGCGGGCGCCTTCCAGCTTGTTCATTGCTTCCTTACCTAAAAGCAGTTCTGTTCTCGAAAACTGTGTTAACATTCTCGATTCTCCTCTTCTATTCATCTTACATAAATGTTCCGCCGCCCGGACCGCCTCCCAGGCACAGTCCGCCACTGTTACAGCAAATATTGCACATCAGATTGGCAATACATAGTTTCACACACCAGCTACTATTATAGGTTCCCGGATATCCGTACATTGTCTGCCTTGTCTGATACCAGTTTCCGCCACCTTCCAGCTGTTGAAGCAACATCTGATACTGCATATTCTGTGGTTCCAGACGAACTGCTTCTCTCGCATGTTCCAATGCAGTCACGTTATTTCCTAATCCGGAATTCGCCGATGCGCTGTAGAAATACCATCTTGCACTATGCTGGCTGATTCCGGCGAGTACGTTAAGAGCTTCTTTATAATGTCCGCTTCGTATATAATTAGCTGCCGCATTCAGATGTGCATCTTCCTCACTCATCCCGGAAGTTCCGCCCGTACTTCCTGCCGAACCATATCCATAAGAACCAAAACCGCCGAATCCTCCAAACGGACCGTAACTTCCATAACCCGAGCCAGCACTTGAACCATACCCGGAATTATATTCTTTTTCGCGTTCATCCATAATCTGCTGATAAGCCTGCTGCACTTCCTTAAACTTCGCCTCAGCCTCATCTTTCTTCGGATTATTGATATTCGCATCTGGATGATACTGTCGGCTCAGCTTTCGATAAGCTTTCTTCACATCTTCATCCGTAGCATTCCTATCTACACCTAATATACTGTATGGATCTGACATCCTTCTTATTCCCTCGTTCTTTCTCTCATCCTCATTCTATAAATACCACCTGCATATCATAGCAGATGTTGCGTCTCTGGTAAATGCATCAACTCTTTTTAATAAATGTTGTTCCGCACTTCGGACAGCGAATCTCTATCTTTCCCTTTCCTTTCGGAATACGGATCTTCTGCTTGCATCCCGGGCACTTATAGATATGATATACCTTTCTCTGTGCCAAACTGTTCTTCTGCTGCTGAATATAGGTTCTGAATTTATAAGTCTTCGCAAGATACTTCTGATTTTCTGCATACCTTTTCGATATATTTCTGGAAAAGACCCGGAAATAACAATAAATGATCAATACCCATCCAAGGAAATAAAATAGCGTCCCCACTCCTTTCCCTGTAAAAAAAGAAGACAGGAGCACTACTACCAATCCTGCAATGAGCAGCGCTTTAGAAAACTGATCCACGCCATACCTTCCCTGCATAAAACGTAAAAATTTTTCTTTCATACAAAATCCTTCTTTCTCAATAACTCTGTCTACACACATTATTTTCACGATATCTGTAACTTATCGTGTGCTCTTCCGTTGAGTTTCCTACTAAAATGATATGTGCTATATTCTGCGCTGTTTTCATTCAAAAGTCAATTAAATAAATATAAAATGTGGTAACCGTCCAGAGGAAATACAGCGAATTTTCTTCGTTTTCTCCGAACAGTTACCATTCTTTATTGATTCAATATATTATTACAGATTTCATCTGAGATCAGGTACACAATCCTGGAATCATTAATCCTGACATATCTGTCTCCACTTCCATTTTCTCCTCCGATGTAAAGCGTCATTGTCTGATCTTCAGCATCACTTGTATAAGTAACTTCTACTGTGATTTTGGAAGTCTTATCCAGACCATACCCTGTAAGATCCGCATCATCTACAGAATAATCCGCTACCTCTGACAGCGTTGCTGCACCAAGTCCTCCGGCTACTGCCGCAACATCTTCTGCCTGATCCTCATTTTCGGAATCATAGGTTGTTGTCTCACCGTTCTGTGTGATCACTTCTTTTTTCAGGTTTCCACTTCCGATACTTGGATAAGTATCCAGCTGAGCGATCTGATCCAGTTCTGTCTGGATATCATCCAATGAAGTCGCCGGAATTGTATAAACCTTTTCCGTATCGTCCACTGTCGCATAATAATCATTTCCGGTCGCATTCCCAACCTTGATCGTTGTCATAGTTCCAGCTTCATCTGTCAGTGTAACCGTATAAGTCGGATGATCTAATCCATATTCTTCCAGTGCATCCGCATCCTCAAGTTCTCGATCCGCATTCAACTGTCCCATGGCATCCGCTACTGTCTTCGGATAACTCTGACGCAATGGAAAATCTTTATCTGCAGTATAGTACCAGGTATCTCCATCTTTCTCAAAATTCATTTCACCTGTTCCTAAGTCATATTTCACTCCGGTAATCTTTGAGGTCTTCAGGTCTGTTACTTTCACCGTTTCTTCTTCCTTGGAATCCTGCTTCTTATTCCATGTGCTTAAGACAAAATAGAGAATCAGGAGCAACACCAGAACACAGATTAAAATCAATGGTCCTTTCTTTTTCTTCATTCTGATTTCTTCCTCCTTAAGCTTTTCTTCTTCTGAACCATACGCTGAATCCGGCAATCAGAATCACTGCCGGGATTCCAAAGATTACAAGAAGGCTGAACAGACCGGCATGCTGTATCGTATTATACTCTGTTCCAAGACTCTTTGCCTCAATAGAAAGATTCTGCACTCCGTCAAAGTTTGCACTTACTGCATTCATAAAGATCTGTGCATTCTCAAGTTGTGAAAATGCATCTGTAATATTCTTGTCGATCAGGCTTCCTGCGGAGATCACAGTCAGACGGGCTTCTGTTGTACTGCTTTCCTCAGAATCATCTCCCGAAGAAATTGTCTCTGTCGCAACAACTCCAAGTTCATACGTCCCCTGTTTCTGTTCGGACTCTGTTACTGCGTATCCATTTTCCGATGTCTCCATGAATGCGCTTGTTGTGATCGTATCTCGTGCCGGATCTGTCAATGTCATTCCATGTGCATTCGTCAAAAGTACCATCTGAGAACGGATTCCGTTCGCAAGATCACCGGATACCTTCAGCTGTGGGAAGATATAATATGGCTGGTTCTGATAACATCTTGTAGGATCCGCAATATAACCATCTGCCCCTTCAATTCCATACACCTTCAGCACACTTGCCAAATTTGGAAAATCCGTCAGAGAGGTATCCCCAAGCAGACACATCACTTTTCCGCCTGCTGCCAGATAATTTGTCAGAAGTGTCACTTCATCTTCTGAAAGGTCATTCGTCGGTGCATTCATAAGCAGAAGATCACAATCATCCGGAATAGAATCTGCCATCAGAAGGTTCAGCTCTGTCAGCGTGTAATTATTTTTACTCATCAAATCTGTAACTGTAGATGACAGATCCGCCTCTCCATGTCCGCTTACTTTATAGATTGTCTTCTGCACATCACTTGTCACATAATTCACCGCACTTGTCAACTGGCCATCTCCGTCAAATTCTGAATAAGATGCATTTCCCGAATAATAATAGGAAGACATATCCATAACAAGAATCTTGTCAAAAGAAATAGTTGTTGTCTTTCCTGTTGCTTCACAAGATACAACGATTGTATTTTTGGATGCATTATACTCTGTCAGAGCTGACGGATGCAGAACCGGATCGATCCATTCAACATTGATCTTGTCTGAAAGTGCTGCGTATTTACTGATAAATGTCTTAATCCTGTCATCCGTGTCTTCCTTTACCGCAAGAACTTTCATATCGACTTTATCATTCAATCCGCTCAACAGATCCTTTGTCGTATCTGAAATTTCATAAATCTTTGTACTACTCACATCAAGATTGCGATAAGCTTCCGGGATCTGTCCGATCACCAGATTGAACACAATAACAATTGCGATTACAAGTACTGTCAGCCCCACACTGTAAGATCCGTGCTTTGTACCGGAGGTGTGGAACATCCCTTTGATCTTTCCTGTTGTTTTCTTTCTTCTATCCACTTTCATGCCCTCCTAATTCCAACGTCTCTTCTGGATTGCCTGTACTGTCAGGAACACAAAGACTACGATCAACGAAAGATACAACGCGATTCCTGTTACATCTACAATACTGTTCGAAGTGATATCAGTAAACACATCTGCAAGTGCCAGTCTTCCAAGCATCTTTGTCAGCAGGTTTTCATAAAGACTTGATTTCACAAAGTACACGACCACACCGGCGATCACACCAACTGCTTCGATCACACCGGCAATCGCTATATTTCCTGTCATCTGATAAATATAAACAACAATCAGAGTCAGAATGATAAGCACACCGACCAATCCGCTGACCGCACTACTTGGAAGCATAGAAAGAATTCCATTCCAAAGATACAAGATAAGCAGAATACCAAATGTACTGATAAATGCGATCATCTGACTTTCTGTCAGAGCAGACAGGAACATACCGATTGCCGCATATACACAGCCCAACAGGAAAAATACCCCGATGGATATGTAATCTACTTTCAGATATGCCGTTCCCTGTGCCTTAATGATCAACGGGAATGCACAGAAGATCACATTCGGGATCCCAATTACCGTTACCATTGCAAGATATTTTCCAAGCACAACCTTCCACAGACTGACCGGAGCTGTCAGAAGCAGCTGATCCGTCTTATTTTTACGCTCTTCTGAAAAACTACGCATCGTGATCAGCGGAATTCCTACTATAAATACGATCAGTGTGCCTGAAAGCGTATAGGAAAAGTATGGATATCCGGCTGTCAAGTTATATGCCATAAAGTAGATTCCTGTAAATGCAATAAGAAATGCAACAAACACGCATCCCACCATAGACTGAAAATAGGAGCGTACTTCTCTTTTATAAATCGCCAGCATCTTTCATGTCCTCCGTTTCCTTCTTCTTCGCCTTTTCTGCATATTCTTCTGCTGCCCTGTCGCTCTGCGTCAGTTCCATAAAGACATCTTCAAGACTTACCTGCAACGGATTCAGTTTCAGCAGCGGCTGATGATTCTGTGCAAATGCCTGAAATACTTTTTCACGTACATCTGTATTTTTCTTCTCCTGAATCTGAGCCCATGTGATTCCATTTTCCAGATGCTTTGTAGAAATGCTTCGAATTCCATCTACTGTCTCAAGAATTCTTCGAACTTCATCCGGATCTGCTTTCGTCTCGATCTCAATCAGATCAGAATCTCCCAGATTCCGTTCCAGGTTCTCCGGTGTGTCACTTGCAACCAGTTTTCCTTTGGAAATGATCAAAATATAATCGCAGACTTCACGGACTTCCGCCAAAATATGAGAACTCAGGATCACTGTATGTTTCTTCGCAAGCTGACGGATCAGTTCACGGATCTCTATGATCTGTTTTGGATCAAGTCCGACACTTGGTTCATCAAGAATGATGATCTCCGGGAATCCAAGCACCGCCTGTGCCAGTCCGACTCTCTGACGGTATCCTTTTGACAAATTCTTGATCAGACGGTTTTCCACTTCCCAGATCTTCACCATCTTCTCTACTTCATTGATAGACTCTCCTCTTTTCTTCTTAGCGATTCCTTTCAACTCCGCTACAAATTCCAGATATTCACGAACTGTCATCTCCATATACAACGGTGGCAATTCCGGCAGATAACCAATCTGCCTTTTCGCCTCCTCCGGCTCTTTCAGAATATCATGTCCATTAATCAGCACTTCTCCTTCGGTAGCACCGAGATATCCTGTCATAATATTCATCGTTGTTGATTTTCCCGCCCCATTCGGTCCAAGAAAGCCGTAGACATGCCCTTCCTCTATTGTGAAGTTCAAATGATCTACTGCTGTATGATTTCCATACTTCTTCACAAGATTCTTTACTTCTATCAAAGTCTTACCTCCCTATATTTCTTCCAGTCTATATCTATGCAGACAAACCGAGATTTTTGACTTTTCAAAAGTATCAGAGTTCTGTGAATGTTTTGTGTTATAAATGTGACAGTTCTATTTCTTGTAAAAAGAACAAAGAATGTGCCTCGGCACATTCTTGCGCCTGCGGCGGTCGCTTGCGACACCTACCTTGTACGCTGCAGTGCGCATCCTGAGCGGAGCGTTTGTTGTATATTAGGAAAGTCCTTTCCTAATATACAACAAAGCATTCTCTGCATTGTTCCATATAAGAACCAACACAAAGAATGCTTCTTTTTTACTTTTCGTATTCCTTACAAACCAGATCTGCAATGATCTGCTGCCCCTGTGAATCCGGATGTACTCCATCTTTCTGCAGATGTGATGTCACAGATGACTGATACACATCCGCAATTTCATAATCGTATTTTCCCGCACGTTTTTCAATGATCGCGTTCATATTTTCAATAATGTCTTCTACAATTTTATTCAGCGTAGACGGAAGCTTCATATTTCCTGCCGGATTATAAATTGTAGTCACGATCACTTTTGCATCGTCCTTTTTCAATGAATTTACTGTCTTCATCATCTGAATCCATTCTTTTTCAAAGGAATTATAATCCCAGTTGTTCAACGCGTTGATCGCACTCAGCACAAGCAGCGGATTCTTCTTTACAGACTCTTTCAAAGATGCAAGTGCCTCATCCGCACTTTTAAATTTTGTATCTGTCTTCAGGATTTCCTGAACCACACGCTTACATTCGTTGAGCAGGTCATTCGAACCAATTGTTATAAAAATAACATCTGCTTTTGCAAGATTCGTCTGCACATCCTGCTTTGACAAATACTTTTCGTTCAATCCTGCTGTATCAAGACCTGTTCTTGCATAATTGTGATAAATATATCTGCACCCTTCGCTATATGCTATTTCCTTTGCTGCCAGACTTCCATAATTCTCCATCCAGGATTTATCGCAAGTGTAACCTTTCGCAATACTGTCTCCAAGTACTGTGCAATAAAGCTGATGTGGGCGTGCCGTTTCCTCCGTATTTTCTGTTCCGAATACCGGAAGAGTCTCTGTCAGCAGCATCCCTGCGCTGAGCAGAACTGCCAACATCCTTCTTCCGTATCTTGAAATCCTTCCTTTTCTTTCTCTCATTCCATTTTGTTTCATTTTCCGCACCTGCCTGTATTCTGTCCTACTTCGTAGCTGTCTCTTGTTACCGCCTTATACTTTTAGATTTCCCATTTTGCCTGACTTCCATGCTCCGTCTTTGTAATATTTAATTTCCAGTCAATTTGCTCTTTTAATTCGTTTACATGGGAAATAATTCCAACCAGTCCTTTCTCTCCTGCAAGTTCTTTGAGTATCTGAATCGCACGATCTCTTGATGCATCATCCAGAGATCCGAATCCTTCATCTACAAACATCGTCTCCAGACTCACTGCTCCGGCTGTATTCTGGATAATATCTGCAAGTCCCAATGCCATCGACAAAGCTGCCATGAAGGATTCTCCTCCTGAGAGAGACTTCACATCTCTGACCGAATCTGTCACCAGATCATAGACATCCAGATCAAGTCCGGCCTGTCCCTGACTGCTCAGATCCTGAATCTCCCTGCACTGTAGAACAAATTCATTCGATGTCATTCGCGCCAGCCTGCGGTTTGCCGCCTGAATGATCTGCCGGAAATAAGTCCGCTGTACATATGTTTCAAAATCAAGTTTCACACTGCCGATCAAATTGCCATTTGCAGTCTTGCTCAGGTTGGAAAGTACCTCATATTCTTTTCGCAGAGCTTCCTGCGAAGAAAAATATTGTTTCAGATTCTTGTACGCATTCTGGTTGCCTGTCCATCTGCTGTGAAGCTGCATCTGATGATCCTGTTTTTCTTTCAACAGATGTTCTACTTCCTTTCGCTTTTCTATCTCCTGCTGCGGATCTTCCCGCTTTTCTCTTGCAGTCTGTTCCTTCAGCGTCTCGATCTTTGCCTTTTTCTCTAACAGCTGGCGGTCATATTCTTTCACTTCTTTGTCTTTCTCCTGCCACCCTTCGATCCACTGTTTCGCCTCACGAAATTCTTCCTGTGAAGTAAATTCCTGTCGGCTGATCTCCTCTCGGAACTCTTCCTGCTCTTTTACAAAACGTTTCTCAAGTTCTGTTTTCTGACTTCGAAGTCCCTCCAGTTTTCCTGCCTGACGTTTGCTCTCCTCCGTCATCTTACGGTACTGTTCCTGTGCCTGCTTTGTTTCATTCTTCTTCCGATTCAGTTCAATCTGCATCTTCTGAAGTTCTTCTTTCACCTGCTCTTCTTTCACAGGATTATCTCCGAGAATACGTTGTTCTGATTCAAGCTGTGCTTTACATATCTGAAACTTTTCCTGCTGCTGCATTCTTTTTTGTTCCAGCAGGTCACGTCTTTGCTTCAGTTTCTCTACCGTCTCTTTATCCGGTGCTTCTCCGGAAATCTTTGCCGGATGCGGATGTTCTACTGATCCGCAGACTGGACATGGAATACCTTCTCGTAATTCCTTTGCCAGGATTCCCGCCTGCTCCTGAAAGAATTTCGCATATGCTTCCTCATACTTTGCTGATGCTTCCTGACAATTCTGTATACACTGTCGCATAGCTTCTGTCTGATTGTCATATTCTTTCGAATACTTACGCACATTTGTGTAATGTGGAAGAAGATCCGATAACTGTGAAATTCTTTTCAGCATTTGCGGTTCTTCCTTTGCAAAAACTTCTTCCAGTTCTTCCGCTTTTTCTTTAACCTCGGAAAGTTCCTTTTCCTGTCCCTTCTGCCATGCAGTGATCTGCTCGATCTCTCCCTGTATCTGCCGCACGGATTTTGCTGTGCGAAGAGCCTGCACTTCCAAATGTCTCGCCTGCTCTGCCCGGTGTCCAAGCACTGCCTGAACCCGACAGGTTTCCATCTCTTCCTTTTTTGCATTCAGAATACTCAGCTGCTTCTCTTCCATTTCCAAACGATCAAATATCTTATTCTTCTCTTCTTTCTTCTGAATCAGCATTCGAAGTGTTTCTGACTGTTTCTTAAGTTCCTCTGCTTCTTTCTTTAAGACTTTTCCACAACTTTCTTCGTATTCAAGAAAGTTTTTCACAGCCTCCAGAACCTTTTCCCCTTCCGGCATGGATAACTCACAGAGTTCTTTCCACTGGTCTGCCAAATCCTGCTGCTCTGTGTTCTCCTGTTCCACATGCTCCATCTCACGCCGAATGTCTGATTCACTTTCCTTCAGCGCAATATACAGACCTCTTCCTTTTTCTTTCAGTGCTTCCTGGATTCGCCAGTAGATTTGTGTCTGGAAAATCTGTGAGAAGATCTTTTTACGTTCTTTCGATTCTGCATGAAGAAGCTTTAAGAAATCTCCCTGCGCGATCATGGCAATCTGTGTAAACTGTCCCGCATCAAGACCAATGATTTCCTGAATCTTTTGGTCTGTCTCTCGCTTCTTCCCCTGGTATTCCCTTCCGTCCGGAAGAAGGAGACTTACCTTCGCTGTCTCTTTCACATACCGGAGGCTTCCATCTGCTTTTCTCCTCTTTCCGACCCGGAGATATTCCGGATTACGGCGCACGGTATATTCCTGTCCCCGATAAGAAAACACATATTCAACATAAGTGTCTGTGTCTTCTGATGCATACTGGCTGCGCATCATATTTCCATCTCTGCGTCCGCCACTCGTCCGGTCATACAGTGCATACATGATTGCATCAAAGATAGTTGTTTTTCCTGCACCTGTATCTCCGGTGATCAGAAATAATCCGCTGTGAATCTTTGTAAAATCTATCTCCTGGACGCCCGCATAAGATCCGAATGCGGACATCGTCAATCTCACCGGTCTCATACGTCTTCCCCTTTCACTTCACTTAGAATCTCTCTTAAGATCTTTTGTTCCTGCGCAGACATTTGCTGCCCCTGCATCTCTTTGTAAAAATCACAAAATGATTCAAACGGAGTACCGATCCGTATCTGTTCTTCAGAAAATTCCAGCTTCTGTCTCGTCCTTTCATTATCCATTCGCACTTCGAGGATATGATGGAACTTTCTTTCCAGCTGCTCCTTCGGTTTGTACGGATCAACCTCATCTGTCAGCGTCACACTGACATAATCTTCGCTCCCGGTTCCGTCCTCCGCTTCAAGGATCTCTTCCAGAGTTCCACGCAGTTTCCGTACATCACGAAGCGGATGTAACGGCAGCTTCTGAATCTCCGGCTCGCTCCCCTTTTCTTTCAATTCGACTACATGAAGTGTCTTCTTCTGATTTGCTTCACTGACTGAATATTTCAACAATGTTCCGCAGTAACGGATCTTCTCCTGTCCGACTCTCTGTGCTCCATGTAAATGTCCAAGAGCCACATAGTCAAACTCCTGTACTACGGAAATATCTACATTATCAATGCCTCCGACAGATAATACTTCTGAATCACAAGTTACCGGAGTCTCTCCTTTTCCTGTATAAAACTGATGGGAAACCAGTACATTTCTTTTGGAGAAATCAATCTTCTCCCTCTCCAGAAGTCCTTGTACAGCTGCCGTATACCTCTCCGGCACATCTCCGCCAAAGATTTTACGCACATATCCCGGCTTCAAAAACGGAAGCAGCCAAAAATCCACTTCACCAAACTCATCCGTCAAAGTAATCTTTTTCAGACGATCTGCTTCTTCCTCCGGTGCCTGCCCCGCAATATAAATCTGATGACTTCCAAGCAAACGGCTGGCATAATCAAGCCGCTGTGCCGAATCATGATTTCCCGATATAATAAGCACCGGAATCACCGGTTCAATCTTAGCCAAAGCTGTCAGAAATTCATCAAACAAGCTGACGGCTTCTGCTGATGGCACGGATTTATCATAGATATCTCCAGCGATAACAATTGCATCCGGATGTATAGACTCTGCATATGAAAGAACCTCCGCAAGGATATGTTCCTGATCCTCCCGGAGGTTATAGTGATGTAATTGCTTTCCTATATGCAGGTCTGATAAATGAAAAAACTTCATATCATCACCTCATTACAGTAAATTTACTTCTTTCCCGGATTCTTCCAGATCCAGATTGCTGCTACAATACCAAGCATATACAGAATGTTCACAAGAACGACCGGATTATCCTTCAGTAAAGCGACAACCGCTACAATTGCTGCAAGTATCGCCGCAAGCTGAAGCACCTTGAGAAGCTTCTCATTCCGGCTCTGTCTTGCTTTCTGTAAGCATTCCAGTCTGCGCTGTTCCAACGTCAGATATTCCAGCATATCCTCCGGTCGAATCTTAGAAAGAATCACTTCTTCTCTGGAAAATTTCTTCTCCCCACTGCGGTGGAAAATACTCTTGATCTGATCGATCTTTTCCTTCCGGTTCTGCGGATCTTTAACCGCCTGCTCGTACTCTTCCTCAGCTGCACGATCCTCCACAGTCTCTTTGTAATAATCTTCCAGCTTCTGCGCCGGTTCTACCGGTGGCTGTACAGGATGTGTTGGTTCCGTATTCACCGGTGGTATCGCCTCTGTCTTCACTGGCGGAATCTCCTCCGCATCCACCGGCTGCTCGACTATTTCTGATGTATTCACTTTATCTATCACTTTATTTTCTTCAGACACTATAGTTCTCCTTTTATCTTCTCCGCATTAATCCTGAAAATGATATCTGCTCTTCATATATCAAGATGTTGGGGTCAAAAGGTATTTTGACCCCTATGATACACGGATTGCTTCGCATTTCATGCTCTCGCAATCCTAAAACACCTCAAATCCGCTCATTTTTTCTACAAAAAATGGCTACTTTTCGGTGTTTTGCGGGTCAATAAGTCATGCTTTTTCATGCAAGCAAGAAACGCATGACCTTTTGACCCTTGTATCATATCAACATATAGATTATAGCAAATTCACGAAAAATATACAACCAACAGGAAATGGACCTAGTGTCGATTAATTGTTACTGTTGTGCCTCCGTTCCCGGAAGTTCCACCATCTTCGGTGCATGCTTCAGCGCCGGAATGATCTTTGCGATCAAATCAGATGTACGAATCTTCAAGCTGGATGTGTTGATGCACGGATGACAACCAAAATACGGATCTTTCATTACATCCTCATCGATCAAAAGCTGTACTTTTCCCTCTGTATCATTCATAAGTCCCATAACGCTGACGGATCCCGGTGTAATATCCAGATACTTCTCCATATACTCCGGCTTTGCAAAGGAAAGTCTGGCAGAACCAATCTGTGCCGACAAATTTTTCGTCTTAAATGGCTTGTCTCCCGGCATCAGTAGCAGATAAAAGTCTGTTTCCTGTCGATTGCAAAGGAACAAGTTCTTGCAGATTGCGGTTCCATCTCCAAGTGTTCTGTCGATTTCTTCACAGGCTTCCATTGTCATTGCCGCCTCATGGTCTACTCTCTGGTATTCCACACCAAGCTTGTCGAGGAAATCATATACCCTGATTTCCTTCTGTAATCTTCCTTCTGTGTTTTCTGGTCTTCCATTCTCTAATTTCATGTCGCCACTCCTATCCTAACCTAAGCGCTCTATACCGGTCAAGGCACGCAAATATTTCCTGTCTTCTCGGCACTGCCATACAGGATACACTGGATGTACTCTCGAACAATTCCGCCAGCGATTTATTCTGCATCACTTCTTCCAGCTCATCTACAATCTGGATCAGATTCTTCTTTCCATCGATCAAATGCTTCTGCGCATATCGTACACAGTAGCCAAGTGCTGCCACCTGTTCGCTATCCGTGATCTGTTCCAAATACCTCAGATCGATCGTATCCCTGTTGATCATCACAGATTCTTTTCCCATCGTCTTCATCTTGATCCTGTCATTTCCGTGAAATGCCTGATCCGGTCGCGGCACTCTGTCATAAGCCGGCTTTTTTGCTAGCTGCTCCGGCACGCTGATCTGTGGGAAGTTCTCTGCTTCTTTTTTCGCCAATACCGTAATATCTTTCGG
>OGEJ01000479.1_pt1 | contig 14594 bp, 6 predicted proteins | sample 1570701 | NCBI WGS metagenome assembly OGEJ01 (sample SAMEA2582140, study PRJEB24529) | metagenome | biome: Human gut stool | place: China | collected 2011
TGAAACCCATATGTACGCTCACTTGAGCATGAATCCATAATCTGGAAAGGGTGTTATGAAAATCGCTACGCTTATAAAAACCACCTTTGTCGTCATCGGAAGGGAGGGTTCTACAGAAAATGGTGCCGGCTTTGTTCAGAGGCTATGGGCAGATGCCAATGGACATTTTGACGAAGTGGCGGATTTGGCGAAGAAAGATGAAAGCGGAAACATTGTAGGCATTTGGGGAGCCATGACGGATTTTTCCCGGTCTTTCCGTCCATGGGAGTCCGGTTTCAGCAAAGGGCTGTATCTGGCCGGAGTGGAATGTCAGGACGAGGCACCGGCTCCCGATGGTTGGACAAAGTGGGTGATTCCCGGCTTTGAATATCTTCAGGCAGAATGTGACGAGCCGGATATCTTCCAGAAAATGCTTGCCCTGCTGGAAGAAAAGCAGTTTTCTCTGGCCGGTGCCGTTCAGGACTTCACCGACCCCGGCACAGGCAAAAACTATATGTTGTTTCCCATCCGCAGGTTGTGACAGAGAAAGAATGAAAGCACAACAGTTAGATTACAAGAATTATCAGATGTAATGCCCTCTAGAGAACAAAAGAAAGCATATACAAAAAAGGCGGGGTCCCAATGGGTACCCCGCCTGAACGAATGTTTGCGGCGGCGTGTTACTCTCCCACACCCTGCCGGGTGCAGTACCATCACCGTGCCAGGCCTTAGCTTCCGGGTTCGGAAAGGGACCGGGCGTCACACCTGGGCCATGGCCACCGCAAAAACCACCACCGACGGCCCGGACCCCCAAAACAGGGACCCCGACCGGCCAAAGAAAACCACCCACGCGCCGCCACCGGCGCGTGCCGTGACGGTCCGGGAACCGGACAGCGGACGCGAACACCGTTTCGTGACCACAGGAACAACGCTCCTTGTCGCCAACAATCCCGCAGCAGCAAAGACGCGGACCCACCCCCACACAAGGGAGGGGGAATGGGCTGCTATGTCGCCGTCGCCCGTTAGTACCGGTCGGCTCCACCCCTCGCGGGGCTTCCACCTCCGGCCTATCAAACACGTGTTCCACATGCGGGCTTCAACGGTTCAAGACCGTAAGGAATCCTAATCTCGGAGCAGGCTTCCCGCTTAGATGCTTTCAGCGGTTATCCCTCCCGAACGTAGCCAACCGGCCGTGCCGCTGGCGCGACAACCGGCATACCAGAGGTTCGTCCACCCAGGTCCTCTCGTACTATGGGCAGGCCTCCCCAGGATTCCAACGAGCGCAGAGGATAGAGACCAAACTGTCTCACGACGTTCTGAACCCAGCTCGCGTGCCGCTTTAATCGGCGAACAGCCGAACCCTTGGGACCTGCTCCAGCCCCAGGATGCGACGAGCCGACATCGAGGTGCCAAACCATCCCGTCGATATGGACTCTTGGGAATGATCAGCCTGTTATCCCCGGGGTACCTTTTATCCGTTGAGCGATGCCGCGCCCGTGCGCCGGCACCGGATCACTATCTCCGACTTTCGTCCCTGCTCGGACCGCCGTCCTCGCAGTCAAGCCCGCTTGTGCGATTGCACTCGACACCCGATTGCCAACCGGGCTGAGCGGACCTTTGAGCGCCTCCGTTACTCTTTGGGAGGCAACCGCCCCAGTTAAACTACCCGCCAGGCACTGTCCCTGAACAGGATGACCGTTCGAGGTGAGACGTCAAACGAGAACAGAGCGGTATTTCACCTTGCGGCTCCGCGCGGGCTGGCGCCCGCGCCTCGAAGCCTCCCGCCTATGCTACACAATCCGCGACTGACGCCAATACCAAGGTATAGTAAAGGTCCCGGGGTCTTTTCGTCCTTCTGCGCTTAACGAGCATCTTTACTCGTACTGCAATTTCGCCGAGCTCCTGGTCGAGACAGCGGGGAAGTCGTTACGCCATTCGTGCAGGTCGGAACTTACCCGACAAGGAATTTCGCTACCTTAGGATGGTTATAGTTACCACCGCCGTTTACCGGGGCTTGAATTCACCGCTTCACCCCCAAGAGGGGCTGACGGATCCTCTTAACCTTCCGGCACCGGGCAGGCGTCAGTGCATATACAGCGGCTTACGCCTTCGCATGCACCTGTGTTTTTGGTAAACAGTCGCTACCCCCTGGTCTGTGCCACCCCCACACGCTCCCGGAGCATGTCCGTTCACCCGCGGGGGTCTCCCTTATGCCGAAGGCACGGGAGCGGTTTGCCGAGTTCCTTGACCAGGATTCGCTCGATCGCCTTGGTATTCTCTACCTGACCACCAGTGTCGGTTTGGGGTACGGGCGGCAACGCGCCTGACGCCGGGGCTTTTCTCGACGGCCTGGACCACCGGATATCGAGCCGAAACGGCTCCCATCATCGCACCTCGCCATACACGCCGCACGGATTTGCCTGTGCGACTGGCTGCGTGCTTGACCACGGAAAACCACCTCCGCGGCCGGCTCCCATTCCGTGTCACCCCTGCGCTCACCTACCACGGCTACGCTCCCAACGCCACGCGCCGGACCCCACCCGAAGGAGGGGAACGGCCCGCGACGGAGGTTAGTACTCACCGCCTCGGTCCTGTCGGTTCGCTGCCGGTACGGGAATATCCACCCGTTCATCCATTCGACTACGCCTGTCGGCCTCGCCTTAGGACCCGACTCACCCGGGGACGACGAACGTGGCCCCGGAACCCTTGGTCATCCGGCGGACGGGATCCTCACCCGTCTCTCGCTACTCATGTCTGCATTCTCACTCCCGCAAAGTCCACGGCACGGTCACCCGGCCGCTTCGCCCCTTGCAGGACGCTCTCCTACCCGGCGCGCATACACGCGCCGCCGCGTCTTCGGTGGTGTGCTTGAGCCCCGCTACATTGTCGGCGCGGGACCACTAGACCAGTGAGCTGTTACGCACTCTTTCAAGGATGGCTGCTTCTGAGCCAACCTCCTGGCTGTCTATGCGGCCCCACATCCTTTCCCACTTAGCACACGCTTGGGGACCTCGGACGACGGTCTGGGCTGTCTCCCTCTCGACGACGGAGCTTATCCCCCGCCGACTCACTGCCGGCATACACATCAACGGTATTCGGAGTTCGGCTGCTGTTGGTACCCCACAAGGGCCCGCAAGCATCCGGTAGCTCTACCCCCGCGATGCAATAAGCCGACGCTGCACCTAAATGCATTTCGGAGAGAACCAGCTATCACGGAATTTGATTGGCCTTTCACCCCTAGCCCCAGGTCATCCCCCCGGTTTTCAACCCAGGTGGGTTCGGTCCTCCACGCGGTCTTACCCGCGCTTCAACCTGCCCAGGGCTAGATCATCCCGCTTCGGGTCCAGGACACGCGACTATAGAAACGCCCTGTTCGGACTCGCCTTCGCTACGGCTGCCCCACGACGGGTTAGCCTCGCCACGCATCACTGACTCGCAGACTCATTTTTCGATAGGCACGCCGTCACCCCACAAGGAGGCTCCGACGGATCGTAGGCGCACGGTTTCAGGAACTCTTTCACTCCCCTCCCGGGGTGCTTTTCACCTTTCCCTCACGGTACTGGTACGCTATCGGTCAGACAGGTATGCTTAGACTTACACCACGGTCGGTGCGGATTCACGCGGGATTCCACGAGGCCCGCGCTACTTGGGACACGCGATCGGAAGACGGCAAGCGTCCAGGTACGGGGCTGGCACCCTCTGCGGCCAGGCCTTCAAGCCTGTTCCCCTGGCAAGCCGTTTTATGACTCCCGCCCGGTCCGTCGGAACCGGGACACGCGCTCCCTCAACACCGCGCACGCAACCCCCGACGGGTATCACGCGCACGCGGTTTGGTCTGATCCGCTTTCGCTCGCCACTACTCACGGAGTATCCCTTCCTGCAGGTACTGAGATGTTTCACTTCCCTGCGTACCCCCCGCAGAAGCCTGCGGTGCCGGCCCATGACGGCCGGCGGGTTGCCCCATTCGGAGATCCTCGGATCGAAGCCATGCTGGAGGCTCCCCGAGGCTTATCGCATCCTCAAACGTCCTTCGTCGGTACTGTCTGCCAAGGCATCCACCATGCGCCCTTGCGGGCGACACAGCCAACGGCCGTGCCATCCCGCGGCTTTCCTGATAGCAAGATTGCCAGACGACAAATCATCGCACTGTTCAAATGATCACAAAACGATCGATCTCGAAACCAAACTCAAAAAGAAGAGTTTGGCGAAATCGCGATAAGCAAAAAGAAAACGAAACCGTTTTCTCTTGCTCGCGTCCACTATCCAGTTCTCAAACCGCCACGCGCCACGCGTTCCGCCACGCGTCCAACGGACGCCGGCCACCCCGCATGGGCATCGGAACCGCGCCACAATGGAAACCACTGTGGGGTGGCGGTCCGGGAACCCAAAAGCACACCCATACCACTCCCGCCATCCCCAAGGGAACAGCAAGCCACCGATCTCTTCCACACCAGCATCCCCACACGGGACCGTGGAACCGTTCCACGCGCATGGGGCACACACCGGACACGAACCGTGTCCTGAACTCTCCGTAGAAAGGAGGTGATCCAGCCGCACCTTCCGGTACGGCTACCTTGTTACGACTTAGTCCCAATCACGAGCCTCACCTTAGACGGCTCCATCCCACAAGGGGTTAGGCCACCGGCTTCGGGTGCTGCCCACTTTCATGACTTGACGGGCGGTGTGTACAAGGCCCGGGAACGCATTCACCGCGGCGTTGCTGATCCGCGATTACTAGCGACTCCGCCTTCATGGAGTCGGGTTGCAGACTCCAATCCGAACTGAGACCGGTTTTCAGGGATCCGCTCCATGTCGCCATGTCGCATCCCGCTGTACCGGCCATTGTAGCATGCGTGAAGCCCTGGACGTAAGGGGCATGATGATCTGACGTCATCCCCACCTTCCTCCGAGTTGACCCCGGCGGTCCCCCGTGAGTTCCCACCATGACGTGCTGGCAACACAGGGCGAGGGTTGCGCTCGTTGCGGGACTTAACCCAACATCTCACGACACGAGCTGACGACGACCATGCACCACCTGTGAACCCGCCCCGAAGGGAGGCCATATCTCTACGGCTGTCGGGAACATGTCAAGCCCAGGTAAGGTTCTTCGCGTTGCATCGAATTAATCCGCATGCTCCGCCGCTTGTGCGGGCCCCCGTCAATTTCTTTGAGTTTTAGCCTTGCGGCCGTACTCCCCAGGCGGGATGCTTAACGCGTTAGCTCCGACACGGAACCCGTGGAACGGGCCCCACATCCAGCATCCACCGTTTACGGCGTGGACTACCAGGGTATCTAATCCTGTTCGCTCCCCACGCTTTCGCTCCTCAGCGTCAGTGACGGCCCAGAGACCTGCCTTCGCCATTGGTGTTCTTCCCGATATCTACACATTCCACCGTTACACCGGGAATTCCAGTCTCCCCTACCGCACTCCAGCCCGCCCGTACCCGGCGCAGACCCACCGTTAAGCGATGGGCTTTCACACCGGACGCGACGAACCGCCTACGAGCCCTTTACGCCCAATAATTCCGGATAACGCTTGCACCCTACGTATTACCGCGGCTGCTGGCACGTAGTTAGCCGGTGCTTATTCGAAAGGTACACTCACCCCGAAGGGCTTGCTCCCGATCAAAAGCGGTTTACAACCCGAAGGCCTCCATCCCGCACGCGGCGTCGCTGCATCAGGCTTGCGCCCATTGTGCAATATTCCCCACTGCTGCCTCCCGTAGGAGTCTGGGCCGTGTCTCAGTCCCAATGTGGCCGGTCGCCCTCTCAGGCCGGCTACCCGTCGAAGCCATGGTGGGCCGTTACCCCGCCATCAAGCTGATAGGACGCGACCCCATCCCATACCGATGGAACCTTTCCCGGAAGGACATGCATCCAACCGGAGCATCCGGCATTACCACCCGTTTCCAGGAGCTATTCCGGTGTATGGGGCAGGTCGGTCACGCATTACTCACCCGTTCGCCACTCTCACCCGGAAGCGAACCCCCGGGATCCCGTTCGACTTGCATGTGTTAAGCACGCCGCCAGCGTTCATCCTGAGCCAGAATCGAACCCTCCATAAAAAAAACCATGAAGAGAACCGAAAACGACTCTCACAAGAAAATTGACGATCGCCTTATAAGGAAAGGCGCATCGCACGAAAACCCCACCGTCCTTCAAGGCCTCCCGGCCACTCGCCGCAACACGGCGAGCCGACGATGGACTGGCAATCATTGACTATAAAGAAGTAGTACAGATACGCTCTTGAGTTCTCAAACCACCACCGCGCCGGCAGACCGCCCCGAACCATGGGAGCCGGGCCGCCGTGCCGGGCAGCAAGAGATAAACATACACGGGAACCCGCGCCCGCGCAACCCCGCAGGCACGGAAGGACCCGGAACCGTTGCAAACACACGCCTCCCCCGGCGTGTCGAAAACCCGGGAAAACCAACCGGAAATCACCGACACCACCAGAATAGCCCCGCAAAACTACGTCCAGATGAACGCCATCCGAACAACAAACGGCGTGTCGCACACATCGTAAGGCAAAACGCCAAAGCCAACCGACGCCAATCGCAAATGAAAGCAATGAACTCATAAACGCCGCGAAGCCCGAAACGAGCCTTTTCCGATTACACAAGGCGCAAGGGCGGCGAACGAAGAAACTTCCGATATGAAAAAGCCGGAAGCAACTGCACGAACAGCTGACTTCCGGCTTGATCATTCACTGATCATTCAGTTATGGGATACAGAAACGAGATTACTCGGCCTTATCGGGCTCGACCGTAGCCACGGTCTTCCTGCGGGCCATGTAGCGCTTGATGGTCAGAGCCTCGAGCGCAAGGGCCAGCACCGCGGTCACGCCCCAAGCCACATACATGGCGGTCTTCCAGACCGGGGTCGCAACCTTCGGCTCGCCATCCGCATACTGCCAGCTGTTGGCTGCGGTGTACAGGATGTTGTGAGCAGCCTGACGCATTGCCTTCACGGAAGTCGCGGACTTGTCGGTGATGTGGTTGGTGATCTTAGTGGTGGCGAGCATCGCATCGTTGCCCGCACGCACTTCCTGATCAGCGTTCTGGTAGCCATAACCGCCGAAGTAATCAGTCAGGACGAAGCCCTTGAAACCCCACTCGTCGCGTAGGACGGTCTTCAACAGAGCGGCATCGCCACCGGCATAAGTGTTACCGATGTAGTTGAAGGCGCTCATGACGGCCTGTGCACCGCCTTCCTTCACACTCATCTCGAACGGCTTGAGATAGATCTCACGCATGGCCTGCTCGTTGGACCAGGTGCAGAGCATCTCGGTACGCTTAGTCTCCTGATCATTCATGGCGAAGTGCTTCATGAAGGAGTACACACCCTTTTCCTTGGCGCCGGCAATCTGATTGGACGCCATGGCACCGGAGAGCAGGGCATCTTCCGAGAAGTACTCGAAGGTACGACCGGAGAAGGCATTGCGATGGATGTTCATGGCCGGCGCATACCAACCAGCCACATGCATGTCATGAGCCATGTCTCCAATCATCTCTCCGAACTGCTTGGCCAAATCCTTGTTCCAGGTGCAGGCGAATGCAGTGGAGGCAGGGAAACCGATGGAACCGACGCCGGTGAAGTTGTTGTTCAGCGATGCCGGGCCGTCAGCGTCGGTCAGTTGGACCTTGCCGACGGACTTCACAGCCTGAGTACCATAGCCGCCGTTGGCGATGAGGTTGTCCATATCATCGAAGGTGAGCTGGTCAAGAAGCTTGTCCCAATCGGCATCGTCATAGTCCTTGCCATACATATCGGCTAGCTTCAGACCATTCTTGGCGCCGGTGGTCGGCATTTCGTCGGAATCGTCGTCGAACTTGGTCGGATCGTAATTCGAATTGTTGTAGAAGGTCTCCTTGGCCTTGTCAGACATTTCGAAATTGGTCGGAGCCGCAGTGGCTTCCTTGTAGTTCGCGAAGTGGTTCGCACGACTCAGGTAGGTCACATCGCCCGCGACGTCATCGAACTGGTTCGTGGCCACGGCCTGGTCACCGCTATGCGTGTTCGAATCGGAATCATAGGTGATGGTGTCATCCACGGTGACCTTCTGATCGGCGATCACGGTATGCGAGTCGGACTGGATGGAGATGTCGTAGTCGCCCTTCTCCAGCACGTATGCCTTCGCGTCCTTGTAGTCATAGGAGGCCATGTCGTCATCATCGAATTCGACCTTCACCGTCTCGGAGGCACCAGGCTTGAGTTCCTTGGTCTTCTCGAACGCCACCAGGTTCGTGCTGGCCTTCTCGATGCCGCCATCGGTGTATGGCGGGTTGTAGTAGACCTCGACCACGTCCTTGCCGGCCTTGTCGCCGGTGTTGGTCACGGTCACGTCCACGGTGACCTTGCCATCCTTATAGGTCACATCATTGAGCTTCTGCTCGAACGAGGTGTACGACAGACCATAGCCGAACGGGAACGCGACCATGGAATCATAATCGATGGCCCCCTCGGCCGCAGCGGTCTCATAGAACTTATAGCCCACATAGATGCCCTCGGAATAATTCACGAAAGCCGGGATGGCAGTGATGTCATCGCCAGTGAAGCCCTTATACTTTGCGGCCTTGTCCGCCATGTTGGTGTACTCGAACTTGCCGAAGTTGTTGTACGACACGGAAGTGGCCAGGTCCTTGAGGAAGGTATCGGAGGTCTTTCCGGAAGGATTGGTTTTGCCGGCGAGCACGTCGCCCAAGGCGGAGAAGCCGGTCTGACCTGCCGGCGGACACCATACCACGGACTTGATCTGCGGATAGTTGGACAGGAAGTCAAACTGGAAGGTGTTGGCACCGTTGTAGACAAGCGTGACCTTATCGAAGTTCTTGGTGACCAGGTCGATCATGTCGCGCTCGGTCTGGGAAAGCTGCAGGAAGCTTTCACCATCCTTAAAGTCCTCATAATCCTTGGAATTGTTGGTATAGGTGATACCGTCAGCCTTCATGTTCGTGGGAAGATCGGCACCCTCGCCGCCGACGCGGGTGATGGTGATGACGGCTTCATCGGAAAAGCTCTTGGCGTCGGAGATCAGCTTGTCGGAATACTGCTTGGCCGGAACCTCAGGCAGGGTCCAGTCCTGCGCCCACATGCCGACTTCCGGACGATCCGAACGATAATCGGTGTACAGCTTGGACAATTCGGAATTGGTCTCGATTCCGGCTTCCTTCATGCCATCGAGCAGGGAGGTGGTGGCATACTGCTTGCTCATCGAACCGGAGCCGGTGCCGCCATAGACCGGATTGGTGGAGCCCCAGCCGAACACGTTGACCTTCTTGTTGGACAACGGCAGGTTGGAGTCGTCGTTCTTGAGCAGGGTAATCGCTTCCGACTGCACCTCCTTGGCCAACTCGTTGGCCTTGGATACCGTGGTGTCGGAAAGCTCGTACTTGGTGATGGTCGCATTGTTCAGCAATGTCGACAACGGACCGGACATCATCATGGACACGGCGACGACGATGCCGACCAGTGCCACGATCCAAGATTCGGAATGGATGATTTTACGGGTTGCGATTTCCTTGACCGTCTTCCTGTTGACGGCGAAGGTGATGATCAGCGCGAGCACGAACAACACGCCAATCGCAATCAGATACGACGTCAGCGAACCGAGAACGTTCATGACGTCAGCCATGTTGATCTGCAGCATGGTATGTCTCCTCCTTGATTCTCATAACCAAACGACATGCAGCCTCGATACCGTTGTCGAAGCCAAGCGACTACACGGCACTGCCCCGCGCCGCTGCGTCACCAAGAAGTGAGGACACCTCTTCATGCCGATGTTTTGATTTCATCAAACCCCGTCCGAAAAGGGTCAGTCATTCTCCCAGCCTGTCGATTCGCGTGCATAATCTGCATGTATTCCGTGCATGATTTGCATGGAAAATACACCCTTTCAGCGCGTGAGAGACAAGAATAAGATGCCGCAAAGTACGATGGTTGCCATGAGCGACTTAAGCGCATTGAATCTGGAAGAGGGCAGCCTCGTAGGCGGCTATACGCTGATCGCCCGACTTGGCTCGGGCGCGATGGGATCGGTATGGCGTGTGCGGGACGATGGCGGTCACCAGTATGCGATGAAGATTCTGCGCGACTCCCTGACCGAAGACGGCACCTCGGCGGAGGCCTCCCGCGATCAGATGACGGCCCGCGAACGACTGCGTCGTGAGGCGATGTCGCTGCAGAAAGTACGTCATCCCGGCGTATGCGGCATCGTCGACATGGAACTCGACGACGCCCTGGCATTCATCGTCACCGAGCTGATCGAGGGGAAGAACCTGCGCGAAGACGTACGCATCAACGGCCGTTACGTCGGCGATGATCTGGAGCGACTGTCCCGCAAGCTCATCGCAGCAGTGCAGGCGGTGCATGCGGCCGGCATCGTGCACCGCGACATCAAACCGACGAACGTGATGGTATCCACCACCGGCCCGGTATTGGTGGATTTCGGCATCGCCATGGGCGAGGGTGAAAGCCATGTGACCCGCACTGGCCTAGTGATGGGTACACCGGGCTTCATCGCGCCGGAAATCATTGACGGTACCGAATCGGATGAGATGACCGACTGGTGGTCGGTGGCGTCGGTATTGGCGTTCGCCGCGACCGGCGAGCCGGTATTCGGTACGAAACCGATGATGGCGGTGCTGGAACGTTCGGCCGCCGGTAATGCGAACCTGTCCGGATTGCCTGCCGGCACCATGGCAGCGCTTCGATCGGCGCTCGATCCGGACCGTTCGAAGCGCTGCACACCGGATGCGTTGCTGCAGGCGATTGCGTTGGATGCACTCAACCCGCTGGTTTGGCAACAGGCACAACAGTCTGCACAAACCCCGCCCGCAGGTGACGCGACGGAGATGATGCCCCCTTTTGATGAATCCGCCCAAGGAGACGTCTCCAACCCGCGCGCATTATGGTATTTGCAGGACGACGTCGGAGGAGAAGACGCCATCGGTACGCAGACCATGCCGCGAATCGGAGAGGCCACGCAGGTCATCGCCGCCGACACGGACGCACCTACCAGGACGCTTGGAACCATGGATGCAGGCACCGACGTCATACCGACACAAGGTGGCACGCGACCACTTCCGCGGACTTTGCGGGGCGAACAAACGCAAACGATGCCGACCATGCCGATGCAGGATGCCTGGAATCCGCAAATCGCACCGACGCAGGTTGACCCGACCATCAAACCGGCCTTGCAACGCGTGGTGAATCAATCAACGGCACAGGCCGCACCGCAACCGTTGCCGCCGTCCGTAATTCCGCACGCCGACATCGCGCAAAGCCAACAACTACCGATGCAGCAGCCGTCGCAGCCATACGTAGCCACCGGCCAGCCATCGCAATTCGCGTCGGCCATGCCGCAGAACGCAATCGACCCGAACGCGCCGCAACCGCCGAATCCCGCGGATGTCAAACGCGGTGAATATCTGTCGCGGGGCGTGCTGCCCTGCGCTCTGCTCTCCATACCGGTGGCGATCTGCGCATTGCTCTCCCCTTGGATGGCGCTCGGCGTGGCCTTGGCACTCAGCTGGGTGCTGTTCACCATCGGATGCAATGTGGAGTCACAGCTTGAACGCGAAGGCCGCCGAGGCGGCGAACGACGGAAATCCGATTGGGCCATCCGCGTGGCCAGCCTGCCTTGGCACATGCTCAAAGGCTTTGGCTACGCCTGTGCCCGCATGCTGATCATGGTGATCATCATGGCATTGGGATTGGCGATATCCACGCTTGCCTTGCATCTGCCATATGCGCTGCTCGATGTCGACCTTTTCGGTCTGACCGTTCCCCTGCCGACATTCACCGAGGGACCGCTTTCGCAAAGTGGACTCGTACAGGCGGGATTCGGCGTAATCGGCTGGCTGGTGGCAGCCATCGCGCCGGGCGCGATGGTGATGCGGCTCGGCGCCGGGTCATTACGCGGCGCACGGTAGACGGCCGAGCATTATCGGGCGAACGCCCTCGAAACCGTGCGACGTACCGCTCCGAATCTCCCTTACGTATCGATAAGGTCTCGCCGTTACTATGGTGCACAGCAACATGGTGCCGCAATCACTGGGAAAGGAATGGGATGGCCCAGAGCAACAAGAACGCGCAGAAGCGCGAGAGCCGCGCCGAGCGGAGGGCCGCCGAAGCCGCGGCCATCAAGGCGCGTGCCGAACAGGCGGAAAAGGAACGCAAGCAGCAGACGATGATCGGCGCCATCGTGGTGGCGGTATTGGTGATTCTCGTCGCCATCGGCGCGTTCACCGTCTATCACAACATACACAAGACAAGCGATGCGCAGGATGAGCTCACGGTCGAGCAGACCTATGACAAACTGCAGGAAGTCAAGAACACGCCGACTTTGGTCGACAAGAAGGGCGGCCTGCTGATTTCCAAGAACGGTTACGGCAAATCCGTGGAAGGCGCGCCGACCATCGCCATCTATATGGACTTCCTGTGCCCCGGTTGCGGCAATCTGCATCGTCAGCTGGATGAGGATCTGCAGAAAATGATCGATGCGGGTCAGATTAACCTGGATCTGCATTTCATGGCGTTCATGGATCGCTGGTCCACCGACGAATATTCCAGCCGTGCAGCCAACGCCGCCATGTATCTGGCCGAGCATGACAGCAATCCGGAGCATCTGATCTCCTTCTTGGAAAAGATGTATACCCAAGACTTCCAGCCGGAGGAAGGCGCGAACTACAAGTCGGTGAGCGACGCCAAGATCAAGAAGCAGATGATTGCGGCCGGCGTTTCCAAGGATGTCGCCGACAAGGCGTTCAACCGCGAATATCAGGATTGGCTCGACGCCATTGACACGTATACGCCGAAGCGTTCCGAATTGTGGAATGTGAGCGGCAACTACAAGGGCAGCATGACCACGCCTACGGTGACCATCAACGGCAAGTTCTGGGATATGAACCAGCTGTCGACCGCCAAGATGACCACCGCTGAAGGCCTGCTCGAAGCCATCGGACTCAAGGCGGATCAGGTCGGCGTCGCCGGCGATATGCCGTCCATCGGTTCCAAGAAAGGTCCGATTTCCGTCACCACCGGCGAGTAGTGACCAGCCACCAGCGCGCCCTAAGGCGCACAAGTCGAGTTGACTGCTTTGGGTGCGCTGGTTATGCTATTCAAGCGTTCCACTTTTCGAAAATCCATTTCGGCAGGTGACAACAAGCCTCCTTAGCTCAGATGGCCAGAGCGGCCGCCTTGTAAGCGGCAGGTCGTCGGTTCGATCCCGACAGGAGGCTCGAACCCGATTTCTCTCGGGAATAATTCTTACCATGGGTAAGTAATCCAGAAGCCTTCCCCCAACTTGTGGCTTCTGGAAATCGGGCGAGGCGTCCCCCAACCTGTCTCGCCCGATATAGGGGGCAGGACATCCCCTTCTCTCCTGCCCCCTTTTTCTTTTTCTAATCCCCGAAAATGTGGCGGTATGGCCAATGCGCCGGAAAAACCGGTCTCTCATTCTGCACCGACCATTAGAATGGCGACGTTATATGCCTGTATCGGAAAGAGGAGCTATGGCGAGAAGATGGACCCCTCAGAGGTTTGTGATGCTACGCCGTGTACGTGTTGTCATCTGCGTCACGACGGTCACCCTCGCTTCGGTGCTGGCATTCGGAGTAGGGGCACGCAAGACGGTGGCATTGACGGTGAACGGCGAGACCACCACCGTGACCACGTATGCGATGAGCGTTGACCGTCTGTTGCAGGAACAGCAGGTGAAGGTGAAGACCCACGATCTGGTGGAATCCACATCATCCGGCACCCTGCAAAACCATTCTGTAGTGACAGTACGCAGCGCCTATCAGACCACCGTCACCATCGACGGCCAAGAAGTGCCGTTCTGGACGGTGGCGACCAGCGCCGATCAGCTGCTTGGATTCTTCGAGGCGAACGAAGCGGAGGCGTCGAAGATCACCGTCAACATCGATAACGTTTACAACAAGCTCACCGGAGGCCTGGTCATCAATCAGAACGGCCCGGTGACCGTCATCGCCGACGGTAAAAGTTCCGTATCGCCCAACGGCAAGCTGCCGGCGGCCTCCATTCTCGATTCCAAAGGAATCATCCTGAACAAGGAGGATCGCGTCAGCGTCGAAAAAGACAATGGCGAGACCATTCTGCGCGTACAACGCGTAACGCATGACGAGCAGACACGTACGAAAACCGTGCCGCACGGCACCCAGACCATCATCGACGCGAGTCTGCAGCCCGGCGAAGCCGTGGTAAGGCAGGAAGGCGAGGATGGCGAAATCCAGCAGACCTATGACGTCACCTATGTGGACGGCGTTGAGGAAAGCGAAAAGCTGATCAACGAGGTGACCACGAAAATCGCCATCGATCAGATCATCGCCGTCGGTCCGGAAAAGACCGAGAGCTCCGACGCCGACAACGGCCAGGCCGATTCCGGAAGCAACGACAGTGATTCGAGCAAGTCCGACAAGAAAGACGAGTCGGACAAGAAAGATTCGGATTCGACCGACAAGAAGAACGATTCCTCCGAGAAGAACAATTCGACGTCCACTCCGACCACTGAGCCAACGCAAACACCGACCCCAACGCCGACGCCGACACAGCAACAACAACAGCAACAGACACAGACGAAAACGAACTCTTCG
>OGEJ01000481.1_pt1 | contig 14563 bp, 13 predicted proteins | sample 1570701 | NCBI WGS metagenome assembly OGEJ01 (sample SAMEA2582140, study PRJEB24529) | metagenome | biome: Human gut stool | place: China | collected 2011
CCATTCTTGGCATCGGCTATGTCTGCTACGGCGGCTGGCTGTGTAAGCAGTGGGGCGTAGGCGAAAGCAAAACAGAGACACCGGCTCATACAATGGCAGACGGTGTTGACTATGTACCGGCAAAAGCTCCGGTTCTTATGGGACACCATTTCTCATCCATCGCAGGCGCAGGCCCGATCACCGGACCGATCGGTGCAGCTATGTTCGGATGGCTTCCGGTGACCTTATGGATCCTCATCGGAGGTATTTTCTTCGGCGGTGTCCATGACTTCGGCGCACTGTTCGCATCTGTCCGCAGCAAAGGACAGTCCATCGGAGAGATCATCTCCGCAAACATGAGCAAACGTGCAAAGCAGCTCTTCATCATCTTCTCTTACCTGACCCTGATCTTAGTCGTAGCTGCATTCGCTTCGATCGTTGCTTCCACATTCGGCGCAGTTTACGATGAAAGCGGCGCTCTTGATATGGCGAAATCTGCGACTCCGGCAACTGTAGCAATGATCTCGATCCTGTTCATCCTGATCGCGATCGTGTTCGGTTTCTGTGTATACCGCCGCAACATGCCGATGGGCATCGCTTCCGTATTCGGCGTTCTTGCGATCGTTCTGATCATGGCGATCGGAATGAACTTTCATCCGATCTACCTTTCCACAAAGACATGGATGTGGATCGTTGGTCTCTACATCGCCATCGCTTCTGTAACACCGGTATGGATCCTTCTCCAGCCGCGTGACTACTTAAGCTCCTTCCTTCTCTACGCGATGTTGGCAGTCGCAGCGTTCGGTGTCATCGTCGCTCATCCGACCTTCGACTCCACCTTCCCGGCTGTGACAAGCTTTGCAGTTGACAATGGAAATGGTACCCAGTACATGTTCCCGGTGCTGTTCACGACCGTTGCCTGCGGTGCGATCTCCGGTTTCCACTCTCTGGTATCTTCCGGTACCACATCCAAGCAGCTCGACAAAGAGACTGACGCGAAACCGATCGCTTATGGCGGAATGCTCTTAGAGTGTGTTCTCGCAGTTTTAACTCTCTGCGCCATCGGTTACGCTTACAAGTGGAACGCGGTTCATCCGGACCAGGCGTTAAAGGGCGCGACAGCGATCTTCGGCGGCGGTATCGCTCACATGATCGACGATATCATCCCGGGAAGCTACAGCATTTTAAACTCCTTACTGGTACTTACATATTCCGCATTCTGCCTGACTTCTCTTGATACCGCAACCCGTCTTGCGCGTTTCATGTTCCAGGAGTTCTGGCTGGAGCCGGGCGAAACTGCTGCTGATATCAAAGAGGGCTGGAAAAAGGTTATGGTAAATCCATACTTCGCTACGATCCTCACGGTTGTTCTGGGCATCCTTCTCGGTATGAACGGATACGGAAAGATCTGGGGGCTCTTCGGAGCTGCAAACCAGCTTCTTGCAGGTATCGGCCTCTTAGCCGTTGCCACATGGCTCGGAAACATGGGCAAAAACAACAAGATGTTCCTGATCCCGATGGCATTCATGATCGTCGTTACGATCACATCCCTTGCACTCACAGTTAAGAACCAGATCGGCATGATCGCTGCAGGCGGCGCTGACTGGGGTCCGTGGGCACAGACGATCCTCGGAATCCTTCTGATCTTCCTTGCGATCATCCTTGTTATTGAGGGTGTACAGACACTGTCCAGACAGAAGGCGGCCAAGGCTTAAGTGCCGGGTAAATGATCAGATATTTTAAGAATTGAAAAAGACACGTCATACAGGTTTTAAGTGAAATCTGTATGGCGTGTCTTTTGGTTTACCGGATCTTTTAATCCCGATTTTTCTGTTGTCTGGCAACCGTCCGCCTTTCCATGCGCGGCTTTACAGTGGAATTTTTCTGCCACTTTCCAACCTGCCTGTGGACTGGCAACTCTACAAATAGTTATTTTACCAAAGTTCATACTCCTCAACTGCTTTTGTGAGCTCTTCCCTAAAATCCGGATGAGCGATCTTTATTAATTCTTTTGCACGCTCTTCTACCGTAAGTCCCCTAAGCCATGCGATTCCATATTCGGTAACAACATAGTCCACATCATTTCTGGATGTTGTTACAACTGCTCCTTCATGAAGGAACGGAACAATTTTTGATTTTAATACTTTATTACCGTTCTCGTCCTTTGCATAATATGTGGAATGCATTGCCAGAATTGACTTTCCTCCCGGTGACATCTGTGCGCCCTGAACCGTCTCAGACTGTCCGCCTGTTCCGGACCACTGATGATATCCAACGGTCTCGGAAGCCGCCTGCCCCATAAGGTCCATCTCCAGTGTCGTGTTGATTGATACAAATTTATTGTTCTTTCCGATCGTATATGGATCGTTCGAAAACGTGCTTGACTTAAACAATACGCTCGGATTATCATCAAGGAAATCATATAGTCTCTGGGATCCCATCGTAAAAGAACATACTGAATAACCGTTGTAAAATCCTTTCTGTGAATTATCAACTGCCCCACACTCGATCAAGTCGACCATAGTCTCCGTGAACATTTCTGTATGAATTCCAAGATGCTTTTTTGTTTTCAGTTCATTTGCAACTGCGTTCGGAATGTTTCCGATTCCAAGCTGGATCGTTGAACCATCTTCCACCAGCGATGCTACATTCTTTCCAATCTTCTCGTCCACATCCGTATACGGAACGACCACCGCAGTCGGAATCGGTCTGTCACTTTCAACAAGGACATCTGCCTCTGAAACGTGAACCAGTGTATCCCCAAATGTCCTCGGATAATTTTTATTTACCTCAAGAATCACATATGCCCCTGCGTTAATCAAATCACGCTCATAAATCGCGCTGATGGAAAGTGTCATATATCCACAGTCATCCATCGGAGAAACTGTCGCCATGACCACCGGTCTTCTTCCCTCAAAGCGTACCCGATCCAAAGTCTTTTTTAAGACGGTTGTGGAACACTGCGGAACTGCGCTGACAAGCTTATTCGGTCTTTCTTTTCTCAATGCGGCGCTGAAAAACCATCCATGATGGGACATGATCTTCTTCATTTCCGGATCATGCAGCGCCGGATAATCCATCGGAAGACAAGTGTTTAATATAATATCCCGAACTCCTGTATCTTTTAAATGCTGCAATTCCTGTAAAATTCCTACAGGCTCCGCTGCTGCCTGGGCTGTAAAGATCCAATCACGATTCCGAATCATTTCTATCGCGCCTGCCGCTGTTTTCTTTTTCTGATTATATAAATCTATGTATTTGCTCATATATTTCCTCCATGCTGATATTTATTTAACCGTTAAAACCACATCGGAAATGTTCCGATTGAATTCATGATAAGGATCAGGATAAAGCTTACCACTCCCGCAATGGTCGATGGAATACATACAGCTTTTACAGTATCTCCAACAGTCAGTCCAGACGCGTCCTTCATATACCAGAAGGTTACATCTGTCGGAATAAGAAGGACAAGCTGTCCAATTCCGCAGATAAGACCAAATGCCATTAAAGAAGCTCCGCTGTCAACGAATGTTGACATGAACAGTGAGATTGCTGTGGATCCAGCAACTGTTCCAGCTCCGGTTCCCGCATGAAGGGCTACAAGAAGGATCAGGGCAAGCCACAACAAGTTGATACTCGTATTAGAAAGCATTCCCACGATATATTCACCAACACCTGCTGCCTGAAGAACTCCTGCATAAACGTTTGCGAAACCAAGCATGGTAAGTACAGTTCCGGATTCCTTGATTCCGTCCGCAAAGATCACAGTTGAAGCTCTCGGAAGATAATTTCGAAGTGTCCACATAGAAATCATAGTGATGATAAACATGGATATTCCGGTATTACCGATAAAGGAAAGAAATCCTCTCATAAAGCTGCCATCCGGCGTAAAATACGGTGCGAAAGAACCAATTGTGATCGTTGCGATCGGAATAAGAATAAGGGCAAGAACTAATAATGCAGATGGTTTTGTCGGATCTGCGCTTAAATCAATTGCCTCAGCATCGATCTCATCTACGTGTCCTTTTTTCTTGAGATGGTTTGAAAATAAATAAGCAAAGATCGTGCTGACGATCGCGCCAGGTATCGTGATCAAAATTCCATAGATCATATACCAGCCGATATCGATGCCAAGAAGTCCTGCGAAAAGTACCGGACCGGATGTCGGTACGACCGCGCATGCTGTAAGCAGAGACGGAACGACAAATGCTGTGAGGTATGCCGGAACCGGTCTTCCTGTCAGTTTTGACATTGGTCGAAACATTGGAATCACAATTGCGCAGGATGCCAGAAGTCCTACCGGAATGGAAAGGATATATCCGACAATTGCCATCGCGATCAGATCATATTTGTTTCCCACAATGCGTACCATGAATTTTGCAAATTCTGTTACACCGCCTGACTCATTTAAATACTGGCTGAATGTAAACGCAAAAACCATCAAGATACCCGTACTGACTAAAATACTTCCGAATGAGCTATTAAACGTTCCGGCAATTGAACCGAAATCAACTCTTCCAATAATGGCTGCCACGATCGCGCCGATAAAAAGACAGAGTGACGGATTCAACTTTTTCGACAGGATCAGGACAATGATCACTGCCAGCGAAATCACGAACGTCCAAAGTAAATACATATCATTCATACATTTTCCTCCTTCGTGTCTTTATGTATTTATTTGCTAAATTCAATATATCATTCTTTGTTTTTTTAGTAAAATTGACAAAATTCATCAACTTTATTCCTAAAATTCATGAGCTCATTCTTGTAAGATTCCCCTCCCAAAAATTTTCCTCTCCGACTCTTTCCTACAGCTATTATCCGGATTTATGGCAACAAAAAAGATCTCCACGCACGGTTCTGATTCGTACGTGAAAATCTTCCTAATAGTTCTGTCATTCTATAAAATTTTTTACAACATTATTCCGGCACATTTCCCAGAAATTCTGCATTGCTGATGTCACCGGTCTGTCTTTTCTCCGAATCACCGACATGCCCCAGCCGAAATCCGGGTCACTCAGATGGATCTGTTTTACTCTGGAATTATTGAATTTTTCAATCAGCGGTCTCGGCAGAATACTGATTCCCTGATTATTTGCTACCATTTCGAAGATAAACTCCCATTGATTGCTTTCAAAGGCAAATACTGGTTCACAGTTTATTTCCCTGAATTTACTCATCACAAAATCATAGTATTTATATTCTTTTCCAACCATAAGAATCGGCTCTCGAATAATTTCAGACGCAGAGACACTCTTTCTGTCCGCAAACGGATGGTCATTTGATACAAGAAGAACCGCCTCTGACTGTACAACCGGCTCTTTTTCAATTCTCTGATCTTCAAACGGCTCAATGACAACACTCATATCAAGTACCCCATCCAGCACCATCTTAATTCCTTCTTCAGTGTTTACTTCTTTTACAAGCAAGCTGCTTGATGGATATTGCCTTTTATATTTATAGATCATAGAGGAAAAGTACATTGCACCGGACGTCGGAGTGATTCCTATGCTGAATTCATCCTTATTCTTTTCAAGTTCACAGAGAAGCTGCTTTGTTTTTTTATCGAAAAAATCCAGTATTTCTGAAGCATAGACAAACACTGTCTCTCCATCTCTTGTGAGCTGAAAGTCTTTAGCTCCCCGATCGATCAAAACGGTACCAAGTTCACTCTCCAAAGACTGAATTGCCTTGCTCAATGCTGACTGTGTCACAAAAAGTTTATTGGCTGCCTTCGTAAAACTCTTTAGCTTTACCGTTTCAGCAAAATATTCCAATTGTCGGTTATTCATAGCAACCCCCCTTTTCCTACCCCAATATGCTTATTGTACCACTCCCTTTCCCTTTCATGCAATGAAAAAAGACACCATACTAGTGTCTTTTTTCATCTTCCTATTCATTCCGAATCGCCGCCAGCGGACTTAATTTCATCGCCCGCAGTGCCGGGAAAAGTCCGGCCAGCATGCCGATGAGGACCGCAAAGACCACAGCGGATCCGGAAAGCCACAGCGGGATCCTTGAGATCGCTCCGGAGCCGCCGGTCATGCCGGAGAGACTGGCTCCCAGAAACTTATTGATCGCCGCGGAGACGCTGTAGCTTAAGCCAAGTCCCAGAACGCCTCCCATAAATCCGATAAATCCTGCCTCCATCAAAAACATCGTCCGGATATCTCCAAGCGCACATCCCAAAACCTTCAGCACACCGATCTCCTTCGTTCTCTCATAGATGGACATCATCATCGTGTTTGCAATTCCGATTGCCGCCACAAACAGCGATACAGCACCGATGCCTCCGAGGACCGCCTGGATCATATCCGTCTGCTGCTGGGCCTGTTCGAGCCACTGCATGCTGCTGTAGGCCTCATAGCCCATATCTGTGATCGCTTTCTGGACCTCCGTCACATGTTCCATATCGTCCACATTCACATAAACCATATTGTAGACAAAATAATTGTAGGGTTTTCCCTTTTTATTTGTCGGCTGTCCGGGGATCGGGTTCTTCCGGTAGATTTTTTTCAGCTGGGTCTTTAACAGATCAATATCCGTGTAGATCTGGTATCCATACTCAGAAAATCCGTTCTCGCCGCCATCCACCAGAGCACAGGCCGGGAAAAGATACTTTTTCTGGCTGTTTTCATCCCCGTTTCCCATATTCTGGAACATGGTAAAAAACGGCTTGTGTATAAGATCCACTTTGGAAAGATCCTCACCGTCCCAGCTTCCCTTTCCGGTCTTGCTGTTATAAAAGTTGTCGGAAACCATATTTCCGACGATAAATTCCAGAGTCGCCGCATTCTTATCCGGAAGCTTTCCCTCCGCCAGCGGAATCTGTTCCAACTCCTCCCTTGGCATTCCCACAATGTTCGAATATCCCTGATAAACTCCCTGCTTCAGATTCACATCTGTCTCCAGGATCGGGGACACACTCTTCACATGTGGGATCTTCGCAAGCTTCGTCACCGTGGCGTCCACGAGGTAATCGTCCTCGGACTGGTTCCCGTATCCGGAACTGATCTGGATCCTTGTGAGACTTCCGAAGGAAGCATAGGATTCCACGGTATTTTCCTTCAATCCGATTCCCAGAGAGACCATGACTACGATGGAGGCCGTGCCGATGACAACACCCAGAACGGTAAGTCCCGTCCTGAGTTTCCGTCTGCGCAGGTTATTGATGCTCATGATGAGCAGATCAAAGAATCTCATCGTCCATTCCCGCTTTCTTCTTTTTGCGTCTGATGACCACAAGGATCACAGCTGCAAGGACCACTCCCACGATTCCCACCGGAATTGCGAGATGTTTCAGTTTATCCGTCGTGGACGGTTCCGGCTGTATATCGTCACTGCTCCAGGTATCATCAACATTGCTTTCATCCATGCTCTGATCCTCATTTACCATAAGCTGGATCTCTTTCTCGACCGTAGAGACTTTTCCGTTCTCATCCTCATATGTAATGGAGAGTTTTACCTTTCCGTCATCCATGGTCGGGGCGATCCCGTTGATCATCGTATCCACGTTTCCGCTTTTTCCGGGTTCGATATTTCCAACATAAGCCTCATTCTTCTGGATAGAATCAGCCTCAAAGACCGCGTTCACGTTATAGAGCATGACTTTTCCGGTGTTGTTGATGGAAAACATCACGTTTGACTCTTCGCCTACGGAAATAGCATCCGGCATGACCTCGATGGTGCCGGTATTTAACCGTGCCTCCTGCTTTAATCCAACCGCGATCTTTACGGCTTCCTTCGCGTTCTTGAATTCCGGGCTGTCATACTGCTCATTGATCGTGATCGTGTAGGAACGCTGTTCCGCTGTGGGACTTGAAGAAAATTTTATCGTCAGCGTGTCGGATGCTCCCGGTGCCAGAGAATTAACAACCACGGAGTTTGAACCGTTCACCGTCGTAAATACCGGACTGTCGCTCACTGTTTCCGACTCGAAGGTAAACAGGATGTTGCTGGCTGCGATACTGTTGGAAGCGTTTTTCATGCGCACCTTCAGCGTAAAATCCTGTCCGGCATAGATCTCCGCAGGATCCGTCTCAAAGCTGTCGACGATGATACGCGCCTTTGTTCTTTCGTTCTCGCCTGCTTCAGAATCCAGAGAATCATCCTCGTCTTTTCCATAGACCCGCACATAAAAGGTATCCTCAATGGGAGCAGCAAAGTTTCCATTCTCATTTTCCCGGTAACGGATCTTAAACTTGATCGGATAATAGCCGGATTTCGCCTTTTCCCGCACCGCCATGCTGAATGGAACCGCCACCGTCTGATCCGGATTCATATTTCCCATCTGCCGGTCATAATTTCCGTCATTGATCTCGAACGGAAACTTCGCGATATCCTCAGAGAGCTCCATATCGACACGTACATCGTAGGCGGTCTTATAACCGGTATTTCTCACATTTACATCGAAATTCATGACCTCGGAATAGTTCGCGGACGGGGTGGGCTGATTCTCGCCGAGGGCGAATGCTACCGGCTCGGAGTTGTCCTCATTTGTCTCACTGGTTCCTGTTGTCTTCTTTGTCTCGATCCACGCCATGATCGTCTTTGCGTACTCGGATGACATTCCGTCCTCGCCCTGAGCGCGCTTCGAGATATAGATCAGGATCGGATAGTATCCCTCTTCCAGACCTTTTTTTACATTGACATTCAGGTTGACGGTCTTTTTCGCTTTTTTATTTACATGACCGACCTTGTAATGGCGGTTTAAAGAATCTGTCACCTCAAAGGGATAGATCGTCTTCATAGACTGAACGATGCTGCTCTCCTCGCTGTCGCGGTCCTCCGTCTTTGTGATCTCATCGGAATAATGGTTCCGGAAATCATCCTCGGAGGCGATCCAGATCTCCGTCTCGATCCAGTCTTTGTCCTCCATGTTCATGAGTGTCACGGAGACGGTTCCGTTTTTTCCGATATATAAGGTCGGCGTCTTTCCGATCACAAGGCGGACGGTATCATTGTCGTCATCCATCCGGTATACCTGTGGGATCGTCTCCGCCGCTTCTGTTGTCTCCTTCGCCGCGAATGCAGTTGCCGGGACTGCGCCCATCAGCATGCACGCGGCAAGGAATGTTGCCATCCAGCGTAATCCTTTTATTTTCATACTGTTCCTCTCCTCCTGGCTGTTCTATTTTAGTTATTTGTGCCAGCTTTCCATATTTTTGCGTTTATTCCAAAATTTTATTCTGACTTTCCCTCTATCTGGTGTTCTTCTGCTTCCACAACTGTCTCTATTTGCTCTTCTGCTGCCGGATTCTTAGATTTTCCCTCTGCCTGCGCCTCTGCCGCCGCCTGCATGGACTCTTCTAACTGCACAAGATCCACCTCATGGTGATTCTCCTCGATACTCACGATCTTTCCGTCGATGATCTTAAAGATCCGGTCCGCGTAGGTCGCCAGATTATTGTCGTGGGTAACCATCACAAGCGTCTGTTTCTCCTCTCTCACGACCTTCTGCATGAGTTTTAATACTTCCATCGTTGTCTTCGAATCCAGGTTTCCCGTGGGCTCGTCCGCGAAGATGATCTGCGGGTTCATCGCCAGGGCTCTTGCGATTCCGACTCGCTGCTGCTGTCCACCGGACATCTGGTTCGGCATATGGGTCATAAATTTCTCAAGTCCCACAAGCCTTAAATACTGCTTCGCCCGCTTGATCCTCGCTGCCCTCGGCATTCCCCGAAACGATAACGGCAAAGCCACATTTTCCACCGCATCCATCGTCCCGATCAGGTTGTAGGACTGGAAGATAAACCCGACCCGCTCTCTTCGGAAGGTCACAAGCTGTTTTTCATTCAACTTTTCTATATGTTTTCCGGCGATCACGATCTCTCCTTTTGTCGGGTGTTCCAGACCTGCCAACATATTTAAAAGCGTCGATTTACCGGAACCGGACGGTCCGGTGATCGCGCAGAACTCGCCCCGGTGGATCTCAAAACCCACACCATTTAACGCGTAAACCTTCTCCTCGCCCATGCGGTAAACCTTATACAGATCTTTTACCTGTATTACCGCATCTTCCTTCTGCTGCATCCGTCCGCCCCCTTCTTCTTAAATTTTTACAGCGTTTTTTCGCCGATTCTTTTTATATTTCAAGTATATCGTTCCCATCGTGTTCTGACTATATAAAATTACTTAATTATTCTTACAATTTCTTACGTTCTTCCGGATCCGCAGAACCCACGGTCAATTCTCTCCGCAGTCATAGAAAAAAGGGAATCTCTCCGGTTTTACTGAAACCGTAGAAATTCCCTTTGCGCCTGTCCTATTCCATTTTTTCTGAATCTGTTTCTTTTACATCTGCCTCTTCTATGTCTGCTTTTTCTTCGTTGTTCGTTTCCGGCTGCAGGTTTTCAACCGTTCTGTCCATATTCCACTGCTCTCCCTGCTTATTTTCCTCCTCACCGGAAAGTCTCCTCTTAAATTCTTTCAGGTACTCTTCCAACGACACATACTGTCCATTATTTACCCGATATGACGGATTCCACATCCGCACGACCCGGACCTCTGCCTCGTCCTTCTTTGTTTCCTTCACCGGTCGGTAGTCCCTGTCCGCAAAGAATACATCTCCCCGGACCAGATCCTTCCATTTCATATAGATCTCACGGTTCTTTTTCTGCTTTTTATTCTGGAAAACTTCCATAACGATCAGGCGGAAGAGATCCTCGCCGCAGCAGACCACGGTCTTTGGATTTAAGAGACGGATCTGCTTCTTGATAAACTCGATATAATACTGGCCGTAGTCCATGCTGATTTCGTCGGCCGCGCCTTTTCCACCGCGCTTATTGATATAGAGGACTGCTGCCTTTTCCCTTAGTTTTTTCCCCGGAAGCCTGCACTCCTCGCCTGGATGTTTTTCCTCCCACAGGATCTTCTGCATGCTTGTGAGATAATCCAGATATTCCACCCGGCCGGAGGGACTTTTTCCGGATAGGAAATCCGCGCGGATGTCCGATGCCACCGGCATCGTCTCACCCTTCTGGATCATCTTTCTCATATTTGTCTCTTTTAATATGTAAAGCGTCCCGTCATAATGTTCCGGATCCGCGATTCCGTCGACATGAAAATTTCTCTGATCCAGCTCCGGATAGCAGGTGTTCCCAAAGGGATCTTCCTCCATCTGCTGCATCAGCTCCCACAACACATAAAGTTCCTCTATAGAGCGGCATTTCGCGACCTGCCCTTCCAGAACGATCTGTTCCATCGTCTTTCTCATAGTTCCTCCACCGCGCGTTTCCCGCAGTTTTTCATTTGCATTTCTGACTTTCTCCAATGTCCTTTTTCCACGGGATTTCACGAATTTCATCTGGCAGTTCTTCCTGCCCTGCAGAATTTGTCCACTTATTTTTCTTTTGTTTCTCTGCGTTCACTGTTTCATATTTTAACACAATTTTCTTAAAAAAAATAGTGGAAATTCTGTTTCAGATTCGCTATAATAGTGAAAATGCCTAAGCGCGGTCACATACGATGCGGACCGCCGTGAGGCCTGAAAGGAGATTATAAACATCATGAGACACATGTTAAATCCTCTTGACTTTTCTCTTGAGGAGACGGAAAGTCTTTTAGAACTTGCCGCCGACATTGAGAAAGACCGTTTCCGATACGCACATGTATGCGACGGAAAGAAATTAGCTACTCTCTTCTATGAGCCCAGCACAAGAACCCGTTTAAGCTTTGAAGCTGCCATGTTAAATCTTGGAGGCTCCGTTCTCGGATTTTCCTCCGCTGATTCCAGTTCCGCTTCCAAGGGCGAAAGTGTTTCCGATACAATCCGTGTTATTTCCTGCTACGCAGATATCTGCGCGATGAGACATCCAAAGGAAGGCGCCGCTTATGTAGCCTCCATCAAATCTTCAATTCCTGTTATTAACGCCGGAGACGGCGGTCACCAGCATCCCACCCAGACTTTAACCGATTTATATACGATCCGTTCTTTAAAGGGCAGACTCTCCAATATGACGGTCGGACTCTGCGGAGATCTGAAATTTGGCCGTACCGTTCACTCCCTGATCAACGCGCTGTCCCGCTACGAGGGAATCCGTTTTATCCTGATCTCCCCGCCGGAATTAAAGGTACCGGATTATATCAAGGAGAGTGTCCTTGATGCCAAAAATATCGAGTACCGTGAGACGACCAGTCTTGATGACGCGATGGAAGAACTGGATATCCTCTACATGACAAGAGTCCAGAAGGAGCGTTTCTTCAACGAGGAAGACTACATCCGCATGAAGGACTGTTACATTCTTGATAAGGATAAGATGAAACTTGCGAAACCGGATATGTATGTGCTTCACCCGCTCCCGCGTGTCAACGAGATCTCTGTTGAGGTGGACGATGACCCGCGTGCCGCTTACTTCAGACAGGCCCAGAACGGCGTATATGTCCGTATGGCACTCATTATGACATTACTGGAGGTAGAAAAGCCATGTTAAATATCAGCGGAATTCAGGAAGGCGTTGTCCTTGACCATATCCAGGCGGGCAAGAGCATGGATATCTATCGCTATCTGCGCCTCGGCGAGTTAGACTGCACAGTCGCGATCATCAAGAACGCAAAGAGCAACAAGATGGGAAGAAAAGATATCATCAAGATCGAGGGACCGTTAGACTCCATCGACCTCGATATCCTCGGCTATATTGACCACAACATCACCGTCAACATCATCCGCGACGACAAGATCGCCGAGAAGCGCACCCTGCATCTCCCGAAGATCTTAAAGAACGTGATCCACTGCAAGAACCCGCGCTGCATCACCTCCATCGAGCAGGAGCTGCCGCATATTTTCTATCTCGATGATAAGGATCATGAGGTATATCGCTGCAGATATTGTGATGAGAAGCACAGTTGATTCCGCTTCCGCAGGTTGCGAAGTGCTGTAAAACGCAGCAAAGAGAACCATCCCCGGCGATCCGCCGGGTTTTGGTTCTCTTTTTTTCTATCTTTCTTTCATTATAATCTCGCGATCACAGCATCCACATACTCTTCTGTAGATGCCTCACCATGGAGATCTCTTGTCAGGTGCTTTCCTTCCGCGAGGACCTCATCCACTGCTTTTCGGATGCGGGATGCTGTCTCATTTTCACCAAGATACTCAAGCATCATGCATGCAGACCACAGGAACGCCGTCGGATTTGCAAGGTGCTTTCCGGCAATATCCGGAGCACTTCCGTGAACGGCTTCGAACATTGCGTAGTCGGAACCGATGTTGCTGGACGGCACAAGACCAAGGCCGCCGATCAGGCCGCTGCAGAGATCGGAAAGGATATCACCGTAGAGGTTCTGCATTACCATCACATCAAACTGGTTCGGGTTCATGACAAGCTGCATGCAGGTGTTGTCGATGATCTTGTCATCAGCCTCGATCTCCGGATAATCCTTTGCGACTTCGCGGAAGATCGCAAGGAACATACCGTCGGACATCTTAAGGATGTTTGCCTTGTGAACGCAGGTAACTTTCTTTCTGCCGTTTTTCTTTGCGTACTCGAAGGCGTCACGGATGATGCGCTCAGATGCATTCTTTGTGACGATCTTGATCGCGTGAACCGTGTTCTCATCGATCTGCTCTTCTTTTCACACATACAGACCTTCGGTGTTCTCACGGAAGATCACGATATCCACGTTCTTAAACGGAGTTTTTACCGCGTCATTGGACTTTACCGGGCGGATATTCGCGTAGAGGTCATACTTGCCGCGCAGGGTAACATTTAAGGAACGGAAGCCCTTTCCAACCGGGGTCGTGATCGGGGATTTTAAGAGGACTTTTGTGCGCTCGAAGGAAGTATACGCCTCGTCCGGGATCAGGGCACAGTTTCTCTTCCACTCATCCTCGCCGACATTGTAGATCTCATACTCTAACGGCGCATCTGCCGCTTTTAAGATCTTTAAGACATTGTCCACTAACTCCGGACCGATTCCATCGCCGCGAAATACTGTTACTGTGTGTTTCATGTTAAAACTCCTCCTGATTTTTAAATTCCCAGCAGATCTGCCGGTATCGTATGTGTCATATGGTATACCTGCTCTTCGGGGATCCCATGATCCAGCAGGTACTGCATATATTCTGCCATTTCAATTTCCCAGTGCGGGTTTTCTGTCTGGCCGCCGTCTGTGTCAACCATGACATTTTTGTATCCGGCTTCTTTGATGATCTCAAGGTTATCCGGCAGATTGCTCTTATACGTTCCGCCGCCCATGTTCTGGGCATAACAGCGCTCCAGGATCACATCGTAGTCCTTTACCATGCGGATCTGATCCTCCATGGTCATTCCCACGACCCACCATTCCGGATGGGTGATTACGATCTTCTTCACCCCAAGGTTTCTGGCCGCCTCCACCACCGTGAAGGATTCCTCCGGTGAGATGTGCGCCGTGCCGAGAACCGCGTCATAGTCACGGACAAGCTCCAGAATCGTTTTCAGCTCCGGAACGATCATCCCGTCTTTTACGACCTCCACGCACTGGCTCGTGTTCTGCTTCATCTTCTCCAGATGGTTCTTTGCCGACTGGGTCGGAAGCCAGACGACCTTTGCGCCCATGCGGAGTGCCACGTCAACGGCCTTCGGATTTATTCCGCCGACCGCCCGGT
>OGEJ01000482.1_pt1 | contig 14476 bp, 17 predicted proteins | sample 1570701 | NCBI WGS metagenome assembly OGEJ01 (sample SAMEA2582140, study PRJEB24529) | metagenome | biome: Human gut stool | place: China | collected 2011
AAAACACTATCAGTAAGTTGGAGTCATTACCAGCTTTTCGCTTTATCCCATTGAGATGACTGAAACTGAAAACCCCGGTCTGAGACATCATTAACAATGGAATAGCCAGCGACATAACCTAAAGCGTTTTCAATGCTAACCTGCTTTGCCTCACTGATGTAGCCCCCTGAAACACCGGACAGTAGCTGTATCTCCAGATAAGAGATAGGCTTGAATATATGTCTAACACTAACGCCAATTTTGAGATGACCGGGATCCTGTTAGGGCAAGAAGTCCGTAAACGTAAAACTCCTCAGGAGAAGATCGCCATTATCCAGCAGACGATGGAGCCGGGTATGAATGTCTCCCATGTCGCCCGCCTGCATGGTATCCAGCCCAGCCTGCTGTTTAAGTGGAAGAAGCAATATCAGGAAGGCAGCCTCACCGCCGTTGCGGCTGGAGAGGACGTCGTTCCTGCTTCTGAGCTTACTGCTGCTCTGCAGCAGGTCCGGGAGCTTCAGCGCCTTCTGGGCAAGAAGACGATGGAAGTTGAGATCCTGAAAGAAGCCGTGGAGTACGGTCAGTCGCGAAAATGGATAGCGCACGCGCCCTTGTTGCCAAAGGACGGGGAATAGCCATGGTCAGCCGGACCATGGGCGTGTCGCGTGCGCAACTGTCACTGCGGATTAACCGTTCTGCCGACTGGCAGGACAGGCGCTGTAACCGGCGTAATGAAGAAGCAGACGCAGAAATACTGTCGGCTATCCTCAACATTATCAGCGATATGCCGAGTTATGGTTATCGACGCGTGTGGGGCATCCTGCGCAAGCAACGTCGCACAGAGGGACAGCCACCTGTGAATGCCAAACGGCTTTACAGGATAATGAGCGAGCATAACCTGTTGTTGTTGCATCACAAACCAGAGCGACCGAAGCGTGAACATAAGGGCAAGATAGCGGTGGCAGAAAGCGATATGCGCTGGTGTTCAGATGGCTTCGAGTTCGGCTGCGACAACGGCGAAAAACTGCGGGTAACGTTCGCGCTGGACTGCTGCGACCGTGAGGCCATAGACTGGGCAGCAAGCACGGGAGGCTATGACAGTTCGACCGTGCAGGATGTGATGCTGAGGTCGGTGGAAAAGCGCTTCGACGACAGGTTGCCCGACACAGCGGTGCAGTGGCTGACGGATAACGGTTCAGCGTATACCGCGTATGAAACGCGGAGGTTCGCGAGAGAGCTGAATCTGGAGCCCTGCACAACAGCGGTGAGCAGCCCGCAGAGTAATGGCATGGCCGAACGGTTCGTGAAAACGATGAAAGAAGACTATATCGCGTTCATGCCAAAACCGGATGTGAGAACAGCACTGCGAAACCTTGCAGTAGCGTTCACGCATTACAATGAAAACCACCCGCACAGCGCGCTGGGATATCACTCCCCGAGGGAATACCGGCGGCAGCGGACATCGTTAACTTAAGATACAAAAGCTGTTCGGAGATGGAGGGTCAAGATCAGGGTGACCTGCGCCATGATGTTATCCGAGCCCTGTTTCCTAATCACTACACCGGTATTTGATTACCCAGGTCAACTTCAGGCTGTTACAGGGACGGCAACCGTGTCAGCACATCCTTGAGATAGGCATACGGATCGTGCCCATTATTACGGGCCGACTGGATCAAACTCATGATCGCAGCAGCGCGCTTGAGTATGCGAACCCACGCCGAGCATTTGAGAAGGCAACGGGATGAACGCTGGCTGGATAGCCGTGGTTTTCTGGGTAGGCAGCCGAATCCATTTGTGGTCGAGGTTGGCATTGAGGCTGTAGCCCAAGGCGATGTTTGCGATGGAGGCACCGGGTTCAGAACACTCCTGAATGACCTGGGCCTTGAAAGATTTGCTGTAGGTACGGCGCTGAGGGCGCATGGAAAATCCGCTTGATGGGCCATGGCCTTCGGCGGCGGTGTCGGGAAGGTGTGTTGGCCGGACGGATACTGTTGAACTACGTTGTCTGGGGCAACGGAAGTGTTTCGGCCCGACTCTGGAACGCGATCCGCAGCGACGACTGGGCAATTCCGCACGTTGGCCTGAGCAGCCTCGGGGAAATCGTCGTCTGGGCGCGCCCAGACGAGTTTCCGCCAAGGAACATGCAGACGAGCAAGGGGCTGCGGGCACTCGGCTACAACGTGAGGATCGGTGTTTGATCGAGGCGCCTGTGGCACACGCAGGCTGAGGAGCCAGGCGCTGTCCATTGCCTGATCAGGCCGCCCCCCTGTGCCTTGCCTGAGCAGTTGACCTGCATCAATGGGGCGGGAGAACGCTGCACATTGACTCTTGAAGTTATTCATAGTAGGTCTAATATTACAAAGTATTGCAAGGATTTCCTTGGCCGGAACCGCAAAGCGACGCGATTGGAGAGGGTGAGATGAAAGCGCACCTACAGGGATGAAAGCGCACCTACAGGTGATTTTCACGCTCGATGAATTGGCTGCGTACTTGAAAGTCGGCAAGCGGACGCTTTATCGGCTCGCCGCACACGGGGAAATTCCGGCTTTCAAGGTGGGCGGGACGTGGCGGTTTCCTCAAAGTGAAATCGATCAGTGGATCAATGATCAGACCCGAGCCGGAGCAAAGAAGGAGGTGATGCGCAAGCGTGAACAGCAGAAGTCATCCGAGCAGCCCGTGTCGCCTGGGCGCACTGCCCGTCACAGCAGGCAAAGGGCTTGAGTAACTCGTTTTCCAATTTTTCTGGAGGTATGACATGGACATCGATTTCAAGAAGTTGGCTCCCTGGAACTGGTTCAAGAACGAGCAGCAAGAGCAGCAGACCGTCTCTTCCCTGCCGGTGCAGCGCAATGACCTGCCAGCGGCGAGCGGGCCAGTCAGCCCGATCCTGCAACTGCATCGGGAAATCGACCGGCTGTTCGATGACGCATTCCGGGGCTTCGGTTTTCCGGCGTTGAACATGCCGCAGTGGCCATCCGATTGGTCGGGCATGCTGAAGCCGGCCCTGGACATCCAGGAAACCGACAAGCAGTACAAGATTGCCCTGGAAGTGCCCGGTGTCGAGGAGAAGGACATCCAGATCACTCTCGACAACGACGTGCTGATGGTGCGTGGCGAGAAGCGCCAGGAACAGGAGAAGAAGGAAGGTGGCTTCCACCGTGTGGAGCGCTCCTACGGCAGCTTTCAGCGTGCCTTGAACCTGCCTGACGACGCCAACCAGGATTCGATCAAGGCATCGTTCAAGAACGGGGTGCTCACGGTCACGATCGACAAGCGCGAGGTCAGCGCGCCGAAGCAGGGACGCTCGATCCCGATCAACGGCTGACGTCGCCGGCTCGTTCGTCACAAGAAAAACCCGGCACGAGACGAGGAGTCGCGGCTCGCGATGCCTCGTCGCCTCAACCTTGTCAACCTTCTCAGGAGCATCAGCATGGCCAGAAAACAATGCCAGGTCTGCGGCCAACCCGCCACCGTGCGGGTGGAAGCCAATCTCAACGGTCGTCACAGCACCATGCTGTTGTGCGACGACCATTACCGGCAATTAGTGCGCCAGCAAAAGCGCACCGTTTCGCCGCTGGAAGCCTTGTTCGGCTCGCGCAGCGGCCTGTTCGAGGACTTCCTAGGCAGTGACTTCTTCCGCCTCGGCGAAGACGCGACGCCAGTTGCCGCCGATACCGATGACGTGGTCGATGCCTCGTTTGGCGAGCCCGCCACCGCAGGTTCGGGTGCGCCGCGCCGTCGCGGCAGTGGGCTGGCCAGCCGCATCAGCGAACAGTCGGAAGCCTTGCTGCAGGAGGCCGCCAAACACGCTGCCGAATTTGGCCGCTCCGAGGTGGATACCGAACATCTGCTGCTGGCGCTGGCCGACAGCGACGTGGTCAAGACCATCCTGGGTCAGTTCAAGATCAAGGTCGATGACCTCAAGCGGCAGATCGAGTCTGAGGCCAAGCGCGGGGACAAGCCCTTCGAGGGCGAGATCGGCGTGTCGCCGCGCGTGAAGGATGCGCTCAGCCGCGCCTTCGTGGCCTCCAATGAACTCGGCCATTCTTATGTCGGTCCAGAGCATTTCCTGATCGGTCTGGCCGAGGAAGGCGAAGGGCTGGCCGCCAACCTGCTGCGCCGCTACGGCCTGACGCCGCAGGCGCTGCGCCAACAGGTCAGCAAGGTGGTCGGCAAGGGCGCCGAGGATGGCCGCGCTGAGACGCCGACCAACACGCCAGAACTCGACAAGTACTCGCGCGACCTGACCAAGATGGCGCGCGACGGCAAGCTCGACCCGGTGATCGGCCGCGCGCAGGAGATCGAAACCACCATCGAGGTGCTGGCCCGGCGCAAGAAGAACAACCCGGTGCTGATCGGCGAGCCGGGTGTGGGCAAGACCGCCATCGTCGAAGGGCTGGCGCAGCGCATGGTGGCGGGTGAAGTGCCCGAGACCTTGCGCGACAAGCGCCTGGTGGAACTCAACATCAACGCCATGGTGGCCGGCGCCAAATATCGCGGCGAGTTCGAGGAGCGCGTGCAGAAGGTGCTGAAGGAGGTGACCGAGCACCAGGGCGAGCTGATTTTGTTCATCGACGAGGTGCACACCATCGTCGGTGCCGGCCAGGGCGGTGGCGAAGGCGGGCTGGACGTGGCCAACGTGTTCAAACCGATGATGGCGCGCGGTGAACTCAACCTGATCGGCGCCACGACGCTGAACGAGTACCAGAAATACATCGAGAAGGATGCCGCACTGGAGCGGCGCTTCCAGCCGGTGACGGTGCCCGAGCCGACGGTGGCCCAGGCCATCATGATTCTGCGCGGCCTGCGCGACACCTTCGAGGCGCACCACAAGGTCAGCATCTCCGAGGACGCGATCATCGCGGCGGCCGAGTTGTCCGACCGCTACATCACGGCGCGCTTCCTGCCGGACAAGGCGATCGACCTGCTCGACCAGGCGGCCGCGCGCGTGAAGCTGTCGGCCACGGCCCGGCCGGTGGCCGTGCAGGAGCTGGAGTCCGAACTGCACCAGCTGCGGCGTGAACAGGATTACGTGGCCGCGCGCAAGCAGTACGACCAGGCCGCCGAGCTCGGCAAGCGCATCGAAGCCAAGGAGGCCGAGCTCAAGAAGCTCGTCGAGGACTGGGAGCGGGAGCGGGCCTCCGGCAGTGCCGAGGTCAAGGCGGAACACGTGGCGCAGATCGTCTCGCGCCTGACCGGCATCCCGGTCAACGAGTTGACGGTGGAAGAGCGCGAAAAGCTGCTGCACTTGGAACAACGGCTGCACGAGCGCCTGGTGGGACAAGACGAGGCGGTCCGTGCCGTGGCCGATGCCGTGCGGCTGTCCCGCGCCGGCCTGCGCGAAGGCAGTAAACCGGTGGCTACCTTTCTGTTTCTGGGCCCGACCGGGGTGGGCAAGACCGAGCTCGCCAAGGCATTGGCCGAATCGATCTACGGCGATGAGCACGCCCTGTTGCGCATCGACATGTCGGAATATGGCGAACGCCATACCGTGGCGCGGCTGGTGGGCGCGCCTCCGGGCTATGTCGGTTACGACGAAGGCGGTCAGCTCACCGAGAAGGTGCGGCGCAAGCCCTACAGCGTGCTGCTGCTCGACGAGATCGAGAAGGCACACCCTGACGTCTACAACATCCTGCTGCAAGTGTTCGACGACGGTCGCCTCACCGACGGCAAGGGCCGGGTGGTGGATTTCACCAACACCATCATCATCGCCACGTCCAACCTGGGTTCGGACATCATCCAGCGACGGCTGAAGGCGCGTGAGGCGGCTGGCGAGGAGTACGAAAAGACCAAGGCCGAGGTCATGGACGTGCTGCGCGGCCACTTCCGGCCCGAGTTCCTCAACCGCATCGACGAGATCATCGTCTTCCATGCGCTGGGCAAGGAGGAGATCCGCCACATCGTCGGCCTGCAGCTCGATCGCGTGGCGCGCAGCGCCGCCAGCCAGGGCGTGACGCTCACTTTCGATCAGACGCTGATCGACCATTTCGCGGAAGAAGGCTACAAGCCCGAGTTCGGTGCGCGTGAACTCAAGCGCCTGATCCGCAGCGAGCTGGAAACTGCGCTGGCGCGCGAGATGCTCGGTGGCGGCATCGGCAAGGGCGATCACGCCAGCGCACGCTGGGACGACAAGGCCGAACGCGTGGTGTTCGAACGCAAAGAGCCACCGCAGACCCCGGCCGAGCCGGAGCAGCCGGATGTCGCGAAGGCGACCGAGACGCCGCACGGCGACGCTGGCAAAGGCTCGCGCAAGAAGAAGTCGGCGAGCGACGCATCTTGATGGCGGGCGAGGCTGCCGTGTCCGACCCCATCGGCCTGGCACTGGCATGGGCAGCCTCCCTGGCCTCGATCGCGGTGGCGGTCGTGGCCGCGGGTCACGCGGGCGTCTACAAGCGTGATGAGCAGTCGGCCACGCCGTGGGGACTGCTCATCAGCGGCGGCACTGCCCTCCCGCTCGCTGGCCATCCGTTTGCGTGACGGTGCGGCCCGTCTGTTCACCTGATCCTCTGGCAACTCGACTTTCGAGGAACACAGCCCATGGAAAAAAAGAATCAATGGAATACCGGCTACTGGATCGTTGCCCTCCTGCTGTTGCTGAGTTTGCAGAGGTACTGGCAGACGGCGAAAACGTCGAGCCGGTGCCCTACAGCGAGTTCGAGAAGGCGCTGGACGAGGGGCGCGTGGCCGAAGTGCTGGTGTCGGATCGTACGGTGACCGGGCGCCTGAAGTCGCCGGACAGCCGGGGCAAGACGACGATCGTGGCAACGAGGGTCGAACCCGATCTTGCCGATCGCCTGTCGAAGTACGACGTACCCTATGCCCGCGTGTTGGAGAGCACCTGGCTGAGCGATGTGCTGTCGTGGATCCTGCCAGCGGTATCCTTCTTTGGCGTCTGGTTCTTCCTGTTCCGCCGCTTCGCCGAGAAGCAGGGCATGGGCGGGTTTCTCAACATCGGTAAGAGCCGCGCCAAGGTGTTCGTGGAAAAGAACACCGGTGTGACGTTCGCCGATGTGGCGGGGGGGGTGAGGCCAAGGCGGAGCTGGTCGAGATCGTCGATTTCCTGAAGAATCCGCAGGACTATGGCCGTCTCGGGGCGCGCATTCCCAAGGGCGTGTTGCTGGTCGGCCCACCGGGCACCGGCAAGACATTGCTGGCCAAGGCTGTTGCCGGGTGGCCGAATCGACCCAGGCGCGCATCGATCAGGCTATCCGCGACATCGTGATGGGCGTGTTCGAGCGCGCCTACCGGATTCTCGACATCAACCGCGCGGTGCTGGAGCGCTGTGCGCGCGAGCTGCTGGCGCGGGAAACGCTCGACGAAAGCGATATCCGTCAATTGACTCAAGGACTTGTTCGGAACTGAAAACAGTAGTAGGTGCCATTCAGAGTAAACCGACGGCTCTGTTCAGTGCGTCATCCAATTCGTCGGCATTGTTCAAGGAGAACCGATATGTCTGCATTGACTCCGTGGGACCCCTTCCGGGAACTGGATGAATTGCAAAACCGCCTGGCGACGATGTTCGGACGAATACCCCAGCGACAGGGCGCCCGTACCGGCAACGAAGCCATGACCACGGCGGACTGGGCTCCAATGGCGGACATCAGCGAGGATGAGAACGCATTCCTCCTCAAGCTGGATCTGCCGGAGGTCCCCAGGGATGCCGTGCGCATCAGCGCGGAAAACGGTGTGCTCACCATCAGCGGCGAGCGCAAACTGGAAAAAGAGGAGCAGGGCAAGAAGTTCCACCGCATCGAACGTGCGTATGGCCGCTTTGTGCGCAGCTTTGTCTTGCCTGACAACGTTGATCCGACCAAGGTGACGGCTTCCATGAAAGACGGCGTGCTGGAAGTGCGGCTTGTCAAGGCCGAGCAAGCCAAACCGAAACAGATTGAAATCTCAGTCAACTAACTTCAATCAGGAGCCCAAGATCATGAATATCAAACAGCCACAATACACCTTCTCCGCACTTGCCCTGGCGGTCGTCGTCGGACTGAGCGGACCGGCTCTGGCCCAATCGGCGGCAGGTTCTAGCCCAGGTGCTTCAGCACCCTCTGCCGCATCCAAGGCGGCACAGCCACAGGTAGATGACAAGGCCGCCCAGGAAGCCGATAAAAAGCGTGCCGAGCTCACTCAAGACGCCATCACGGCGCTCACCAAGACCCAGGAGGCTTTGACCCTCCTTGATGCAAAGAAGACCAAGGAGGCGCTTGCTGCGCTGGAACTGGCCAGCGGAAAGCTGGAACTGGTATTGGCACGCGACGCCAAACTTGCTTTGGCGCCGGTCGATGTACGCGTCATCACCCACGATATCCACGCCAACGTGGAATCGGTAAAGAAAGCGGTCAAGTTGTCTCGGGAGTTGTTGAGTGATGGCGAGGTGCAAAAGGCCCGGCCCATCGTTGCCAATCTGGCCAGCGAAATCGTAATCGAAACCGACAACCTTCCGATGGCAACGTACCCGGCAGCGATCAAGTCGGCTGCACGGCTCGTCGACAGCGGCAAGATCGACGAAGCCAAAGCAGAGCTCGCCCGAGCACTGAACACGCTGGTGGTGACCTCGGTCGCCTTTCCTCTGCCCGTGCTACGGGCCGAAGCCGCGATGGCAAAAGCTGAAAAGCTGGCCGAGACCGACAGGCGCGATGCCAAGCAGAACGAGGAGCTCAGCACCTTGCTGTCGTCCGTGCGCACGGAGATCGAGATGGCGCAGATCCTGGGTTATGGCAAGAAGGCGGACTTCAAACCCATCTTCGATCAGGTGAAGTCCATTGAGCAAAAGTCGGCTGGTGGCAAAAGCGGCAAGGGATGGTTCGACGAGTTGAAGACGCGCATCCAAAAGCTGTTTTGAGGTGATGAAGGGGCTGACTGCTCTGTCGGTCAGTCTCGCGATGTTCGCATTCAGCCCCAATAGATTCGCCTATTTTCACTATCTCATACGAGGCATATCACCATGAATGAGCAAACACCGAATCCCAATGCGACGAACGAAGGAATAAACGAACAGGCCGCGGTAAGCAGCCTTCCTGTCAGTCCAGAGTCCAAGCCTGAAGTCGTCACGGAGGTACAGCCTGAGGTTCAGAAAGAAACGGACTCGCAGGCGGCAGACAAACGTAAACAAGTCCTCGATGAGGCAGTCTCGGCCTTGTCGCTGACCAAATCAGCGCTGGCCGCACTTGACGGCAAGGACACTGCACGCGCATTGGCAACGCTGGCCGAAGTGACGGGAAAGCTGGAGCTGATCGTCGCGCGCGAACCCACGCTCGCCCTGGCCGGCGTTGATGTGCGCACCATCGTGCACGACTTGTTCGCCAACACGGAAACCATTGAGGCGATGACCGACGAGGCGCTGGATGCCCTCAAACATGGCGAGGTGCAACGCGCTCGTCGCGTGTTGGCTTTGCTGGCCAGTGAAATCGTGATCACGGTCACCAACATCCCTTTGGCGTCCTATCCCGCAGCCGTGAAGGCAGTCGTGCCGCTGATCGATCAGGGCAAGATCGAAGAAGCCAAAGCCGCGCTGCAGTCAGCGCTCAGCACGCTGGTCGAGGAGCGCAGCGTGCTTCCGCTGCCCGTCCTGCGTGCGAAGCTGCTCCTGAAGCGCGCCGAGCCCCTGGTAGAAGATGGTCAGCGCAGTGAAGCATCCAATGAGCGCCTGGAGACATTGTTGAACGAAGCCCGGCAGCAGTTGGAAATGGCAGAACTGCTGGGCTATGGAAAAAGGAAGGACTTTGAGCCCCTGTACGCTGAACTCAAGAAAATCAAGGAAAAGACGGGAGGGGGAGGCTTCGGAAAAGGCTGGCTCGATGAAGTCAAGGCAAAACTGTCCAGGTTGTTCTGAAACCGCTGGAGAGGGGGCGCATAGCACCCCCTCTCTTGTCCCATGAGTGTTTGATTTTTTATTTTGTATAGATCTTTAGGAGATATTGCATGAACACAGACACCATCGCCAATTCCAATGCGGATGACCCCACCAAAGCACTGTGTTCGCTGAGCCAAAATTGGTGGCTTTTTGTGCTGCGCGGTGTCTTGGCATTGATTTTTGCAGCCCTCGCGTTCTGGATGCCACAATCGGCTCTGTTGGCCATGACCATCATGTTCGGCGCATTTTCCTTGGTCAATGGCGCGTTCAACTTGTTTGCAGCGGTGCGCCATATCCAGAAAAAAGAGCGCTGGGGCTGGCTGCTGTTCAGCGGCATTGTCGGCATACTTACGGGCGTCGTCGTCCTGGTTGCTCCTTGGGTCGCCACGATAGTCTTGGCTTCTTTTTTATGGGCTAGCGTGGGCTTCTGGGCGATTTTCACCGGTGTGCTGGAGATATCTGCCGCCGTTCGGCTGCGTCGGGAAATCAAGGGTGAAATCTGGCTTGCCCTCAGTGGACTGCTCTCGATTATCCTTGGTGCTATCGTCTTGTGGATATTTTTTACCCGTCCGGTCGAGTCATTCGTGGCCGCAGGCTGGCTGTTGGGTTTCCATGCGGCAGTCTATGGCGTCACGCTTTTGTTCTTGAGTTGGAATCTTCGCAAAACGCGCCTGGGGTAAGAGCGTGCCAAACCAAAATCTATGGATATGAGCATCCTCGATTCATGCCTCCATAGAAATGACATCGAAGGAGTCATACATGCAGATACAATATAGCTATCGAGCTATCGACAAAGAGTTTCATGAACCTTGGCAGAGAGCTTTGGGAAATGTGATCGAGCACGCCCTCAAGCCATTGCTCGACAAACACACTAAAGATTCAGCGCGACTTCAAATCGTCCTTGATCGCGACAAGATCAAGCGGCAATTTCTGGCCAGTGGCTATATGCACCTGCCCGGCAAAAAGATTGTCAGCGTTACTGCATCACATGACGAGCTGACGCCCCTCGCGCAGATGCTCGCACAGTCGTTGTTCCGTCAGGCCAAGAAGCATTTTGACCGACTGCATGCTCAGGATCAAATCAAGCGCAAAGCACGACGCGAGCGCTTGCGCGAGCTCAAGGTGCGGATTGCCGCAAAACCCGCATCAGCCGCCCATGAGGCCGAGGTGACCCGAATGCCTCTACTGTCGAAACTTGAGGCTGTCGCAAGGCGTGAGCTGGCTTATCTGCGGGCCGTCGGCGATTTACCGCGCGATTATCCGACGCTGCGCGACGTGGTGGATGAAGCGATTGTCCGAGCTAAGGTGGAATGGCAATCCGTGCCGGGGGAAAAAGAGGCTTACACCGGTCTTTTGAAGCATCTGTTCGCCGTCCTGGATAACGAAGTGGCAAGCAGCCGGCAATTTGGCGAATTCGTTTCTCTGGACGCGCCGGTCGAACCGGGTGCCCAGGACGTGGCCGAGGCCATGGTGGAAGAGGAAATCTTCGAATTTTATCAGCACGATGACACACTCAAGCTGGCCGATATTTTCGCTGGCAGTCAGCATCCCGATGTCGCAACGATCGCGGAACAGGAGGAGCTGATTGATCGGTCGAGCGAGTTCGCTTTTGCATTTGACCTGCTGAAGGACATGCCGCGTTTGTGGCGGCGCATTTTTCTGCTTATCCGTGTGGACGGGCTGAATGCCAGCAGCGTCTCTGAAATCCTGCTGATTCCTAGTAAGGAAGATGCTGTCCGAAGGTGGCTCATGCAGGCCGAAGCATTCATCGCTGCTCATCTGGAAGAGGCCGGAGTAAGCAAAAACGGGAACGATTGGCTCCAAGGCGTTGATTGGTCGGCATTGTCTGTGACCCGAAGCGAGGCAGCCTCACTGTGGTCCAAGGAGGCGAACCATGAAGAATGATCTTCACCTCGTCTGCCCGCATTGCCAGTCCATCAACCGCGTACCGACTGCGAAGCTATCGGAACATCCCAACTGTGGCCGCTGCCAGCAGCCCTTGTTCACGGGCGAGCCCATCGAGTTGACTACGGCGACGTTCTCGCGCCACGTGGAGCGCAGCGATCTGCCGCTGCTGGTCGATTTCTGGGCGCCATGGTGCGGGCCGTGCAAGATGATGGCGCCACAGTTCCAGCAAGCGGCGCACCAGCTCGAACCGAGGATCCGGCTGGCGAAGGTGAATACCGAGGCTGAGCCCCACCTGGCCGCGCAGTTCGGTATCCGCAGCATCCCGACGCTCGCCCTGTTCCAGGGTGGGCGGGAGATCGCCCGTCAGGCCGGCGCGATGGGCGCGCAGGACATCGTGCGCTGGACGTCGACGCAAGTGGGACGCTGACCGATGCAGGGCTTGCTCGGCACTACACTAATCCTGCTGGCGGCTTGCAGCCTGGCGGCGATGGCGACGGCGGCGTTCAGAGTGCCCGCCTTGCTGGGGTATCTCTCTGTCGGCGTTGTACTGGGCCCCTCAGTCATCGGCGTGATCGCGCCGGGGGAGACGCTGAGCTTTCTGTCCGAGCTGGGCGTGGCGCTGCTGTTGTTCATGGTCGGACTGGAATTCTCCCTCGGAGACTTCTGGCTCGCCCGCAGGACGGTGCTGATGGCGGGCGCTCTGCAGATGATCGCCGTGGCCCCGCCGCTGATCCTGCTATTGATGTGGCTGGGGCAGCCCGGCCAGAGCGCCGCGCTGCTCGGCACTGCGGCGGCCATGTCGTCCACGGCGCTGGTCAGCCGACAACTGGCCGACCAAGGCGAGCTCACCACCCGCCACGGACGCAGTGCCATCGCCGTGCTGGTCTTTCAGGACCTGGCCAGCGTGCCCCTGCTGGCCTTGCTGGCGATCTGGGCGCGCGGCGAGTCGCCGAAGATCGAGCATGTGCTGCTCGAAGTATTCGGTGTGCTGCTGCTGTTCGCGGCAGCGGCCCTCGCCTCGCGCCGTCTGTTGCATGGCCTGCTGGGCTGGGTGGCGCGGCAGGGCCACGAAGAATCCTTCGTGCTCGTCTCCTTGTGCGTGGTGGTGGCTGCCGCCGCCGCTGCGCACGCGGTCGGCGTATCCGCCGCCCTGGGGGCCTTCCTCGCCGGGATGGTGCTGGGCGAGAGCGACTTCCGGCACCACACGGAAAGCCACCTCAGGCCGTTTCGCGATGTGTTGTCGGGCGTGTTCTTCGTGACCATCGGCCTGCAACTGGACGCAGCACAGATTCTTTCGGCACCGCTGGCGGTGCTGGCGTGGCTGGTGGTGCTGGTACCGGTCAAGATCCTGCTCAATACGCTGGCCTTGCGGGCGACGCGCCTGTCCGCCCTCGATGCCTGGCGCACGGGCATAGCGTTGGGGCACGGCGGCGAGTTCGCCCTGCTGTTGTTGGGCACGGTCTTGCAGCAGCATCTGATCCCCGCGACCGTCGTCCAACCCATGCTGGTCGCGCTGGTGCTCAGCATGGCCCTGGCACCGCTACTGATCCGCCATCACGATGTACTTGCCCGGTTCTTGAGCCGCACCGGCGGCGTCATTCAGCCACCCCAGGCTGAAGAAGTCGAGATCGCCGCGCAGACGACGCGATATCGAGACCATGTCATCGTTTGCGGCGCGGGCGAGCTTGGCCTGACAGTCAGCGAGATTCTTCGCCACGCCGGCGTGGCGCATCTGCTGCTGGAGGCGGACGCGCAGAAGGTAGAGGCCGCGCGTGCCGCCGGCGCGCCGGTGTTCCATGGCGATGCCAGTCGGCCCGATACCTTGCTGGCTGCCGGCTTGACGCATGCGCACTTGGTGGTGCTAACGTTCGCCCATGCCCAGCAAGCGTTGCGCATCGCCCAGGCGATTGCCGAGCGCCGTCCGGCGCTAACCTTGTGGGTGTCATGCAGAAGTACGACCGCGGCCGATGCATTTCGCGCCATGCCCAACGTGCGCGTGTATCAGCAATCCTTTGCCGCAGCTATTGGGCTGGCGGAACAGGTGATGTCGACGCTTGGCATGTCGACCGAGTTGATTGAAGGACACATCAGCGCAATGCGCCGCCGTCTCGACAGCAGCCGTTTTCCAGGGAGTTCATAGTCATGAAATCAAAACGCCTTAACCCATTTCAGGTCTTGCGTGACCAATTGGCCATCATGAGTTTTTACGAGCGCTTCGAGCAGGTCGTCGCGCTCGTGCTGTCGGCGGTGATCGCCGTCATCATCGTGGTGTCGCTGTTCCAGCTCATCGCCATCGTCTTCACGCTGCTGGTTCTCGATGCCTTCAATCCCCTGGACCACAAGGTATTCCAGAGCGTGTTCGGCATGATCATGACGCTCTTGATCGCGATGGAGTTCAAGCATTCCATCGTGCGCGTGGCGCTGCGTCGGGACAGCATCATCCAGGTCAAGACCGTGATCCTCATCGGCCTGATCGCGCTGGCGCGCAAGTTCGTGATCCTTGACCCCGAGGCGAGCCCCGCAAAGATAGCCGCGCTGGCAGGCGCCACGCTGGCTCTGGGTGCGACCTACTGGCTGCTGCGCAAGCGCGGCGACCGCGCCGCCGAGACCTCTGAGCATGACCCGTCATCATCCCAGTGATCCGCGCACGGCGCTCTTGCAACACCGCTGGCTCAACCGCCTGCAGACCGGGCTGTTGGTCCTGACCATGGTCGGGATCGCAGCCGCAGCAGG
>OGEJ01000483.1_pt1 | contig 14474 bp, 10 predicted proteins | sample 1570701 | NCBI WGS metagenome assembly OGEJ01 (sample SAMEA2582140, study PRJEB24529) | metagenome | biome: Human gut stool | place: China | collected 2011
TAACAAAGCTTACATTTGGTGAGATTACGAATTTTTATAAATTAATTACTCCTAATATACAAGAGAAAATTTTAGAAGATATACATAAGGAATATACTAGTGAATATAGGGCTCATATTACTGATCCAACGTCAACTTTAATCCCTATTTTTAGCGAAATACTAGATGTTCTTGTAGGTTATAGAAACGTATGTGCACATGGAGATAGATTGTATAATCATAGGATAATAGGACCAAAGAAAACTATAAAAAAATTAACTTATTATTTCATAGTTACTCCAAAGGGGAGTGAATCCTCTGTATATGGTTTGCTGATTTCGTTACGATTATTATTACCTAGGGGAGCATATAAGAGTATTATTGATGAAGTAATCAATGAACTAATACTTTTAAGTGAAACTTTGCCTGTTATGCAGTTTAATCAGGTCCTCGCTAAAATGGAACTAACACTTCAATGGAGGCAAACTTTAAAATCGCTACAATAGAAAAATATATAGTGTATACATAAAGAACTATCAAGGATTTTAATAAACCGATAGAGAATTAATAAGTAAAGTGATTCTCTATCGGTTTATTTTTTTGTATAGTTTGTTTTGTTAGGAGTGAATTATATGGCTCGCAGAATTATGTTGAACGGTACATCCTATTTTGGACAAGGGGCGATTCAGGAGATTGTGAACGAAATTAAGAATCGCCATTTCAAAAAAGCCCTTGTTACATCTACGCCAGATTTATTTGAATTTAAAGTGGCTACTAAGGTAACGGATTTACTTGATGCGGCAGGCATCGATTATGAAATTTATGACGGCATTAAACCAAATCCTACTATCGAAAACGTAACGGCTGGCGTTGATGCTTGTAAAGCCGCTGGCGCTGATGTTATCGTTGCTGTTGGTGGCGGTAGCCCAATCGATACAAGTAAGGCGATTGCTACTATTATTACGAACCCTGAGTTTAGTGATGTGCGCAGCCTTGAAGGGTTAGCACCTACTAAGAATCCTTGCTTGCCAATCATCGCGGTGACTACTACATCTGGTACGGCTGCAGAGGTTACTATCAACTACGTTATTACAGATGTTGAAAAGAACCGCAAATTCGTTTGCGTTGACCCGCATGACATCCCAATCGTAGCTATCGTAGATCCTGATATGTCTGCGTCTATGCCGACAGGCCTTTGTGCGGCAACAGGTATGGATGCCCTCGTGCATGCTGTAGAAGGTTATATCACAAAAGGTGCGTGGGAACTAACTGATATGCTTCATTTGAAAGCGATTGAAATCATTGGGCGTTCCTTACGCAGTGCTGTAGCTGGTGATTACGCTGGTCGCGAAGCTATGTCCTTAGGTCAATATATTGCAGGTATGGGCTTCTCTAACGTTGGCCTCGGCATCGTTCACTCCATGGCGCATCCATTGAGTGCTGTGTACGACATCCCTCATGGAAAGGCTTGTGCCATGCTTTTAACAGCAGTATTGAAATTCAATGCTCCTGCAACAGGCGAAAAATATCGTGAAATCGCTCGTGTTATGGGCGTTTCTAATGTAGACGCAATGGATGAAGCGACCTATCGTCAAGCTGCTATCGACGTCATTCAAAAATTAGCTGATGACGTAGGTATTCCTAAATCTCTTAGCGAAGCAGGTGTAAAACGAGAAGATATTCCATTCCTCGCTGAATCTGCTTTCAACGATGCATGTACACCTGGTAATCCACGTGATGCATCCTTAGAAGAAATTATTGGTATCTATGAATCTATATACTAACAACCAAATGCGATTCATTTGTCTCAGTAGTCTAAATGATGTTAAACTCAACGTGTATGTAAAAGCGCAGGGAGAGTAGCATCTTTAGAGTCTTTACACAGCTCGCATGCCTCCGATTATGTAAAGACAATATATAAACACTTGCTAAACAAGACTAGACATCTCTTTTGCTGTAGAGATGTCTAGTTTTGTTTTGTAGTGTATATAGGTTTCCGTTGAATCATTTCTTGAAAATCATAATATACATAAGTATACTAAGGATATGAATAGGTACATGGTCGTTATATATGCTGAGGAGGAAATCTTGTGAAATTATGGAAATTTAATAAGCGCAGTTCTACCTTAGCAGATATGTCCATGAATCGTATGTTGTTAACGGAGCTCATTGCAAAGGGCGCTCTTGTGGGCGTGATTGCAGGCTTTTGTGGTGCTACGTACCGTTATTTAATCCTTGAGTCAGAGCATATTCGTTGGCATTTGATGGACGGCATTACCATGGAATGGGCCATAGGTTGGCTTGTGATGATGGTCATCTTTGCCTTTGTTGTAGATCGATTGCTCGCGTGGGCTCCATTATCTGGTGGTTCTGGTATTCCGCAGATCGAAGGAGAAATGCTAGGGCTCTTTGATATGAAACCGTATCGGACGTTGGTTTCTAAGATGATAGGTGGCGTTTTGACTGGTTTTGCAGGCTTTTCAGTAGGCCGTGAAGGGCCAGCCGTACAAATCGGTGGCTCTGCCGGTAAAATTGTATCCTATTGGATGAATTCAGGGCTGCGTGAGCAGCGCATCTTGACTTCTGCTGGCGCAGGGGCGGGCTTAACGGCTGCCTTTAGTGCACCTGTATCGGGGGCGATGTTCGTCTTTGAAGAGATCCATAAAAGTTTTTATCCTTACCTCGTTGTGCCAACCTTTGTGGCTACATTGATTTCTAACTATATTACAGTTAGTATCTTTGGCCTCGACCCAGCTCTTGGATTTTCGGTCACCTCAGGGGTTCCTCTTGAGTACTTCCCTGTACTGCTTATGGTGGGCGTTATCATGGGGCTCTGTGGGGTGCTCTTCTGCCGCATGATCTTTGCGTTCAAGAAATTCTTTGAGTGGCTTAAATGCTCTCGGTTCTTGAAATTAGCCCTCACCTTTGTGACTGTGGCCGTCATCGGCTATGACTCGCAACTTCTTTTAGGTGGTGGCAATGATCTGGTAGGACAGCTAGCTTTTCAGTCGCATGGCATATTGCTCTTGGGTGGTATCGTACTAGGTAAGATTTTACTTACCACCTTCTGCTATGGCAGTGGTGCGCAAGGCGGCATATTCTTGCCCATGCTCGTCATAGGTGCCTCTGCAGGTGCTTTTTGTGAAAGCGTGCTTTCATCAATCGGTATTATCTCACCTGATTTTGTACCTCAATTCGTCATCTGTGCCATGGGGGGGATGCTAGCAGCTGCTATGCGAACTCCGATTTTGGCGATATTGCTCGTCCTTGAAATGACGAATAGCTTCTCAAATATTTACGCTATCGGTATTGTTACACTTGTGGCATACCTTGTAGCAGAGCTTTTAAAAGAGCCGCCAATTTACGATTCCTTATTGCAAGCCATGACCGGTCAAAGCCATTTAGAATCAGTGCAAACCTTCTTCCAAACGAAGGTGCCTGTAGTGGCAAACTATACAGAGGTGCAGTTACAAGACTTGGCATTGCCAGATGGCACATTAATCGTAAGTATACGCCGAAATGGTACCTACATTGTACCTCTTGGGGATGTGAAACTTGAACCAGGTGACGAGCTACAAGTCTCTTGTGAACGAGGACGATTAAAAGCCGCGAAAGACTTTTTCCAATTGAATTAGTTATAGCAAAGAGATATCTCCAATCTAAGTAAAGGGAGGCCTTATTATGCTGGATAACATTATAGTATTTTATATACTCTTTACCATAGTCGGCTTTTTAGCGGCTATGCTAGGCACCATCATCGGTGCTGGAGGGGGCCTTGTGTTCGTTCCTCTCTTCATGTACTGGTTCCCTGAGTGGTCTCCATCCATGATTGTAGGGACATCGCTCTTTTCCGTTATGTGTAACGCCGTTTCTGGATCTATTGCGTATATTAAGCAGAAAAAGGTGCTTATCAGTGCAGCCATTGTCTTTAGTTTAGCTACCTTACCAGGAGCTATCTTGGGGGCTCAAATGTCTGGTTGGTTTTCTGGACAGGGCTTTATGTTTGCCTTTGGGTGCTTTATGCTATGCGCTTCTGGTTTGATTGGGTTTAAAAATTTCCGTAAAGGGGAACGAAAGGAAGAAAGCCTTACCCTTGATCAGCTAACATACAGTAAGCCTATCGGTATTAGCATTAGCTTTTTTGTAGGTTTTATCTCCAGTATCTTTGGTATTGGTGGTGGCCTTATTCATGTGCCGGCTCTAATTTATCTCATGGGGTTTCCTACCCATATGGCTACAGCTACAAGCCAATCCATCCTTGCTGTATCTACAATGATAGGCGTTATAACCCATTTATTGGAAAATCATATCGTATTTAGTATTGCTATTCCTACTAGTATTGGCGCTATCTTTGGGGCCCAAGTAGGGGCGAGAATTGCTAAACGGTTGAAAGCAAAATCTATCCTTGCCCTTATGAGCGTTGCAGTCTTTGCACTAGCTGTACGTCTTATTCTTAAGTCTGGTATTTTGGGATAATATGGCTTCTCTGATTATCAATAGAAATTTGAATACTATACTTCTTATGTTCTAGTTAGTATGAACCGATAGATTTGATATGTTTACTATAAGCCCTCTAGTGATTGCTCGAAAGAGTTATATCGCTAGAGGGCTTTTTATGTGAAAGTGAACGATTATTAGTAGGGGAATCTAAAAGTTATGATTAAAAGTCATACTTAAATATAAATGAGAATGAAAAAATTGAAATAAATGGAAATATACAGTTTTGTGTATAATTTATGTAAACTATTTCCTATAGAATTATATACACGATACGTCAAGTTTTATGGGCAATTTGGCAGTTATTTATTATGGAGTTCTTTAATTACTAAGTAAATAAAATAGTTTTATTTTAATATGTGAAAAAATGAGTACATGATAATGCCATTGAGATGCACTTTCAAGTAAAGAAATAAAAAAGCGGTGCATATCGAGAATTATTAGAAGACATATAATTTATGCATAATTATAGTAGTGAGAATGAGAACGGCGTATACTAAATATAAAACAAATTCCTTAAGAGAGGATAGGAGGATATACAAGTGAGTACGCTTATAAAAGATTATGAACGTTTTGCCAAGGAGGCAAAAGAGATTTGCAAAGATCGTGTCTATACTGATCATTTACGTCGTTATGCATATGGTGTTGACGCGTCCTGTTATAGCTATTTACCAAAGGTTGTTGTAAAGGCTGAGGATGAACGTGAAGTAAGACGCCTTATTCGTTTGTGCCAACAATGTGGTACACCATTTACATTCCGTGCAGCTGGTTCTTCTTTATCTGGTCAATGTTCCAGTGAAGATGTGCTTATCGTATGTAATGATGGCTTCAAAAAAATGGAAGTTATCGACGATGGCAAGGCTTTAAAATGCGAATGTGGTGTTATTGGTTCCGATGCGAACGATTTATTGAAACCTTATAACCGTAAAATCGGTCCAGATCCTGCTACACTTGCAACAGCATTAGTAGGCGGTATTTTGAACAATAACTCCTCTGGTATGTGCTGTGGTACGGCTCAAAACTCCTATAAAACAATCCGTTCCATCCGCGTTGTATTACTAGATGGTACTGTTCTTGATACATCCGACAAAAAATCTATTGAACAATTCCTTCGTGAAAAACCTCAAATGGTTGAAGATATCTTGCAATTGCGCAAAGAAATCTTGGCTGATGAAGAATTGACTCATTTGATTCATCACAAATACAAAATCAAAAATACTACAGGCTATGGCTTGAACTCCCTTGTTGATTTCGAAGACATCATCGACATTATCAATCACTTGTTCATCGGTTCTGAAGGTACATTGGGCTTCGTATCTGAAATCGTGTACAACACTGTTGAAGACGTACCTCATAAAGGTTGCGGTCTCATGTTCTTCAGTACGTTGAACGATGCATCTCTTGCGGTTGTAGCCTTGGCTAATATGGGCCGTGAAAAGGTTGTTGCTGCAGAAATGATGGACTATCAATCCTTAAAAGCAGTTCAAACTCTTGAAAATGTACCAGACTTCGTTCGTGAAGTACCAGAAGGTACAAGTGCAATCTTGTTCCAAACTGAAAGCTATTCCAAAGAAACTGTAGATGAAAACTTAGCTTTCATTAAAGAACAATTGAAAGATATCCCAACAGCTATCCCAAGTCTTTATTCTCAAGATCCTAAAGAATACGATTCCTGGTGGGCAATCCGTAAAGGTATCTTGCCTATCGTTGGTGGTCAACGTAGAAAAGGTACTACTGTTATTACCGAAGACGTTTGCTTCCAAATCGAAGACTTCACTAAAGGCATTGAAATGCTTACAGAATTATTCCACAAATACGATTTCGTTGATGGTGGTGTAATCTTCGGTCATGCTTTGTCGGGTAACGTTCACTTTAACATTACACCTGATTTCAGCGATCCTAAAGATACTAAGAACTTCGGCGATTTGGTAAAAGAAATGTCCGAACGCGTATCTGGTTTCGGTGGTTCTTTGAAAGCCGAACATGGTACAGGCCGCATGGTAGCACCGTTTGTTGAAATGGAATGGGGCCGTAAAGCATACGAAATCAATCGTCGTATCAAAGCTATCTTTGACCCTGAACGCATCTTGAACCCAGATGTTATGATCACTGATGATCCAGATGTGTACAAGAAAAACCTTAAAGCTCAATGCGTTATCGATGATGCTTTCACAATCTGTATGGAATGCGGTTTCTGTGAAAAACATTGTCCAAGCCGTAATTTAACATTGACTCCTCGTCAACGTATCGCATTGTTGCGTGAAACTAAACGCCTTGAAAACGAAGGCAATTTCACATTGGCATCTGAACTTAGAAAAGGCTACGAATACTTTGGTGTAGATACTTGTGCTGCTTGCTCCATGTGTAAAGGTCTTTGCCCACTTAGCATCGATACTGCACAAATCGCATTGTCCATGCGACGTATCGACCCACCTGCACCAGAATTGGCTAAGAAAATCTACGATAACTTCTCCACAACACTTCAAATGTGTCGTGCTGGCGTGAGCCTTGAAGGCATTGCAGGTTCCATCATTACTCAAAAAGCAATTTCTAAGATTACTGAAGGTTTACATGGCGTAACAGGTGTTACACCATATGTTCCTAAAACAACACCTAAGGCTAATCGCTACAAATTGAAAAACCGCATCAAACCAACTAACTTTGAAAAGGTTGTATACTTTAGTACATGTGCTAACCGCGCATTCAAACCTAACCAAGGTTATGACGATGATCGCAGCTTGCAACAAGTTGTAGAAAGCCTTTGCAACAAGGCTCATATCGATATTATCTATCCAGAACATATCGAAAACCTCTGCTGTGGCTTGAGCTTTGAAAACTACGACGACGTTCATGAACGGGCTGTAAAAGACTTGCACGATGCATTGATGAAAGCATCTCAAAATGGTAAATACCCAATCGTAATCGACCATAGCGCATGCTTCAACCATGCTTTCAAACATATGCCAGACTTAGAAATCAATGATATTTCTGAATTCTTGTGCAAATATGTTGTACCGCATCTCGACATTGAAAAATGCGATGAACGCGTAATCGTACACAAACAATGTAAGATTAAATCTTTGAACAAATCTCAATACATTGAAGACTTGGCTCGCCTATGCACAGACCATGTATTCAACATTAAATCCTTCGCATGCGACGGCTTTGCTGGCCAAAAAGGGTTCTTTACTCCAGAACTCAATAAATCTGCTACGAAAGACCTCGCTAGTGAAATCGCTGAATACGGCGCAACACTAGGCGTAAGCTCCAGCTCTACATGTGAAATTGGCCTTGGTGAAAACGGTGGGATCCCATTCGTAGGCGTTGCATTCCTACTAGACCGTTGCTCTAAAGCAAAAAAATAAGATTTATAACATTACCTACCATATAACGAAAAAGGACGAGTTGCAGCTCGTCCTTTTTTGTATATAGTTTTGGTATAATTGTAATGGTAATTAAAAAACTATGTGCTAGTATTTAATGAATTATATGATAGTGCTATATAATGTAATGATAGTAAATAGTCGATTATGTAATTGTATTAAATGGCTAATATAGAGGTATTGTATGAAATATATTCTATTATGTATTTGTTTGCTTAGCTTATTAGGGTGTGGCACAGATACTAAGACTCAGCAAGACACTAAACCTACAACAACAGCTAACGAACAAGCTAAAACAGAGCAAGATGCTCGTGTTATGGCCGCTAAGCAAGCTCTATCCTCTGGTGATTATGCGAAAGCTATCGAGGAGGCAACAGCTTCTATTAAGGATAATCCAAATAATGTAGACGCTTATTCGGTTCGTGGCTTTGCTACGGCTTTAAATGGAGATACTACTAAAGGTTTAGCAGATACTAAAAAGGCTTACGATTTAGATCCAAATAATGTAGCTAATTACTACAATATGGCCATGGTGTACAAGTTGCAAGGACAATTAAATGAGTCTAAACAATGGTTTGAAAAGGTATTAGAAAAGGACCCTAGCAACACTTGGTCTGTGTATGGTATTGCTACCATCTATGCAGACCAAGGAGATGATACTAAGGCCCTTGATTGGCTTGAAAAAGCAATTAACATTGATCCATCTGTGAAAGCTGTAGCTGCTGAACAAGACCATTTTGAACGCTTTCACAATAATGCGCGATTTAAAACACTAGTAGGCTTATAGATATGGATGTAAAACGGATGATTCGCCTTGTTATAAAGGTGATGGGATTTATATATTGGTTTGTTTTTCTATACCTTGGTAGTCTAATGGTCGTAGACTGGTCAGGGTTTATGTCCCAACATGATATAGAAACACCGTTATTCCTTACATACTTAGTGTTGGTAGGTTGTTTTGTAACGCCGTATATTATGCTGTACTGGAAGAAGCTGAATCCTAATGCAAAAGTTCCATTTTGGGTGCGCCATCTCTCCGAATATATGGCGCGATTAGAAGATCGTCATAATATATGGTTTGATGTATTATATGTACTAAAATTATTGCTCTATTTCGTAATAATTCTGTGGATGCTTTGTATCATATTACTCACCTTAGCAGTTATTGCGTGGACAGTAGTCCTAATTTTGCTAAGTAACTAATGATGTAAATTTACATTGTTTTCTCCACCAATGCTTCTTGTAAAAGCTGAGAAAAATTAATCCCTTTAGCTAGTGCTCTATCATTTAGCCATGCAGGAATTGTTAAGGTTTTCTTTACGGATTTACTATTTTTAGCTAAATCAATATCTGTTTGAACTAATGTAGGATATGTTGTTTCGGTACATGGTAAGTTGCGAATAGATGTGGGGGTAGGTAGCGTTTGTCCATCTTCTAAAGTGCCTAATATATAGAGTTCCATAGCCTCTTGTGCATTGGTTATTAATTCTATTAGTGTTGAGCCGGTGCTACTAGTGTATTCGAGATCTGGAAATTCGGCCCAGAAACCATCGGCATCATCATGGATTATAGCAGGGTATATAAATTTCATAGGTCCTCCTTATTTTAGTCCCGTACGTTTTCTTTTATGGTAACACGTGTACACGTATAAAACAATTGTTAGGAGTTATATATTCTTATTTATAGTCTAACTGTATATAACAGAAAACAGGGGTGACCATTGGTCACCCCTGACTCTATCACTTGAGAAACTAGATGTATGCGTTGCGTGCATTAATTCTATTTGTATAAATTATATTAGTATATAATTAAGGTATATAAATCGGGTTGTATATTGATGAAAGGAGAGAATTCATCATGAAACCATTGGGTAAACGGATTGCAATGGCTGTGTTGTGTGCGGCTACATTGACATCCCCCTTATTGTTGAGCGGTTGTAGTATGTCGGAGCTGTGGCAGGGCACTGAACAGAGTCGCAAGGAAATTGCGCAACGGTCTGAGCAGGATCAGGTGCAGTTATTTAATCAATATGTGAAAGCCATAAGCCGCTTTAATCGCATGGCAGTAATGTTTGATTATGCGAATAGGCCAACTCTTAATGAGTTAAAAGCGGGGCAGCATTTAACTGTATTTAATGCACCGAACTTTAAACAATTACAAAAAGAATTAGAAGAGGCTAAGCAAGCAGGTGTTCCGTATGATGAAATGAAAGAGCCATTAGATAAGCTACTTTCAAAATTGAACGAAATAACACCGGTTGCGGAAGAACTCGATGCATATTATAAATCTAAAGGGTATACTACAGATAACTATGCTAAGGAGCAACAATTAGGTCCTAAATATGTTCAGTTATACGAACAATTTATTCCTATTTATGCTGACTTTGATAATTTAATGCATAAGATTAACACGGACCGATTGCAACAACGGTTACAACAACTGCGCGATGCAGGTAAGAAAAATGCAGCCGCTGCACAAGAGGTTTCTTTGCGACTTACTGCAGTCTTAGAAAAGCTAGATAGTGAAAAAGAACCAGATGTAAATGCGATCAATCAAGAGCTACAAGCTATTGGTGATTTAGCGAATGGGATTTCTAGCCCTAAGTATGACCCTGTTAAGACCTCTGTAAACTCTACGATTGGTGCGATTCGTACCTATATGGGATCCAAACAAGATAATGATTATAAACATATGGTTGAGGCCTATAACCGTTATATTTCCAATATGAATACAACCAATATGAATGAATTGGATTAATAAGCAAGCTAGAAGAATAGTGTGATAAATTAATAGGTATATATAAGATATAAAAAGAAAGCTGTATCAAATGAGAATATCATTTGATACAGCTTTTTATATGTTTATAGCCTAGTTAGAACAAAAGTTATTGGTAGTTTATTATATTTTCCTTATGGTTGTTATTCGATTGGATAGGGAGAATAGCACGAGGGCTATCCAGATACAGCCAAAAGCGATGAGTTGGGCTGTACCAAAACTTTCACCAAAGTAGAAGATGGCCAAGAAAAATCCCATGGTGGGAGATAGGTATTGTAAAAATCCTAGTACATTCAATGGCAAAAGTTTTGCGCCGTACGAGAAGAGGATGAGCGGAATTGATGTGGTGAGCCCCGAACCGATGAGGAGTAGGCCGGTGGATGTTATGTGCTCAAGAAAGACCCAGGATGAGGTGTCGATGGTTGCCAAATACCATAGCGCTATCGGTGTAACAAGCCACGCTTCCAAAGCAATACTCGAAAATGGATGGATGGTGAGACGTTTCTTTACGGCTCCATATAGGCTAAATGATACAGCTAGTGCGATGGAAACAATCGGTAAGGACCCTAGTTCATAGGTCATGATTGATACACCTAGTACGGCGATGGCCATGCTCAGTTTTTGGGACCATAGCAAGGTTTCCTTATAGATAACGATGCCGAGCAATACGTTGAGTAGTGGGTTGATATAATATCCAAGGCTCGTATCGAGAACGTGTTGGTTGGTAACAGCCCAAATATAGGTGAACCAGTTGACACTAATAAGAGTTGCCGCCAGTAATAATAGTCCAAATTGTGAAAGATGCGTGCGCAAGTGTTGAATATCGATGCGCAGTTGTTGGCGGCCCATAGCAAGGATGATGAAGATCATCCAAACACCAGACCAGATGATGCGGTGCGATAATACTGAAAAGGATGAAACTTGGTTAAGTAGTGCCCAATAAAGGGGGAGCAAACCCCAGATTAAGCAGCACAGTAATGTAGTACTGAGCCCTTTTTTGTTTATATCATTCATAATGCAACCTCCTCTTATTGATAGCATTATTATATCATGCTGATAATGTTATATGCGTTTTTGTCATTTTATATATGCGTTAGTTATAACCTAAAATTTGATACTTATGATTAACTGTTATGTTCATTGACTTTGTGCATAATCTTACACTATATTGGACTTAGAACAACGAATATAGAGAATAGGTGTCGCAAGACTTAATAGAGAAATCGGTACAAGCCGATGCGGTCCCGCCACTGTAAGGACGAGCCTGCTTTCAAAAATGTCACTGGAGAAATCTGGGAAGGCGAAAGCGAGGTGATGAGCCCGAGCCAGGAGAACTGCCTATTTGATAATCACCGTTATGTACCTACGAGCGATAGGAAGGGGATTGGGGTATGCTGGTTTCAGTGTTTTTTGGCGTACCTTTCAATAAGAAACCTTACGTGTCACTTTTGGGTGGCACGTTTTTTTGTTGCCCTTGAAAGTGGCTGTTAAGCATATATATCAGGCTTCATAGTTAATGAATTGATGGACACATATTTGAGGTTGATGTGATCTAAATATAGGAAAGCTCGTGTGATGTATATGTATAACAATTCGCAGGTACGGTGCGCTGTTTCTCGGTATGGTTTCGAGTTGAAAAGGAGGCACATATATGTCTGACAAAAAGACTTCAAAGGATGCTGAACGCGATCTATTAGCTCCTGTATCCTTTGATGAATTTGAGAAACCTACGTATGAACAATGGCAGGCAGAGGTTGAAAAGGCCTTAAAGGGTGGCGACTTCCACAAGAAGATGTTCACGAAAACCTATGAAGGTATTACGTTGCAGCCAATTTACACACCTGCATTGCATGCAGAAGCAATTCCGAAGGGCGTATACCCTGGGGCAGGCGAGTTCCTACGTGGTACTAAGGCAAGTGGTTATATTAAAGACTCTTGGGGTGTATCCCAATATGTAGATGACTCTTTGCCTAAGGATGCCAATCATGCAAGTTTATACGAGATTGTAAAAGGTGGCACCATTCACAACATCCGCCTAGATGAAGCAACACGCCATGATCAAGATGTGCAAGTAGGCGCATCCGTTGGCGTTGGTGGTACATCTATATCTACTATGGATGACTGCAAACAATTGATTGACCGCTTCAATTTGAAGGAAAATCCTTTGTACATTGAAACAGGTGCTTCTGCAGCCATCTTGCTTGGCATGTTAGCGGCTACGGTGAAAGGCGCTAAAAAACAAACATCTGATTTGAAAGGTCTCGTTGGTGCAGACCCTATCGGTGTTTGGGTGAAAGATGGTGCTTTGCACATTTCCTTAGATACAGCCTTTGATGAAATGGCACATACTGTTGTATGGGCTAAGGAACAGGCGTCAGAGCTTAAAACAGTGCTCGTATCTGGCGATGTGTACGCTAATGGGGGCGCTAACGATGTACAGGAAGTGGCTTACGCATTGGCTACAGCCGTTTGCTACGTGCGTCAATTGGCACAGCGCAACATCGATATTCACACCATCGCTCAGAGCATGATGTTCACCTTCTCCTTGGGCGCAAACTTCTTTATGGAAATCGCTAAATTGCGTGCGTTGCGCGTACTTTGGGCTCGCATCATGGAAGCCTTTGGTGCTGAAGAAGCAGACCGTGCCGTTCATGTACACGGCAGAACATCGGCTTTCACAAAAACTGTATACGACCCATATGTAAACTTGTTGCGTAACACAACACAAGCGTTCTCTGGCGTTGTAGGCGGTCTTAATAGCCTTGAAGTATCCCCATTCGATCAACCAATTCGCAAAGCGGACGACTTCTCTCGCCGTATTGCTCGTAATATCCAAGTTATGTTGCAAACTGAATTCGAGTTGCGTCAACCTGTGGACCCTGTAGGCGGTTCTTGGTATGTGGAAACACTGGCTGCTGAATTATGTGAAAAAATCTGGACTGAGTTCCAAACCATCGAATCTAAAGGTGGCATCGTGGCGGCCTTGAAAGAAGGCTATCCACAAGCTCAAGTTAAAGCTATTCTTGATGAACGCTTCAAAAACCTTGCATTCCGCAGAGATGTGGCTGTAGGTAACAACATGTATGCGAACATGACAGAAGAGTTACTTGATCCTAAACCAGAAAATCAAGAAACATTGCGTCAAAAACGTGTTGCTCAAATTGAAGAATACTTGGCAAGTGCGGAGCCAGATGCTATTTCTAAAGCACAGGCTACCCTAGAAGCAAGTACGACAGAGCCAGGCGCTTTGATTGGCCTCATCGAGCTTGGAGCGTTACAAAAATTGACGATTCGTCAAATCCGTAAGGCTTTAGACGCTGGCGATATTTCTTCTGAAACAATCGAACCAATCACGGCTCATCGCTGGACTGAACAATTTGAAGCACTTCGCATGCGCACTGAAAACTATAAACAACGTACGAAAGACAATGTGAAGGTATTCTTGGCTAATATGGGCCCAATTCCTCAACACAAACCTCGTGCGGACTTCTCCACAGGCTTCTTCGAAGTAGGTGCTTTTGAAGTGATTAAAAATGACGGCCATGAAACTACGGCTGACGCTGCGAAGGCTGCTCGTGAAAGTGGTGCTGATGTTGTCGTTATCTGTTCCACAGATGATACATATCCTGAATTAGTACCGCCACTTGCGAAAGAATTGAAAGAAACTATGCCGAATGTAACGGTTATCTTGGCAGGGGCACCGCCTAAGGACCTTGAGCCTGTATACCGTGAAGCTGGCGTAGACGACTTCATTTCCGTTCGTGCAAATTGCTACGAAATCTTACATACGTTACAAGATAAGAAAGGGATGTGAGCTCATGTTTAAAAATCCAGACTTCT
>OGEJ01000486.1_pt1 | contig 14396 bp, 10 predicted proteins | sample 1570701 | NCBI WGS metagenome assembly OGEJ01 (sample SAMEA2582140, study PRJEB24529) | metagenome | biome: Human gut stool | place: China | collected 2011
GGCAAATGAAATAGAAGCTCCACATGAGATTTTAAGAAAATAGGCAAGTCAAATTCAAGTTTGTCGAACACATGAAAATTTGAAGTTTACAGCGAGGTAAAAGTTTATGAATAACTATAATGAAGTGAAAAAATCATTTGGTACACAAGCAGAGAAATTTGCTTCATATCATATGTCTAAGGCAGAATATACCGATTATTTGATTCGTAGTATTCAGGCAAAGGGCAATGAACATGCATTGGAGGTTGCTGCTGGAACCTGTATATGTGGAAGAGCAGTGGCTCCTTATGTTAAGGACATTACTTGTTTGGATTTGACAGAAGCAATGTTGGAGCAGGGAAAAAAACTGGCAAAGCAAGAAGGTATTCAGAACATATCATTTGTATCGGGGAATGCGGAATGCTTACCTTTTGAAGATGAAACATTTGACCTTGTGATTACAAGACTTTCATTGCACCATTTTGTTGAGCCTGAAAAGCCTTTTCGGGAGATGCAACGAGTTTTGAAAAAAGGTGGAAAACTTGTTATTTGGGATATGGTAGCGACTACAGAAGAATTGCGTGAAACTAATGACGCTATTGAAACGATGCGTGATAACTCACATACAAGAATACTTAGCAGAGAAGAATTTGAAGCATTGTTTGAGGATGCTTTTGAGCTTCAGCTTGAAGAAACAACACTTGTTCCTGTAAATCTACAAAGTTGGATGGATTTGACAAGTACACCAGAGGATATTCAAAAAGATATTATTGATAAAATGGAATACGATTTGAATGGTGGAGATAAAACAGGTTTTAATCCCTATATCAAGGAGGGACAAATATGCTTTGACCATAGGTGGTTATTGCTGATTGGAAAAAAGGAAAACTAATCCCCATTTATCAAGAAAAAGAAACTTTCAGTAAGCTGGTGTGTTTAACCGAGAGACGAATTTGATTTTTACTAATTGTTTATGTAAAGGAATGCCTTGTGATTATATCTGCGATAGTTGTGTAATTGGACAAAAGAGAGCAAAATATGTCGGGACAAAAATATGCTTTGGAGATAAGATGTGTTTTGTAGGAAGAAGTAAATAAGCATGAGCTGGTTGGAAGATATCACTTCATCAATCAAATATATTGAAGGACATCTTACAGATGAACTTACTCTGGAAAAAATTGCTGCAAAGATTAATCTTTCGCCATTTTATTTTCAAAAAGGGTTTTCGATTCTTTGTGGAATTACGGTATCCGAATATATAAGAAATAGAAGATTATCACTTGCCGGCAGAGATTTGCAAACAGATGGTGTTAAGGTTATAGATGTAGCAATGAAATATGGCTATGATTCTCCAGACAGCTTTACGAAAGCCTTCACCAGATTTCACGGTATTACGCCTGCACAGGCGAAGTCCGGAGACGGTGAACTCAAAAACTACCTTCCTTTAAAAATACATGTATCTATGAAAGGTGGATTTGAAATGGAATGTAAAATTGTTAAAAAACCGGCATTTACTGTTGTCGGAAGTGCCAAAATTATTAAAAATGAAGAAGGGTATAAAGAATGCCCACAATTTTGGACAGAGCATTATGAAAAGGGAAACGGTAAGTATATTTGTGGTATGTATGGAATCTGTTTAGATGATGGAGCACCGGAAGGATTCTTCAAGTACATGATTGCTGATGATTATATCCCTTCAAAAGACATACCGGAAGAATTTGAAACGGTAGTTATTCCTGAAAATACATGGGCAGTATTTCCATGTAAAGGATCTATGCCGGAAGCGTTACAAAAAGTGAATACAGAGATTTTTAAGGAATGGCTTCCTGGGAATAGTGATTATGAAATTGCAGGAATGTATAATATAGAATACTACACCGCATCTTGTGATTATCCGAAAGGAAATCAGGATGAGAATTATTATTGCGAAATTTGGATGCCGGTGAAATCAAAAGAACAGTAGATTTTAGAATAATTAGTTAAATTCTTGCGAGGATATGATATGAATAAGGCCAAAAGAATAGTAGATAATATGGATTCTGAAAATGCATTTGCGGTTTGTTCGGAGATTGGAATTATTGATGAAAATGCAACACCGCTTAAGCAGGCAAGATATATTAATGAGCTTTTAAATACCACTGAGAGTATGAAGATATATATGACTGATACTATGCGAAAATGTGGTGGGTGCTGCTTGTCAACCAATGCTATAAAAATAGCAAAAAAATTATACGCTAAATCTAACGATATAGCAGAATTTTTGAATCTTCTGAATGAAGCAGATATTGGCGGAAGGAACTTACATATTTTTGATGGAAAGATTATTGCTGTATACAAAAAATGTTATTGTAATATACCTAAAAAAGTTGAGAATATGAATAAAAAGTATTGTGAATGTTCTGCTGGTTGGTATATGCGATTGTTCTCTGAGGTTTTTGAAAAGAGTGTAACAGTTACTATTGTTGATACAATTGTCAATGGAGCTTCTGAATGTGTATTTGAAATATCAGATTATGTATAGACAGACAAATTTCTGTTTATAAAACTGATAAAGGAAAGCAGGTGCGTTTTTATGGATAAGATTACAACAATCAAACAAAGTGCTAAGAGTCATAATATTGCCGTAACGCTTCTGTGTGATACTAATCACTATCTTACATCAGATTATTCAGAAGTGGTATATGTGGGAGCTGGTGCTGATGCGGTTGATTTTAAGTTAATAAGCCTTTGTAAGATGGGTGATCTGGTAGTTACGCAGGATTATGGTGTAGCTGCCATGGCATTAAGTAAGGGTGCGTATGTCATTCATCAGTCCGGGAAATGGTATACAAATGAAAATATTGATCTTATGTTAATGGAAAGACATATAAGTAAGAAGGCAAGGCGGGCAAGCAGTAAAAACTACATGAAAGGTCCAAGAAAAAGAAGTGATAAGGATGATTTAAACTTTGAAGCCTCTTTTGAGAGACTAGTGGAAAAGCATCAACACTTGGATACCAGCCGGATGTCTGGAAGAGCTGGAGTTAAATAAAAATTAGGAGACAGATATATGAATTTTGAATTAGCATGCCTGGAGGATTTTAATGAGATAGAAAATCTCTATTGGGATTTAATAGGCAAAAGCAAAGAAGAACCTTCTTTTCCTGACTGGAAAAAGGGGGTACATCCTTCAGCAGATTTTTTAATGGCTGGTATTGTTCAGAAAGAGTTGTTCGTATTAAGAGATGAAGGAATAATTAAGGCGTGTGCCATAGTTAACAGTAATTCTAATAAAGAGTATAAAAAGGTAGCGTGGAAAGTAAATGAAAGAGATAATAATGTATGGATAATCCATGCTCTTGCAGTGCGATATGAGTACCGCGGTATGGGTCTTGCTACTCAATTTGTAAAAAACTTAATATCATATGCTAAGTTAGAAAACATTGAAGCCATTCATCTTGATGTAATAGATAAGAACACACTAGCCGACAAGTTATATATCAGAGCTGGTTTTAAATATGTAAGTACTGAAAACATTTTTTATGAGGTAGTTGGAAACAGGCAGTTTAGAATGTACGAGTATGTGATAGAGTAGAAAGTATTAGAAATACGCATATAATGTGCATTATCTGTCTTATAGGAAGCTATAATGAAAAAATCATAGTAAAGAAGGAATGGTTGTGAATATAAGATATGCAACAATGGCTGATTTAGACGATATTGCATCGGTTGAATCCGAGTGTTTTCCTGTTTTAGAGGCAGCAACTAAAGAAGAATTTGAGCAGAGAATAAAGTATTATGGAAATCATTTCTGGCTTATGTTTGATGATGATAAACTCATTGCGTTTGTAGATGGTTTTGTTACAGATGAGGCTGATCTTACAGATGAGATGTATGAAAATGCATCAATGCATGACGAGAATGGTGCATGGCAGATGATTTTTGGTGTAAATACTCTTCCTGATTATCGCAGATGCGGATGTGCGAAAGAGCTGATTAAGAAGGCTATCTTAGATGCCAGAAAACAGAACCGGAAAGGGCTTGTATTAACATGTAAAGAAAGCCTTGTTCCATATTATTCCAAGTTTGGATTCGTTGATGAGGGGATAACAGATAAATCCACTCATGGAAATGTTCTGTGGCACCAGATGAGATTGGATTTTAAATTAAGAAATAATGGAGTAAATCCTTCAGATAACAAAAATGTGACCGCGCATAAAACATTTAAAGCCGACAGAATACTATCATATTTTAAAGAAGAGTGGAAGGTGCTGCTTATAATAACCGTGTCAGGTGTTATATACAATCTTGGACTTTTGCTTGGACCATGGTTTGAAGGAAAAATGGCAGGCTGTCTTATAGATATATTGGCAAAGAATGCTGTATACAAGGATATGCTTATACTTGTTATTGCATATGTGATTTCAATTGGAGTAGTTCAGGTATCAAGATATATAAAACGTTTTTATGTTCGTAGATTCGCCAATAATGTTAATAGAAGAATGAAGAAAATATTATATGGAACACTTGTATTAAAGAGCAGGACAGAGCTTGAAGGTGAAGGTATGGGCGATATTATGACAAAGGCCATACTTGATGTAGATGATTGTGCTGAAGGCATGAGAAAGTTTACAACAGAAATATTTGATACAGGCGTAGCGTTGGCTGCATATGCAGGAATGTTGCTTGTATATGATGTAAGGCTGGCACTTATTGCAATGATATTTCCACCTATATCTTATATCATTGCTGAAAAGATGAAAGTAATAGTCCAGAAAACAGGTTCTGCGTATAAAAAACAATCTGGTATCCTTAGTAATGCAACACTCGACATAGCATCCAATGCTATAACCTACAGAGTTTATGGCAGGGAAGCTGACAGAAAAAATGCGTACGAAGATAATCTGGCTGAGTATGAGAAATCAGCTATTTATGCTAATATATGGAATTCTTCTCTTACACCATTATATAGAATAATATCTATGATGAGCATTTTATTTATATTATATTTTGGCAGCAGAAATGTACTTGGAACAGGATGGAGAACCTGGGATATTGCAGCATTTACAACATTCCTGGCCTGCTTTATAAAGTTATCTGATAAGTCCTCGAAGGCGGCGAAGCTGTTTAATGCAGTTCATAAGGCACAGGTTTCATGGAAACGTATTAAGCCGCTTATGGTTATTCAGACTAAGGATACAGATTGTAAAAATCAGACATCAGGAAGGCTTGATGTACAAAATTTAAGCTTTACATATCCAGATGGAAAAAATGTATATAATGGTATTTCCTTTACTGCAGAGCCGGGACAGATCATAGGTGTTACAGGTCCGGTTGCTAGTGGTAAGTCAACCTTTGGAAGGACATTTCTGTGTGAATATCAATATGAGGGAAGTATCATGTATAACGGATGTGAACTAAGAAACGCTACAGATAATGAGAGAACAGGAATAATAAGTTACCTAGGACACGATCCGGAGCTTTTCAATGATTCAATAAAGAATAATATCCTGCTTGGTGATAATAAAGACGTAAACGAGTATCTAAAAGCAGTATGTATTGATAAAGAAGTTGAGGCTATGGAGCAGGGAGCAGATACCATTATAGGCAGTGGGGGCGTGAGATTGTCTGGAGGACAGGCACAAAGAATTGCATTAGCAAGAACTTTATGCCATAAAAAGCCAGTTTTTATACTTGATGATCCATTTTCAGCACTTGATAAGAATACAGAGGAGCAGATATATAATAATCTTAGAAAAATGACGGAAGGTAGTATCGTTATTATTCTGTCTCACCGTTTGTATATGTTTCCTAAGCTGGACAAAGTTATATGGCTTGATGAAGGTAGTGTCAGAGTAGGAACGCATGATGAACTTATGTTGGAATGTATGGCTTATAGACAGTTAAATGATGCAGCAAATGCAATGAGTGAAGATACTGTTTCATATGAACAACGTAAGAATGTCAAAGGGGTGGTGGATAAGCATGAGTAAACATAATAGTAATGTTGATAATGGCGGCAAAGTACATAGTGTAGGTTCAATAATATTGCACACTACAATAAAGAAAAAGTGGCTTTCACTTGGTATTATAACAGCAGTATGTGGTGCAGTTATAACTGCACTTTATCCACCGCTTGTACTTGGAAGAATAGTAGATACATTGGCAGCAGGAAGTCAGGTTCCTTTATATCTTATATTTCTTTATATGGTATTTAATGTGATCACAGGTCTTATGGAGGCTGCAAGGGAAGGACTTCTTACTGTATTTGGCCAAAAGATAACGCATGCTATGCGTAGTGGCCTTATGGAGCATTTTACCAGACTGACAGCAGATTCATTAAACCGTCAGGAGCCGGGAGCTGTAGTGTCAAGATTCGTTGGTGATGTTGATACTGTAGAGAATCTGTTTACCTCAGGCATAGTCAGTATGTTTGCGGATACATGTAAGATAATAAGTATTCTTGCAGTTATATGGTTCAGAAATAAAGGGCTTGCAATATTATTGCTTATATTACTGCCATTTATATTCTGGTTTACAAGATATGTGCAGAGGAATATGCTTGAAGCCCAGCTGCGAAACCGGCGTGCAGTAAGCAAGGCTTCGGGACATGTACCGGAAACACTACGAAACATCCGTACAATACATAATCTTGGCAAGGAAAAGTATATGGAGAAAAAATATGATGAATATATAGGTGACAGCTATAAGGCTATGGAAAAGACTAACTTTTACGATGCGATATATTCACCTGTTATTCTTATACTAAATGCAGTTGTAGTAGCGGTAGTTATGTTGTTTTCTGCATCGGGCAATGCAAAGGCTCTTAGCCTTTTTGGAATGTCAGCAGGTACGGCGGTAGCTGTTATTAACTACATATCACAGATATTTGCACCAGTTGAGAGCCTTGGTATGGAAATCCAGACTATACAGTCAGCAATTGCCGGTGTAAGAAGAATAAATGAATTCTTTGCACTCCCGACACTTCCAGCAATTGAAGCTGTTAATGCAGATATTAAAGCAGATTTTAATGTTGATATTAAAGCAGATATTAAGTCTGATATAAATGCTGATATTAATGTTGTGTTAGAAACACAGACAGCTAACATCAATAATAGTGAAAAATTAAAAGTCAGGAAAGCCTGCACACCATATGTCCAGTTTAATAATGTAACTTTCGGATATGAAGCTGACCATATTATAATTAAAGATAAGAGCTTCAATGTTGATATGGGTGAACAGGTTACACTGCAGGGAAGGACAGGTGCGGGAAAGAGCACAATATTCAAGCTGCTTTTAGGCTTATACAGGCCTTTAAAGGGACAGATACTAATTGATGGAATCGATTCTTATAATATACCTGATAATAAGAAAAGAAGAATATTTGGTTATGTTGAACAGACATTTCATATGGTGCCAGGAACAGTTAAAGACCAGATTACATTATATGATGAAGCTATATCTATGGATGAGGTTGTGAATGCAGCCAGGCTTGCAGGACTTCACGATACAATTATGAGCTTTGATAAGGGATATGATACATCCTGCACACAGGAAATATTTTCGCAGGGACAATGGCAGTTATTGTCTATTGCAAGGGCAACTGCTGCTAATCCACAGCTTCTGCTTTTAGATGAGATAACTGCTAATCTTGATGCTGATACAGAAAGAGAAGTACTAAAGGCATTAAAAAATGTATCTGAAAACAGGACTGTTATATCAATCTCACACAGGGTTACAGCTAGAACAGGAAGAGTTATAAACTGTTAGAACAGCGCTTAGTCTGTGACATAGCATGAAGAAGCTAGAACAGAAATGATTATTAGAAACTGAAATTTTAGAAATTGAAATTTCCAGATGAATATGTATAATAGAGGAAAATATTATGTAAAACAGTATGATAATATGCAGTATAATATAATACGCAGGACAGGTAATAGAAATGAAAAAAATAGACTTTGAGAATGGAACAATTACAGATAATATTTTAAGTGCATCAATCCCTATGCTTGTAGCACAGTTATTGAATCTTTTGTATAACGTAGTAGACAGGATATATATTGCACGTATACCACATATCGGTACAACAGCTATAGGTGCAGTTGGAATATGCTTCCCGGTAATTGTTATTATTACAGCATTTGCTAACTTGTTTGGAAGCGGTGGAACACCTCTGTTTTCGATATACAGGGGAAGAAAGAAAAATAAAGAAGCTGCACTTATTATGGATACATCATTTTCAATGCTCTGTGCAGGTGCATTTATATTGATGTCATGTGGTATGCTGTTTTCAAAACAGATTCTTATCGTGTTTGGCGCATCAGATAGTACAATAGTTTATGCATATCCATATATGATGATTTATCTTATAGGAACAATACCATCTATGCTTGCCTTAGGACTAAATCCATATATTAATGCACAGGGATATTCTACAACTGGTATGATATCAGTTGCAATAGGAGCAGTTCTTAATTTCATACTGGATCCATTATTTATATTTGTTTTTGGCTTAGGCGTAAAGGGAGCAGCAGTAGCAACAGTTATTTCACAATGCTTCTCAGCGATGTTTACAATATATTTCCTGACACATAAATCCGAATTAAAGATGCGATTTTTAAAGAAAAGCGAACTTGCAGAGTGTGCAGGCTATGCTAAGAATATTATCAGTCTTGGCACAGCAGGATTTATAATGCAGGTTACTAACAGTCTTGTTACAATATGCTGCAATAATGTATTGGCAGTAACAGGAGGAGATATTTACATATCAGTGATGACAATAGTATCAAGTGTAAGACAGCTTGTGGATACTCCGATTCATGCTATTAATGAAGGCTCTTCGCCAGTTATCAGTTATAATTATGGTGCAGGAAAGCCCACACGTATCAGAAAAGCAATAGCGGTTCTTGGTATTATGACACTGGCTTATACGGCTGTTATGTGGAGCATTATTATATTTGCACCGGGAGCATTAATAAGCATATTCAGCTCAGACAGCAGCCTGCTTAGTGATGCTATTGTTGCATTAAAGCAGTATTTTGCAGCATTTATATTTATGGATCTGCAATATATCGGACAGACAGTATTTAAGTCACTTAACAAAAAGAAGCACGCCATATTCTTTTCATTATTAAGAAAAGTCATTATAGTCGTGCCTCTTACATATATTATGCCATATACATTTAATATGGGGACAGCAGGAGTATTCTTAGCTGAGCCGGTATCCAATGTAATAGGAGGAAGTATCTGTTTTATAACAATGCTATGTACAGTACTTCCGGAGCTTAAGAGAATGGCTGAAGTATAAAACTACTGTATCCAGGCAGTTCCATTCCGTTATTAAGCTTAATTTCGCTGCCACTTATAAGGTCAGTGCATGTATCAGTTCCGATATTAAACGAAGCAAAGTAAGGATGTTCAGATGCATTGATGGCAACAAGAACACGTTCATCATTATACTGACGTAGGAAGATGCACTGCTCATTGGTGAGCACGATAGATGAGAAGTTTCCGTAATTCAGTGCATTTGACGACTTCTTCGCGACAGCCAGCTTTGATATAAATGTTGTGAGGTCATTCCATATAGGCGTATCAAAGGAAACACGCAGAGCAGGATCACCATCCTCTTTTTTTCCTGTTGCACCCCATTCACTGCCATAGTATACACAAGGAATACCAGGCATTCCGAATGCAAGGGTGTATATGAGAGGAAGGTGGTTAGCGTTATTAAGAATACTGGCAACTCTTGTTACATCATGATTGTCAACAAAGGAGAGCAGATGCTTTCCCTTATAAAGAGTCCAGTTTTCTGGTCCGAACTGTCGTAATAATGAATGATTTATTTCAAACATATTCATACAGTTAAAGCTTGAATAAAGACCTTTGTAACATTCGTAATTGGTTACAGAATGTAACATTTCATCATTCATAATCTGGTTATAGTCACCATGAAGAGTTTCACCAAGAAGAAAGAAATCAGGCTTTAGCGAATCGCAGAAAGAGCGGAGTCTTCTTAAAAAGTCGTGATTTAAGCAGTAAGCTACATCAAGTCTTAAGCCATCTATATCGAATTCATTTACCCATCCTTTGATAGCCTTAAAAATATGCTGTATAACATCCTCATTATATAGATTGAGCTTTACGAGGTCATAGCAGCCCTCCCAGCCTTCATACCACAGACCATCATTATAGTTTGAGTTGCCATTAAAGTCTATTCTTGCAAACCAGTTAACATAAGCAGAATTCTCACGGTTTTTAAGAACGTCCTGAAAAGCCCAGAAACCACGACCTACGTGGTTAAATACGCCATCAAGAACAACCTTTATGCCTTCATTGTGCAGATTAGAGCATACATTGGCAAAATCCTCATTGGTTCCAAGTCTTTTATCTATTGTTGTATAGTCACGGGTATTATATCCGTGCGTATCAGATTCAAATACAGGTGAGAAATATATTGCACTGGCTCCCAGCTTTTTAATATGGGGAATCCAGTCATTGACCTTAAGGATACGATGTGTAAGGACATCATCATTATCATAAGGTGCACCGCAGAATCCCAGAGGATATATCTGATAAAAAACACTTTCATAAGCCCACATATTTGTATACCTCCTTGTTTTACGAAGTAAAATGCGACTGCCCTTGCAGGAGCAGAGGTATTTACCTCCTAGTATTTTATCTTATAATTATAACATGCTTATGTAACGGCATGTAGTAGAAAAAATATAGATAACTTTATGAAAATGTTATAAAATAGTAATGTTTTTATAACCAAAATGTATTGTAATAAAAGTATACATTGTTTTATAATAAAATTCAATTATGATAATAAAATGAACAGGAGATAGATAATGCTTCAGATTCAACACATCCGTAAGGAATATAGAACAGGAAAGTTAGTACAGAAAGCACTTGATGATGTGTCGCTGAATCTAAGGGATAGTGAATTCGTCGCTGTGTTAGGCCCAAGTGGTTCAGGAAAAACTACACTTCTTAATATCATAGGCGGTCTTGACAGATACGATAGTGGGGATCTTATCATCAATGGAATATCAACTAAAAAATATAAAGACAGAGACTGGGATTCATATCGTAATCATACGATAGGTTTTGTGTTCCAGAGCTATAATCTTATACCTCACCAGACGGTTCTTTCTAATGTTGAGCTTGCACTTACAATATCAGGCATATCAAGGACTGAAAGAAGAAAACGTGCTAAAGAGGCGCTAGAAAAGGTGGGACTTGGAGAGCAGATACATAAAAAGCCAAGCCAGATGTCAGGTGGACAGATGCAAAGAGTTGCCATAGCCAGAGCACTTGTTAATAATCCAGATATTCTTCTTGCAGATGAACCTACAGGAGCACTTGACAGTGAAACAAGCGTACAGGTTATGGAGCTTTTAAAAGAGGTATCAAAGGACAGACTTGTAGTTATGGTAACTCATAACCCTGAGCTGGCTTATGAATATGCTACAAGAATAGTAGAAGTTAAAGATGGAAAGATATTATCGGATTCTGATCCGTTAGAGATAGATGAAAATATTATAGAAAAACCGGTGCACAAGAATATGGGAAAGTCGTCAATGTCGTTTCTTACAGCACTTTCATTAAGCTTTCAGAATCTTAAGACTAAAAAGGCAAGGACTCTTCTTACATCGTTTGCAGGTTCTATAGGAATTATAGGTATAGCACTTATTCTTTCAATATCTAATGGTGTCAGTGGATATATAAGTGCGATGGAGGAGGATACTTTGTCAGAATATCCGTTACAGATACAAAGTACGGGCTTTGATCTTACAGCGATGATGGTCGGTATGTCAGCATCAGGTGACAACAAAAAGGAGAACGATATCGGTGTTACACCTGTTGTTTCTGATATGTTCTCTAAGATGAGTACCAACGATCTGGCATCGCTTAAAACATATATAGAAGGCAATCCGGAAAATATTGAAGATTATGTGCATGCCATAGAATACAAATATATAGTAACTCCTCAGATATACAGGGAGGATAATACAGGATATAGGCAGATAAATCCTGACAAGTCGTATGAGATGATGGGAATGTCTTCATCATATGAGAATTCCATGACATCTGGCATGTCTACAAATGTGTTTTATGAGCTGCCCTCAAACAGCAGTTTATATGAAGAACAGTATGAAGTAAAAGCAGGACATTGGCCACAGAATTATAACGAATGTGTTCTTGTGCTTTCCTCAAGCGGTAACATAAGTGACAGGCTTGAGTACACACTAGGTCTGCGGGATAATGCTGAATATGAGAATATGATATCTGCATTTATGTCAGAAAAAGAGATAGATATTCCTGAGAATAACGACAGCTTTTCATATGATGATTTTATTGGCATGACCTTTAAAGTGGTGAATAGTGCTGATTATTATCAGTATGATACAGAGTATGATATATGGAAGGATAAAACTGGTAATGAAGAATATATGAAGGAGCTGATAAGCAAAGGCAGTGATCTGAAAATATCAGGTATAGTTAAGCAGGTTGAGGGAACCACAGCAGCAATGCTTACACCGGGTATAGCATATACATCCGGGCTTACAAGACAGCTTATACAATATTCTACAGCTAGTGATGTAGTAAAGGCACAGAAGGAAAAGAAGGATACCAACATATTTACTGGTGAAAAGTTTGGTATAAGTAGTGACAGTAAAAGTAAATTTAACATGGAATCACTTTTTCAGATAGATACAGATGCAATAAGTAATGCATTTAAGGTGGATGATAGTATATATAATATGAGTATGCCAGATTTTGCTGCATTGATCAATCCAGATGATATATCAGCGGCATTTGATCCATCTATGTTTGATTCTATGGATTCATCAGTGTTTAACCCTGATAGTTTTGGAGATATATCTTCTGCTTTCGGGGAAAATGGTATGGACTTTGATATAGGCAGTATAGATGCAGACACATTAAAGAAGCTGGTATCAGACAGTCTTACAGACGAAGTTAAAGCATCTATATCTGAAGTATTATATGGTTTAAAAGAATATATGTCATCTGAGGAAGTATCAGCCCAGTTAAGTAAGGATATCAGACAGCTTATTACTGATTCAATGCATGTAAATATATCACAGGACAGAGTGCTTAAGGAGGTAAACAAGCTTGAAGCCAGATATCTGGAATATATTAAAAAGAATGGTATTGAGGATACAACAGCAGAAAGTGTATTTAAGTTCCTGCTTACAGATGAGGCAAGAAAACAGATATCAGATTCGGCAAAAGAACTTATGAAAGATGCTGTGACATTTGATATATCAAAAGAACAGCTCTGGAGTATATTTAAAAAGGATGTAGTAGATGGATACGCAGAATATGCCAAGCAGAATGGATATCAGAACATAGATGGTATTCTTGATAAAGTCATAAACAATATGATCAACAGTCTTAAGGAACAGTTTACTGCCAATATACAGAATGCCATGAACAAGATGATGGAAAGTATCATGGGGAATATGCAGCAGGCTATGGAAGCAGTCATGACACAGATGATGTCCTCTATGACAGATGCCATGATGAATGCCATGCAGCTTATGGGAAATAATATGGCAGCTGCACTAGGTTCAATGGGCATGGGAACAGATACAGATGACTATGATTTTAGCAGCGCATTTGGTATAGATACAGACAGCTTCGCAGATGCGATAAAGATGAATATGAACGAAAGTGACCTTTCAGATCTTATGAAGTCACTTATGTCTGATACGGATGTTGCCTCATATGACAATAATATGAAAAAGCTTGGCTATGCAGATTTGTCAGTACCAGGTGAAATAGACATATATCCTAAGGATTTTGAAAGTAAGGATAAGATAGTAAATATACTTGATAACTATAATACAAGCATGAAAAAGCAGGGTAAGGATGAACAGGTTATAAGCTACACAGATGTGGTAGGAACACTTATGTCCTCTGTCACTACCATAGTAAATGTTATAAGTTATGTGTTAATTGCATTCGTGGCTATATCTTTAATAGTATCTTCTATTATGATAGGTGTTATCACATATATAAGTGTACTTGAAAGACGTAAGGAGATAGGAATATTAAGGGCAATAGGTGCTTCCAAGAAGAATGTATCGGCTGTATTTAATGCAGAAACATGTATAATCGGACTATGCTCAGGACTTATGGGTATAGGTATAACATTACTTTTCCTGCTTCCTATAAATGCTGTTATTCATGCACTTTCAGGAGTGGACAACATCAATGCAGTACTTCCTGTAATTCCAGCGATGGTGCTTATACTGCTTAGTGTATTTCTTACATTTACCGGTGGATTGATTCCTTCTAAAAAGGCATCAAAGAGCGATCCGGTGACAGCACTGAGGAATGAGTAGAATGATTAAATTGTTGTTTAACACACATTCTTAACGTACGGACGACAGCATATATGAGAAAAG
>OGEJ01000489.1_pt1 | contig 14361 bp, 13 predicted proteins | sample 1570701 | NCBI WGS metagenome assembly OGEJ01 (sample SAMEA2582140, study PRJEB24529) | metagenome | biome: Human gut stool | place: China | collected 2011
TTTCATAAAAATACCCCCAATACTGGGTGTCCAGTATTAGGGGTACATATCAGCAGTGCGTTGGCAGCGCACAGCGGGGGTGCTGTTTTATGGTTTATTTGCGTTTCCAGGCGTGGCCGCTGGGCATAGGCAGGCCCAGCACCAGCGCGATGCCCACAGCCAGCGCCACGGCCACCTTGAAGGTGGAGATGCCGTTGGCCAGCGAAAGGGCATTCTCGCCCTGGATGAAGTAGTAGGCGGTGTAGTAGATGCCCGCGCCGGGGACCAGTGGGAAGATGCCGGTCAGCAAAAAGACCGTCACCGGCGCCTTGAGCAGCACGGCGCAGATACGCGCCGCCAGCGACAGCGGGATGACCGCGATGAGGGAGGCTGCCGCCGCGTCGGCCCCGTATAAGACAGCCAGCTCGTAGACGAACCAGCCCACCGCGCCCACCAGCGCACAGCAGGGGAGGGTGCGCTTAGGGCAGGCGAAGAGGACGGCGAAGCTCAGCGTCCCCGCCCCGGCCAGAAAGAACTGTGCCGCCAGCTGGCCGAGCTGTGTGCTTGTCAAGGTCATCATACCACCGTCACCCCCGTCAGCAGAGAAATAAGGCTCAGCACGAAGCCGGTGCCGATGGCGATGCTGGCCGCGATGAGCAGGGCGTCTATCATCCGGATGGTGCCGGAGAGGTAGTCGCCCTGCACGAAGTCCCGGATGCCCATGGTGAAGGCGATGCCGGGGGTCAATATCATCAGGGCGCCGATGATGGCGTGGCTGGCCTCAGTGTCCAGCAGATGGCACCCCAGAATGCAGACCAATGTAATGAGCGCTGCCGCCGAGACCTTGCGGAAGCCGTTGGAAAGCCTCCGATTTTCACAGAGCAGCAGATAGCCGCTGACGATGAGACCCGCCGCCGCTGCCGCCAGCGCCGAGCGTATCGTGCCGCCGAAGATGAGCGCAAAACAGGCTGTGCCGCTCATCCCGGCGAGGAGCTGGGTCTTGCCCTTGGGGAAGGGGATGCGCCGGGCCTCGGCCAGGCGGTGTTCAGCCTCGTCCAGTGTGACGCCCCCGGCTGCTATCTCGCGGGAAAGGGCGTTCACCGCGGCCACCCGGCCCAAGTGAGTCGTCCGCACCGGCACGTTCCGCACTTCGGCGATCTCTGCCGTGCCGGCGCTGGCGAAGATGCCGTTGGTCAGCACATAGACGTGGAACTCCCGCAGATGGAAGCTGCGGGCCATGATCTCCATCGTCTGCTCCACCCGGAAGACCTCTGCTCCGTTTTCCAGCAGCGTCTCGCCCGCCGCCATGATAAAGTCCATGATGCGGCGCCGCTGCTCGTCGCTGGGATATAACTCTCTGCTGTCCATTCCGGCCCTCCCTGTCATGCCCGCCAAAGGGGGCATATCATCTCATGCTATACTGTATCACAATTCCGGCGGCTTGCAAAGGCGTCTTTTCACATTTTTGCACAACTTCTGTCCTTGCCGTCGGGGGCGCAGTGTGTTACACTGATAACACTATGAAAAGGTCCAGAAACCACAGGAGGAAATGACCGTGAAGCAGAGTCTGAGTTTCGCGCGCCGTCTGACGGCGCTGGTGCTGGCAGCTGTGATGCTGTGCGTGGCTGTCCCGGCGGCCTTCGCCGAGGATGCCGCACCCGGTGCCACCACCATTGGCGGTGCAAACACCACCCTTATCCCTGAGGAAGAGGAAAATTGTCTGAGCTGGCTCTTCGGCTCCAAAGATAAGATCACACTGCCCTATCTGAACATCAAGGGCAAGGGCCTGCGCCGGAACCTGTCGCTGGACCTCGTGGACTGCCTGGTGGGCATCACCTACACCGAGCTTGGCGCCATCGGCAGCTATGTCAGCGCCAGCGCCGCGCAGGAGGCGTGGAAGGCCCAGGCCGTGGCCATCCACTCCTACCTCGAGTACCATAAGCAGTACGGCTCCTCGGCCAACGCCCTCATCTACACCCCCGTGGAGGACATCCCGTCCTCGGCCCGGTCGGCCATCCGCAAGGCGGTGGAGGCTGTGAAGGATGAGGTGCTGACCTACAACGGCAGCGTCATCGACGCCGTCTGGTCGGCCAGCGCGGGCTACAACACCCAGACCGGCGTCTACGGCACCTGCTCCAGCCTCGACGCCTGGGGCTCGGATGTGCCGTATCTCAAGAGCGTGGAAAGCCCCTATGAGCGCCAGTACCACGAGAAGATGCGCCGCATCATCGGCAAGGATTATGACTATGTCGAGTACAACGACAGCCGCACCGGTGAGCCCTACCAGAGCGCCGACACCACCCACAAAGACCTTGGCGGCTTCGTCCAGTACAATACGCTGGTGTCCAATGGCCGCAGCTACCGCTATATCGGCCAGTTCGTGTCCTCCCGCTACTGCTTCGATTTCGGCACGGATGCAGCGGGTGTACCCTGTATGTACTACTACGGCTTCGGCCACGGCGTGGGCATGAGCCAGTGCGGCGCCGTGGGCTACGCCGCCGAGGAGGGGATGGGCTACCGCGACATCCTGAAGCACTACTACTCCGGCGTTTCCATCCGGACGGTGGGCAGCGGCACGAGCTCCGGCGGCGGTCTGTTCGGCTGGCTGCGCCGCCTGCTGGGCATGTAAAAAATCAAAAGGAATTGCGCAAAATACTTCTCAAATGAGACGTGATTTGGTATACTGTACACGCTTGTACACAAGAGACGGACGATTTCGCGTTTCACGCTCCAGAGCGGGAGCGATACGATAAAGAACAACAGGTGGAGAGAACGGAATGCAGTTGGAGAAGGAAAAGAAAGAAAAGCGGGAGCGGGAGCGCTGCCGCGCACTGGCGCAGCGCATCGCGGAGGAGGCAAACCCCGCCTCGGCAGCCCTGCTGGGAGAGCAGATGTCCCTGCTGGCCAAGGCCCTGCACCGTGCAGGTGTGGAGGCAGAAGAGTGGACAGAGGGCTCTGCGGCAGAGCTTCTTGTGGTGGCAGACCCCGCGTGGGAAACGCTGCCCGAGACCCTGCCCGCCCGGGTGCTGCTGGTGAGCGATGAGAGCACCGTTATGGCGGGCTGGGCCGAGCAGCTGGCCCAGAGAGGGTATTTCCGCGATTTTGGCTGGCGCAGCAAGGGCCGCGCTCAGCAGTCGGCGCTGTTCTGCACCAGCCAGCCCACCCAGCTGAAGATGGTGCGGGGCTACGAGCTGGAAATGGACATCCTGCGTGACCGGATGGTGCGCGCCGAGCGCACCAGCGGCGAGGAAGCCGAGCTCATCGCCCGGCTGCGCAGCGACCTTTCGCTCAGCCGCAGCCACGAGCAGCAGCTGGAAAAGACACTGGGCGAGGTGACGGGCTCGAAGTTCTGGAAGATGACCTGGCCCATGCGCTATGTCGTCAGCAAAAGCCGCCAGCTCTGGCACACTCTGCCCCTCTTCGTGCTCCTGCGGGAGCTGCGCAGCGGCGGCATCGAGGGCGTGCGGGAACTGGCCCGTGCCCGCCGCGAGTACGCCGCCCTCTTCCCGGGCAAAGTCACGCGCGCCGACCGGTTCGCACCGGTGGAACTGCTGGTGCGGCAGGCAGGCAATCAGCCTGCAGGCCCCAAGATCAGCATCGTGGTGCCGCTCTACAACACCCCGCTGGACTTCCTCGAAGAGCTGCTGGATTCCGTCGTGAACCAGACCTACCGCAACTGGGAGCTCTGCTGTGTGGACGCCGGCACTGCCCCGGGTGTGGGCGAGATGGTGCAGCAGCGCGCCGCTGTGGACCCTCGTATCCGCTACAGGAAGCTGGAGAAGAATGAGCTCATCCCCGGCAACACCAACAAGGGCATCGAGATGGCCACCGGCGACTTCATCGCCCTGCTGGACCACGACGACATCCTCCATCCCTGCGCCCTCTGGTATGCCGCCAAGGCCATCGCCGAGCAGGGGGCCGACTTCGTCTATACCGATGAGGCGACCTTCGAGGGCAAGGTGGAGAACGTGGTGCTCTACCACTTCAAGCCGGACTTCATGCTGGACAATCTCCGCTCCAACAACTATATCTGCCACCTGACCCTCTTCAGCCGCCGGCTGATGGACGCCGCAGGCGGCCCGGAGCGGATGGAGTACAACGGCAGTCAGGATTATGAGCTCTTCCTCCGCCTGACCGAGACGGCCCGGAAGATCGTCCACATCCCCCACGCCCTCTATTACTGGCGTTCCAGCCCCGGCAGCACGGCCAGCGACATCTCCGCCAAGACCTACTGCATCGACGCGGGCATTGCCGCCCTCAAGGCTCATTACGCCCGCTGCGGCGTGGCCGTGGACGATGTGTCCCTCATCCCGGGCACACCGGGCTACTACAAGACCGACTACACCATCGACCATCCGGGCCGGGTGAGCATCCTCATCCCCACCTGCGACCACATCCGCGACTTGGAGACCTGCGTGGAGTCCATCTACGCCCGCACCACCTACCCGGATTTTGAGATCATCCTCATCGAGAACAACAGCAAGGCCCCCGAGACCTTCCGGGCCTACGAGCGGATGCAGAAGGAGCACCCCGATAACCTCAAGGTCGTCACCTGGGAGGGCAAGGGCTTCAACTACAGTGCCCTGAACAACTTCGGCGAGAAGTTCGCCACCGGTGAGTATCTGCTTCTGCTCAACAACGACACCGAGGTCATCACCGCCGCCTGGCTGGAAGAGATGGTCATGTACGCCCAGCAGAAGCGGGTGGGCTGCGTGGGCGCCAAGCTGCTCTACCCGGACGATACCATCCAGCACGCCGGTGTCGGCTTCGGCATCGGCGGCGTGGCGGGCCATCTGCACAAGTACTATCCCGCCAGCTCCGACGGCTATATGGGCCGCCTGAACTATGTGCAGGACGTCTACGCCGACACCGCCGCCTGCCTGCTCATCCGCAAGGAGATCTACGACGAAGTGGGCGGTCTGGACGAGAGCTATGCCGTGGCCTTCAACGATGTGGACTTCTGCGTCCGCGTCCGTCAGGCAGGCTACACCAACGTCTTCACCCCGTTTGCCCAGCTCTACCACTACGAGAGCAAGAGCCGCGGCATGGAGGACAACCCCGAAAAGCAGAAGCGTTTTCAGGGCGAGGTGCTGCGTTTTCAGGCCCGCTGGGGCGACCTGCTGGCTGCGGGTGACCCCTGCACCAACCCCAACTTCGACATCCAGCGCGAAGATTTCAGCCTGAAGATATTACCGCTGGAATGATAAGGAGAACGAACTTGGAACTCTCTGCCTGTATCGTTGTCTATAACGGCTGCGACGAAGCCCTCAAGGCGGCGCAGACGGTGCTGCAATACACCCGCCGCCACCCGCTGACCCTCTATCTGGTGGATAATGCCAGCCCCGACGGCAGCGGCGCACGTCTGGAAGCCGCCGTGAAGGGCGGCGCTTTGAGCACTCAGCCCGGCCAGAAGGTCGAGGTGCGCTGCCGCAAGGAGAACGGCGGTTTCGGCACCGGACACAACACCGTCCTGCCGGAGCTGACGAGCGACTACCACTTCATCCTGAACCCGGACATCCAGCTCACCGCTGATACCCTCAGCGATTTGGCCGACTGGATGGCCGCCCACCCGGATGCTGTGATGGCCCGGCCGGGGCTGCGCTTCCCGGATGGCCGTTCCCAGAGCCTGCCGCTGCGGCGCTGTGCGCTGCGGCCTATGGTCTACCGCCAGCTGCCGTTTTTGAAATTCTGGGAGAAATATAACCGTGCGTATTTGATGGAGGGGGAGGATCTGTCCGCTCCCGTTGAGATCGAGTTCTGCACCGGCAGTTTTTCCGCCGTGCGGACGGCGGAGTTCAAGGCCGTGGGCGGCTTCGATGAGCACTACTTCATGTATGTGGAGGATGCCGACCTGACCCAGAAGATGCGCACCACCGGCAAAGCCTACCTCGTGCCGCAGTACACCGCCATCCATGCATGGCATCGTGCAGCCCACCGCAGTCTCAAGCCCTTTTTGTGGCAGACCGGGAGCCTGCTGCGGTATTTCCACAAGTGGGGGTTCAAGTTCTGAGCCTTTGCGGATGGCGCTCTTTCCTTGCTTTTTTTTCGATTTGATAGTAGAATAAGGTGTAATACTATCGCAAGCTTGCCACAGTAGTGCATAGCGAGATCCTGCCAGCGCGCGTGGCGCGGGAAGCCCGGTGGCTGGCGGCGTATTACCACCAACATTGTTTACAGCGGACGCAGCTCCGCTTTGAATCCATACAGGACCCGGCGGATACGCTGCCGGGCCTTGTACAAGCTGCACAACTTTTTTATTTCATAATATAAGGAGTGCACAAAAATGAAAGGTATCATTCTGGCCGGCGGTGCCGGCACCCGGCTTTATCCGCTGACGATGGTCACCAGCAAACAGCTGCTGCCCGTCTACGACAAGCCGATGATCTATTATCCTCTGTCCACCCTCATGCTGGCGGGCATCCAGGACATCCTCATCATCTCGACCCCCACCGACACGCCCCGCTTCGAGGCGCTGCTGGGCGATGGCAGCCAGTACGGCATCCATCTGCAATATAAGGTCCAGCCGTCCCCGGACGGCCTGGCTCAGGCTTTCATCCTCGGTGAAGAGTTCATCGGCGACGACTGCTGCGCAATGATCCTGGGCGACAACATCTTCTACGGCAACGGCTTCTCCAAGATCTTGAAGAATGCTGTCTCCAACGCCGAGAACAAGGGCCGCTGCACCGTCTTCGGCTACTATGTGCCGGACCCCGAGCGCTTCGGCATCGTGGAGTTCGACGCAAACGGCAAGGTGCTGAGCGTCGAGGAGAAGCCCCAGCATCCCAAGAGCAACTACGCCATCACCGGCCTGTACTTCTACAACAAGGAAGTCGTCAGGATGGCAAAGCAGGTCAAGCCCTCGGCCCGCGGCGAGCTGGAGATCACGACCCTGAACGATATGTACCTCAAGCAGGATGAGCTGGACGTCCAGCTGCTGGGCCGCGGCTTTGCATGGCTGGACACCGGCACGATGGACAGCCTCGTGGAGGCAGCCGACTTTGTGCGGATGATTGAGAAGCGTCAGGGCATCAAGATCAGCGCCCCCGAGGAGATTGCATTCAAGTACGGCTGGATCGACCGCGATACCCTGCTGGAAAGCGCAGAGCGCTACGGCAAGAGCCCCTACGGCCAGCACCTCAAGAATGTGGCCGACGGCAAACTGAAGTATTAAGAGAGGCGGTATCCGCATGAAAATCATTGTTACCGGCTGCAGAGGCCAGCTTGGCACCGAGATCATCAAGCAGCTCCGGGAAGGCCGCAGTGAGCTTGGCCCCATCCCCGAGAAGCTGGTGAGCGCCACGGTCATTCCGGTGGACCTGCCGGAGCTGGACATCACCAACTACAAGATGGTGGATGACTTCATCCGCCGTCAGCGCCCGGACGTCATCATCAACTGCGCCGCTTTCACCAACGTGGACGGCTGCGAGGTGAACCATGACACTGCCTTCAAGGCCAACGCCATCGGCCCCCGCAATCTGGCACAGGCCGCCACCAAGACCGGCGCACGGCTGGTACACGTCTCTACGGATTACGTCTTCTCCGGCCGCGAGAACGGCGGCATTCCGCAGGATGAGGCCACCATTCCCGGCCCCATCAGCGCCTACGGCTCCACCAAGCTCATGGGTGAGAAGTATGTGGAGCAGTTCTGCCACCGCCACTTCATCGTCCGCACGGCATGGCTCTACAGCTACTACGGCAAAAACTTCGTCAAGACCATCGTGAACGCCGGCAAGAAATTCGGCAAGCTGGAAGTCGTCAACGACCAGCGGGGCAACCCGACCAACGCCGTCGATCTGGCCCACGAGATCCTGCAGCTCTGCGTGACCCACGAGTACGGCCTGTATCACTGCACCGGCGAGGGCATCTGTTCCTGGTATGATTTCGCATCGGAGATCATCCGCCTGTCCGGCGTGGACGCCACCGTGTCTCCCTGCACCAGCGAAGAGTACAAGGCAAAGCACCCGGACAGCGCCGACCGCCCCAAGTGGAGCGCTCTGGACAACCGGATGCTCCGCTGCACCGTCGGCAACGACGTCCGCGACTGGAAGGACGCGCTGGCCTGCTTCTTCGAGCACTGGGACGGCGACAACGGGATGAAATAACCCTCTCAGGCCGCTTCGCGTCCAGCTCTCCCGGAGGGAGAGCCCTTGGCAAGCCGGGCAGGTTTTGCGGAAAAATGCAAAGTGCCGGGCCCTGCGCACAAATAAAACAAGAGAATAATTTAAGGATAAAAATATGAAAAAATATCTTATCACCGGCTGCGCCGGTTTTATCGGTTCCAACTTTGTGCATTATATGCTCAAGAAGTACCCTGAGATCCTGCTGGTCAACCTCGACAAGCTGACCTACGCCGGCAACCTCGAGAACCTGAAGGACGTTGAGGGCGACCCCCGCCACGTCTTTGTGCAGGGAGACATCTGCGACAAGGAGCTGGTCGAGAGCCTGTTTGCAAAGTACGATTTCGATTACGTCATCAACTTTGCCGCTGAGAGCCATGTTGACCGCTCCATCAAGAACCCCGAAATTTTCGTCCAGAGCAACGTGATGGGTACCGTCAACCTGCTGCAGCGCGCCAAGGAAGCCTGGTACGACGCCGAGGCCAAGACCTGGAAAGAGGGCAGGAAGTATCTGCAGGTGTCCACCGATGAGGTCTACGGCGCTCTGGGCGCTGAGGGCTTCTTCATGGAGACCACCCCGCTCTGCCCCCACAGCCCCTACTCTTCCTCCAAGGCCAGCGCTGATATGTTCGTCATGGCATTCCACGACACCTACGGTATGCCCATCAACATCACCCGCTGCTCCAACAACTACGGCCCCTACCAGTTCCCCGAGAAGCTCATCCCGCTGATGATCAACAACGTCAAGCACCACAAGCAGCTGCCCGTCTACGGTGACGGTATGCAGATCCGCGACTGGCTGTACGTTGAGGACCACTGCAAGGCCATTGATATGGTCTGCAACGGCGGCAAGGTGGGCGAGGTCTACAATGTCGGCGGCCACAACGAGCGCCCCAACATCTTCATCGTCAAGACCATCATCGGGCAGCTGCACGACCGCCTGAAGGACGACGGCATCAGCGAAGACCTCATCAAGCACGTCGCTGACCGTCTGGGCCATGACCGCCGCTATGGCATCGACCCCACCAAGATCAAGAACGACCTTGGCTGGTATCCCGAGACTCCCTTCGAGAAGGGCATCGTCCTGACCATCGACTGGTACCTCGACCACGAGGAGTGGATGGAGCACATCACCAGCGGCAACTATCAGAAATACTACGAGGAAATGTACAAGAATAAGTAACTTCTTGTAAGTGGCCTGAAAGCGAAAAAGAGCAGGGCGTGCGGTCCTATGGCTGCACGCCCTGCTCTTTTTTGTCGGAGTTAAAGCTTGTCCTCTTTCATGTAGCGGATGAGCAGGGGCAGCTCATAGACCAGCATAGACAGCCAGCCGATGCCATAGCTCACGGGCATGATTTGAAGGTCTACCTTGAGTACCAGCACCAGCACAGCGGCGGCGGCCACGCGGAAGCCCATGTTGAGCATACTGCTGTTCAGGGTGATCTTCAAATCGCCGAGGCCGCGGAAGCCGCCCTGAATGCCGTTGGTCACGCCGGGCATCAGGTAGAAGAGGGAGGCGCACCGCAGAAACTTGACGCCCAGGTCGATGACGGCGGGGTCATCCACGAAGAGGGAGATGATGGGGCGGGCGAAGAGCAGGCAGACGGCCATCAGGCAGAAACCGTAGATGAGCTCGATGCGCAGGCCGCAGAAAAAGCCCTGACGCACCCGCTCCTTTTTGCCGGCACCGTGGTTCTGGGCCATCAGGGTGGTCATGGCGTGGGCGATGTTCTGCTGGGGCATATAGGTGAAGTCGTCCACCCGGCTGGCGGCGGTGAAAGCGGCCATTGCGTTGATGCCCAGAGTGTTGACGATGGCCTGCACGGCGATCTTGCCCAGCTGGACGGTGGCCTGCTGCATGGCGCTGGTCCAGCCGTACTGGACGGTGCTGCGCAGCAGAGAGTTGTCAAAGACGAGCCAGCGCCGCCCCAGCTGAAGGACGGGGACTTTGAACTGGATATAGACGACGCAGAGCACACAGCAGAGCGCCTCGCTGAGGACGGTGGAGAGGGCGCAGCCTTCGCTGCCCCAGCCCAGCACCTCGACAAAGAAGAGGTCGCCGCCGATGTTCAGCACCGAGCTTATCATCAAAAAGTAAAGGGCGCTCTTGCTGTCGCCCAGCGCCCGCATGGTGGCGGCGAGGAAGTTGTAAAAGAAGGTGAAGATGAGGCCCGCAAAGACGATGCGGAGGTACTGCACCGCGATGGGCAGGATCTCTTCCGGAACCTGCATCAGCCGGAGCAGCGGCGTCGCCAGCAGGACGCAGAGGGCCGAAAAGACCAGCGAGAACACCGTGCCTGCGATGGCGGTGGTGGAGACCTGACGCTCCACGCGCTGGGTGTCTCCGGCACCATAGGCCGTGCTGACAAGGATGCCGGCACCGAGGCAGAGGCCGTTGATGAAGAGGATGGCCAGCGTCATCAGCGGGTTGGAGGTGCCGACGGCGGCAAGGGCGTCTTCGCCGACAAATTTGCCCACGATGATGCTGTCGGCGGCGTTATAAGTGAGCTGGAACAGGTTGCCCAGCACCAGCGGGATGGTGAATTTGACCAGAAGGGGCGTGATGGCTCCGGTCGTCATGTCTTTTGTCATGGATTCCTTCTCTTTCCCTTTTATAGTATGTTCTGGCGTGCGCTGAACACGGCCAGTGCCGAACGGCTTTTGCCGTTTGCGATAAGCTGGGCCGCTGCGTGAAGGGCGGCACCTGCGCTGGGGGAGGCCGGGATGGCATCGGTGCGCAGGACCCGCTGCGCCGCCCGGACGGCATCGGCGGTGGTGACGGCAGCGATGTTGTCCACTACATAGGAATTGTAGTTGCCGGGAACGAGGCCGAAGCCGATGTCCGGGATGCCATGGGAGCCGGTGAGGCCGCTGGTCAGGGCCTGACTCTCGTAAGGCTCCACGGCAACGATGCGGACGTCATTCGTCCACGCCTTGACCGTTTCGCCCACGCCGGTGATGGTGCCGCCGCTGCCCACGCCGATGACGATGCTGTCCACGATGCTGGAACCCTCCCGCGCGATGGAGCGCACCAGTGCAGGCCCCGTCACCCGGCGGTGATAGGTGGGGTTGTCGTCGTTGTTGAGCCAGTCCATATAGTACCAGCCCTTTTCGGCGGCGGTGGCTTTTGCCAGCGCCCGTGCGCCTGCAAGGCCCGCCTGGGCCGGAGTATGGATGATCTGCGCTCCGAGGCGGAGCAGGCTCTCCTGCCGCATGGCGGGGGCGTCCTCCGGCATGACCAGCGTCACCGGGTGGCCCGCCGTCAGCCCCGCCAGCGTCAGCGCTGTGGCAAAAGGTCCTGACACGGCCTCCACGATGGTCTGGCCGGGGGTCAGCGCCCCGCGCTCAAGGGCCAGCGCCAGCATCCCCTCAGCCAGCTCGTCCCGCGCCGTGCCGGTGGGGCCGTTGTAGTTCAGATAGGCGTACAGCCGCCCCCGCAGCCCGCAGGCCGCAAGATAGCCCCGCAGCTCGACGATGGGGCCGGGCAGCAGGGTCTGGTAGATGTTGGGGTAGATAGGCACGGGCGGTCTCCTTTCGCGTCCGGGGGAAAGCTTACGCCTATAACTTTAACGCAAAGGAGAGGAAGCGTCAAGCGGGGCTTGGGCAGAAAAGAGAAAAATCGGGAGAAAATTTGGCAAAATGACGCAAAAAGTCCTTGACAAGGGACACCCCGTCTGCTATACTCCGTATGTAAAGCAAAAAACCTTTACAAACAGCGGAGGTCAGAGCAGGACAGAACATGGCAAAAGACTTTGAAATGGGCTATCTGCTCGATTTTTACGGCGAAGTGCTCACGCCCAAACAGCGCGAGATGCTGCGCCAGTATTACAACGATGACCTCTCCCTCAGCGAGATCGGAGAAAACTTCGGCATCACCCGGCAGGGGGCGCGGGACGCCATCAAGCATGGCGAAACGGCTCTCAAGGAGCTGGAAAAAAAGGTCGGCTTTGCGGCCCGGTACCGCCGGGTGCAGCAGACGCTGGAAGAGCTGGAGCAGCTGGTCATCGACGCCCGGTTTGAATGCACCGGCCCGAACGCCCGGCTGACCACCACCGAGTATGCCGCCACTCTGAACAAGATGCTGGGGCTCATCCGCTCCATCGACGAAGTGAATGAGAGCTGAAAACTGATTTGAGAGGAGCACCGAACAATGGCATTTGAATCTTTGACCGACCGCCTTGCCGGTGTGTTCAAAAAGCTGCGTGGCCACGGCAAACTGAGCGAGGCGGACATCAAAGCCGCCATGCGCGAGGTCCGGATGGCCCTGCTGGAAGCCGACGTCAACTACAAGGTGGCGAAGGACTTCTGCGCAAAGGTCTCCGAGCGCGCCATGGGCCAGGAGGTCATGGAGAGCCTGACCCCCGCCCAGCAGGTCGTCAAGATCGTCAACGAGGAGCTGGTCGCCCTGATGGGCGGCGAGGAAGCGCCTCGTCTGGTCATCAAGAACAAGGGTCAGACCATCATCATGCTCTGCGGCCTGCAGGGCAACGGTAAGACGACCCACGCAGCAAAGCTTGCAAAATACTACATCAAGCAGGGCCGCCGCCCGATGCTGGTGGCCTGCGACATCTACCGTCCGGCCGCTATCGACCAGCTGCAGGTGGTGGGCAGGCAGGCCGGTGCGCCGGTCTTTACCCTGCCCGGCGAAAAGCCGCCTGCCATCGCCAAAAAGGCGCTGGCCCACGCCAAGGACTACGGCAACGACATCATCATCCTCGATACCGCAGGCCGCCTGCAGATCGACGAAGTGCTGATGCAGGAGCTGGTCCAGATCAAAGAGGCTGTCCCCGTGGACGAGACTCTGCTGGTCGTGGACGCCATGGCCGGTCAGGACGCCGTGAACGTCGCCAAGACCTTCAACGAAACGGTCGGCATCGACGGCATCATCCTCACCAAGACCGACGGCGATACCCGCGGCGGCGCAGCCCTCTCGGTGCTGTCTGTCACCGGCAAGCCCATCAAGTTCCAGGGTACCGGCGAAAAGCTGGATGACCTCGAAGTCTTCCATCCCTCCCGCATGGCAGGCCGGATCCTCGGCATGGGCGATGTGCTGAGCCTCATCGAGCGCGCACAGGATGCCGCCGACGAGAAGCTGGCCGAAGAGACCGCCAAGCGGATGATGGAAAACAAGTTCGATATGAACGATATGCTGGCCCAGTTCGCCCAGATCCGCAAGATGGGCGGCGCGGGTGCCATGCTGAGCATGATGCCCGGCATGTCCGGCATCGACGCCAGCCAGATCGACGAGAAAGCCTTCGACCGCATCGAGGCCATGATCTACTCGATGACCAAGGCTGAGCGCGAGGACCCCTCCATCATCAACCCAAAGCGCAAGCGCCGCATCGCTGCGGGCAGCGGCACTCAGGTGTCCGACGTCAACAAGCTGCTCAAGCAGTTTGAGATGATGCAGAAGATGATGAAGCAGCTCAAAAAGAGCCCCAAGGGCTTTGCACGCAAGCTGGGCGGCCTGATGGGCAGCCCGGGTGCCTTCAGAGGCATGAAATAATTCCGGTATACACCCCGCTGTGGGGTTGTACAGATAGATTTAATCCCCGCAAACCGGGGAACAAGAAATTTTTGGAGGATATTACCATGGCAGTTAAGATTCGTCTGCGCCGCGTCGGCGCCAAGAAGGCTCCCTTCTATCGTGTTGTTGTTGCTGACAGCCGCTTCCCCCGCGATGGCCGTTTCATCGAGGAGATCGGCACTTACGACCCCAACCAGGAGCCCTCTGTCGTGAGCATCGACGGCGAGAAGGCTAAGGCCTGGATCGCCAACGGCGCTCAGCCCACCGACACCGTTCGCGTGCTGCTGAAGAAGTCCAACATTCTGTAAGGTGGAGGGCTGACTCATGCAGGAGCTGTTGCTGGCAGTTGCCCGCGGCCTCGTGGAGGATAAGGACGCCGTCAAGGTCACGGTGGACGCCCCCCGTGAGGACGGCACCATCGTCTACCACCTGAGCGTGGCAGAGGGAGATATGGGCCGTGTCATCGGCAAGCAGGGCCGGATCGCAAAAGCCATTCGTGTGGTGATGCGCGCGGCTGCTGTGCGGGTCGATGAAAAGGTCCTTGTTGAGATCGACTAAGCACCCTACAGGCCCTTTGCTGTAATGGCAAAGGGCCTTTTTGATTAGGAATAACCTCTCCGTCACGCCTGCGGCGTGCCACCTCCCCTATCGAGGGGAGGCCTTGGCATACCGGAAAGCTTTCCCTCTTCGCCAGAGGCTCCCCTCGATAGGGGAGCTGTCGAGCGAAGCGAGACTGAG
>OGEJ01000494.1_pt1 | contig 14050 bp, 24 predicted proteins | sample 1570701 | NCBI WGS metagenome assembly OGEJ01 (sample SAMEA2582140, study PRJEB24529) | metagenome | biome: Human gut stool | place: China | collected 2011
ATACCCGCCGCGGTCGAATACAACCGTCGTAATGCCTTTGGCAACGGCACGTTCCGCAACCAATTTACCGACCAGTGCCGCACCTGCTTTATTACCGCCGCTAGCCTGGCCCTTCAATTCTTTGTCCAAGGTGCTGGCGGATACCAATGTTTCACCCTTAACATCGTCAATTACTTGAGCGTAAATATTGTTAAGGCTACGGAATACGTTCAAACGCGGGCGTTCCGCCGTCCCGTTTATATGCTTACGTAAACGCCAATGACGTTTTACGCGAATCGCATTTTTACTGGATTTCAAGGAATTCACTCCTTTCTATAGTAACGAATTATTATTTCTTCGTACCGGCTTTACCGGCTTTACGACGTACATGTTCACCTGCATAACGAATACCCTTGCCCTTATACGGTTCAGGTAAACGATACCCGCGAATCTTCGCTGCAAATTCACCGACATGTTCGTTATTGGCACCGGATACTACGATCTGTGTAGCACTGGGGCATTCAACCTTAACACCTTCGGGAACATCAAGTTCAAGCGGATGCGAGAAACCGAGCGTAAGAGCCAATTTATTGCCCTTCATTTGTGCTCTGTAGCCGACGCCGACAATTTCAAGATTCTTCGTGAAACCTTCGGTTACGCCTGTTACCATATTGGCAACGAGAGCTCTCGTAAGACCGTGAAGTGCACGGTGATTTTTCTTCAGACGGACGTTCTACTGTAATAACGTTGTCCTGTACTGTATCTTTCATATCCTGGTGGAGCGTACGGGTCAGTTCACCTTTCGGTCCTTTGACGGAAATAACGGGACCGTCAATTTTAACCGTTACGCCTGCCGGGATATCAATAGGCATTCTACCTACTCGTGACATATCGACACCTCCAAAATTTACCAGACGTAGGCGATAACTTCGCCGCCCAGACCTAATTTACGAGCCGTTTTGTCGCTCATTACGCCTTGAGACGTAGAGATTACGGCAATCCCCAAACCGCCGAGTACGCGCGGAAGTTCTTCCTTCTTAGCATAAACTCGCAAACCGGGTTTGGAAATTCTTTTAATGCCGCTGATTACTTTTTCTTTATTGGAACCGTATTTCAACGTAACTTTAAGAGTTTTACCGTTGTTAACGGATTCAAAATTCTTAACAAAGCCTTCTTCTTTCAAGATGTTAAGCACTGCAGCTTTAACCGTAGAAGCAGGCATTTCCACCTTTTCGTGATATGCCGAATTGGCATTACGGATGCGTGTAAGCATATCCGCAATCGGATCGGACATTGACATGTGTAAAAACCTCCCTTCGTCTCTATCTTACCAGCTGGCTTTACGAACGCCAGGAATTTGACCTTTATACGCCAAGTCACGGAACGTAATACGACTAATGCCGAATTTACGCATGTAGCCATGGGGGCGACCCGTTACTTTGCAACGATTGTGCAGACGTACGGGAGATGCGTTTGCCGGTAACTGGGAAAGTGCTTCGTAGTCGCCTTTAGCCTTTAATTCAGCACGGAGTGCCGCATATTTGGCTACCATTTTTTCGCGTTTCTTTTCGCGTTCAAGCATCGACTTCTTTGCCATCTATGATTTCCTCCTTATTATTGCTTTTCAAAAGGCATGCCCATTAACGTCAACATATCGCGACCTTCTTCGTCGGTCTTGGCTGTCGTTACAATTGTAATATCCATGCCGCGAGCTTTATCGATCTTGTCATATTCGATTTCCGGGAAAATCAGCTGTTCTTTCAAGCCGAGCGTATAGTTGCCGCGGCCGTCAAAACCCGTTGCGCTGATACCGTGGAAGTCACGTACACGGGGCAATGCCAAGTTCATCAATTTATCGAGGAATTCATACATCCGTTCGCCGCGAAGCGTGACTTTGCAACCCAAATTCATGCCTTCACGAACTTTGAATGCAGCAATGGATTTCTTTGCTTTCGTAATGATAGGCTTCTGGCCGGAGATAATTGTCATATCGCCGACTGCTGCGTCCAACGCTTTGGAGTTCGTAACAGCTTCGCCTACTGCCATGTTGATAACGACCTTAGTTACCTTCGGAAGTTCCATGACATTCTTGTAGTTGTATTTTTCCTGTAATCCTTTCACTACTTCGGAAAGGTATTTGTCTTTTAATCTGGACACTCTCAAGGCCCTCCCTTCTTATTAGATAGCTTTGCCGCTCTTTACGGCCGTACGTACCTTCGTTCCGTCCGCCTGCGTAACCGTTTTTACGCGAGTCGGTTTGCCGCTTTCCGGATCGACGAGCATAACGTTGGAAACGTGAATGGGAGCTTCCTTCGTAATAATACCGCCTTGAGGATTGTTCTGACTCGGTTTCGTATGGCGTTTTACTTGGTTCAGGCCTTCTACGACAACGCGGTCTTTTTTCGGGTATGCCGCAATGACCTTGCCTTGTTTGCCCTTATCTTTACCTGCGATGATAACTACCGTATCACCGGTTTTAACGTGCATTTTTCCCATATTAGAACACCTCCTCCGTTATAATACTTCCGGAGCCAAGGAGATGATCTTCATGAAATCTTTTTCACGCAACTCTCTGGCAACCGGCCCGAATATACGAGTACCCTTAGGGCTTTTATCTGCATTGATTACGACTGCTGCATTTTCATCGAAGCGAATGTACGAACCGTCGGCACGACGCAATCCTTTTTTCGAACGAACTATAACAGCCTTGACAACGTCGCCTTTCTTGACAACGCCTCCGGGTGTTGCATCTTTAACAGTCGCAGTGATGATATCACCGATATTACCGTATTTGCGATACGAGCCACCCATGACCTGGATGCACAAAACTTTTTTGGCACCGGTGTTATCGGCAACATTCAACATCGTTTCTTGCTGAATCATGGCTTAACCTCCTAATTAATCGAAGCTTATTTAGCTTTTTCTACTACCGTTACGACTCGCCAATGTTTTTGTTTAGACAAGGGACGGGTTTCTTCGATGCGTACGATATCACCGATACGGCATTCGTTGTTTTCATCATGAGCTTTGAACTTTACAGTCGAGATGACAGGTTTCTTGTACAAGTCATGCTGTTCTTTGTATTCAACGGCAACGACAACGGTCTTATCCATTTTATCGCTGACGACTTTGCCTACGCGGACCTTACGTTCATTTCTTTCCATCTGTATGTGTGACCTCCTTTTAGATTAACCTTACCGGCTTATGCATGTAATTCTGCTTCACGTTGAACCGTTTTAATGCGAGCAATCGTTTTCTTGACTTCACGAATGCGCATAGGATTTTCTAATTGGCCGGTCGCATGTTGAAAACGGAGGTTAAACAATTCTTCTTTAAGGCTAACCACCTTTTCATCCATTTCGGCAGCGCTCAGAGCACGGATTTCTTTAACCTTCATTTTGTTCACCACCTAATTCCTGACCTTTGACAACAAACTTAGTCTTGATCGGCAGCTTATGGCCTGCAAGACGCATAGCTTCGCGAGCGATAGTCGGATTTACACCGCCCATTTCGAAGAGTACGCGGCCCGGTTTAACAACTGCTACCCAGTATTCGGGCGAGCCCTTACCGGAACCCATACGTGTTTCCGCCGGTTTTGCCGTAATCGGCTTGTCCGGGAAAATTTTAATCCAAACTTTGCCGCCACGTTTGATGTAACGTGTCATAGCAATACGGGCTGCTTCGATTTGACGGTTGGTAATCCAAGCCGGTTCGAGTGCAACTAAACCGTAATCGCCGTGAGCGACTTTGTTACCGCGTTGAGCAGTACCTTTCATGCGACCGCGGAACTGTTTACGATGCTTTACTCGTTTCGGAATTAACATTACTTAGCACTCCCTTCACGCTTATTTTGCGGAGCTTTTTTAGCTTCCGGTAAAATTTCACCTTTGTAAATCCAGCATTTGATACCGATACAACCGTACGTTGTATGTGCTTCTGCCGTACCGTAATCAATATCCGCACGGATTGTATGCAAAGGAATGGAACCGTCACGTACGCTTTCGCTACGTGCGATTTCAGCACCGCCGAGACGACCGGAGCACATGATTTTAATACCCTGTGCACCCATACGCATGGTGCGGCCGATGCTCTGCTTCATGGCACGACGGAAGCCGATACGGCGTTCCAACTGGCTTGCCACATTTTCAGCTACAAGTGTAGCGTCCAATTCGGACTGTTTAATTTCAGCAATGTTAACGTCTACGGTTTTATCCGTGAAACCCTTCAATGCTTTTTTAATATCTTCAATTCCTGCACCGCCGCGGCCGATAACCATACCCGGTTTTGCAGTGTGAATAATCAACTTGATCCGTTTTGCGGAACGTTCGATTTCAATACGGGAAACACCTGCGATATAGAGCTGTTTCTTTAAGAATTCACGGATTCGTACGTCTTCGTTCAAAAGTGTTGCATAGTCTTTTTCAGCATACCATTTGGCATCCCAAGGTTTTACAACACCGACACGAAACCCATGGGCATTTACTTTTTGACCCACTACCTTTCCCTCCTTACGCTCTTTCTTTTACTACTACAGTCACATGACTGGATTTTTTAAGAATTTTGAAAGCCTGTCCACGGCTACGCGGATGGATACGTTTCATTGTCGAGTCTTGGTCAACGAAAATTTCCGAAATGTACAAAGCATCGACATTCATATCATTGTTATGTTCCGCATTGGCTGCTGCAGAGCGAATGACTTTTTCTACAACCTTGGAGCCGACTTTCGGTGTAAACTTCAAGATTGCCATAGCTTCGCTCACATTTTTTCCCCGGACCAAATCGGCTACGATGCGGATTTTACGGGGAGCGATACGGACGTGTTTAGCAATTGCTCTTGCTTCCATCTGTCATTACCTCCCTTATTTTGTAACTTTTTCCGATTTAGCGTGGCCTTTAAATGTACGGGTAGGTGCGAATTCGCCCAATTTATGACCAACCATATCTTCTGTAACATATACGGGCACGTGCTTACGGCCGTCGTGAACGGCAATCGTATGTCCGACGAAGTTCGGCAAAATCGTAGATGCACGAGACCAGGTTTTTACTACTTTCTTTTCGTTGGCTTCGTTCATTGCATCGATCTTCTTAACGAGATGCGCAGCGACAAACGGGCCCTTCTTTACGGATCTGGACACTTATATATCTCCTTTCACGACCTATTTGCGTCTCTTCACGATAAACTTATTGGAAGCTTTCTTCTTGTCACGCGTCTTCACGCCGTAAGCAGGTTTACCCCAAGGAGTAACCGGACGTTTACGACCGACAGGCGACTTACCTTCACCACCGCCATGGGGATGATCGCACGGGTTCATAACAACACCGCGGTTACCGGGACGAACGCCCAACCAACGGCTACGACCGGCTTTGCCGATTGTGATGTTTTCATGATCCGGGTTGCTGACCACACCGATTGTAGCGCGGCAGTTTACATGAACCTGACGCAATTCGCCGGAAGGAAGACGCAAAAGTGCGTAGTTGCCTTCTTTAGCAATAAGCTGCGCCGAAGAACCGGCAGAGCGAACGAGCTGAGCGCCTTTACCGATTTTCAATTCCACGTTGTGTACAACCGTACCGAGAGGAATACGTCCCAAAGGCAATGCATTGCCGATTTTAATATCCGATTCAGGACCGGATACAACGACTGTACCGACTGTAAGACCGTGGGGAGCAATGATATATTTCTTTTCGCCGTCTGCATAGTTGAGCAGTGCGATGTTAGCGGAGCGGTTAGGATCGTATTCGATCGTAGCTACTTTCGCCGGAATATTATCTTTAATTCGTTTAAAATCAATTATACGATAGCGACGTTTATGTCCGCCGCCTTGGTGACGAACCGTCATCTTACCGCTGTTATTGCGACCGCCTTTATTGGTCAACTTAGCCAATAAGGACTTTTCCGGTTTGGACGTCGTAATATCTTCAAACGTCGAAACGGTCATGAAGCGACGGCCAGCGGAGTACGGTTTAAATGATTTAATGGCCATTATATGGTGCCTCCTCCTTTATATCGTTCTACCTAAGCGCCTTCAAAGAATTCGATTGTTTCGCCTTCATGAAGGGTTACGATGGCTTTCTTGTAATCCGGGCGCTTGCCGATGTATTTACCCATACGCTTGAATTTACCTGTCATGCGGATGGTGTTTACACTCTTGACCTTGACGCCGAAAACAGCTTCTACAGCTTTACGGATTTCAATTTTATTGGCATGAAGCGACACCTTAAATGTATATTTGCCATCAGACATCATCATCGTCGTTTTTTCCGTGATGACCGGTTTTACCAAGATATCATGCATCATCATTATGCGAGCACCTCCTCAATCTTAGCTACAGCGCTCTTTGTAATGAACAATTTCGTGTAGTGTAACAAATCGAAGATGTTCATATTTTCCGTAGATACGGACTTCACGCCCTGAAGATTACGTGCGCAGCGAGCCATTACTTCGTCGCCGTCCGTAATAAACAGGACTTTTTCACCGGAGAACTTAAAGTTGTCAACAACTTTTACGACTTCTTTTGTCTTCGGAGCCGCCAAAACGATTTCGTCAAGAACGAAGAGTTCGTTCGTGTTAACTTTATCGCTCAGTGCGGATTTAACAGCAAGACGTCTTGCCTTGCGAGGCATTTTCTGTTCGTACGAACGGGGTTGCGGACCGAAGACCGTACCGCCGCCGACCCACAAAGGACTGCGCGTACTGCCTACACGTGCCCGGCCGGTTCCTTTTTGTTTCCAAGGTTTTCTGCCGCCGCCGCGTACGAGACCTCTCGTTTTAGTAGCATGTGTGCCCAAGCGTTCGTTGGCCAATTGACGGAGAACAGCCTGTCTCATGACAGCTTCGTTCACTTCAACGCCAAATACGCTGTCGTTTAATTCCATTTCACCGGTTTGCGTACCGGCAATATTATACGTACTTACTTTCGGCATTTATATTATCCTCCTTCCTGTTTGACAATATTATCTGGGTTTTACAGTATCACGAATCATTACGATGCTGCCTTTAGGGCCCGGGATACCGCCTTTAATCAAGATGATGTTCTTTTCCGTATCGACTTTAACAACCGAAAGGTGAAGAACTGTTGCCTGATTGCCGCCCATTTGTCCAGGAAGCTTTTTACCTTTGATGACTTTACCGCCACCACCGGAAATCATAGGTCCGAGAGAACCGGGTTCACGATGAGATTTGGAACCGTGTCCCATAGGTCCGCGGTGGAAACCGTGACGTTTAATCGTGCCGGCAAACCCCTTACCTTTTGTGGTGCCAACTACGTCGACGAGATCGCCGCTTGCGAAAATATCAGCTGCCAGAGTTTGGCCTACCGTATATTCCGGTGTATCTGTCAGACGCAGTTCGCGTAAATGCTTCACAGGACTTACGCCTGCTTTGTCGAACTGACCCTTAACGGGTTTGGTTAAGTGTTTTTCTTTGATTTCGCCGTAGCCGAGCTGAATCGAATTGTAACCGTCCGTATCAACCGTCTTAACACGAACCACTACATTCGGGGAAGCTTCTACGACAGTTACGGGGACTACAGCGCCTTCTTCAGTAAAGACCTGAGTCATGCCCAATTTCTTACCCAAAATAGCTTTAGACATAATCGCACCTCCTCCTATAATTTGATTTGAATGTCTACGCCTGCCGGAAGATCCAGTCTCATGAGCGCATCAACGGTTTTGGGTGATGCATTCAAAATGTCGATATGAGTGCGTAATTCGAACTGTTCACGAGAGTCTTTGTTCACATGGGGAGTACGAAGAATCGTGTAGATGTTCTTTTCCGTCGGAAGCGGAATCGGTCCGGATACCATTGCTCCTGTCCGTTTCGCCGTGTCGACGATTTTCGCCGCGCTCAGATCCAATGTCTTGTGATCATACGCTTTGAGGCGAATTCTGATTCTTTCCTGTTTTGCCATTACGTAATTCCTCCTATCGTTCGTTTCACGGAACGAACTGCTCCGCGGGAGTTTCCCCGAAAGACGGGCAACATCCCGTTTCATAGTTTTCTACGCGGCCACAAAAAGGGCATACGAATCCCAGTGCCACGTACTTGACTATTTTACTACAAATCGCAAAGCCATGCAAGCTGTTTTTGCCTATATCCCAAGCCTTTTTTCTCGCTAAAAAACCGCTTTTACGAAAACCGCCGCTTCGATTCTTTTTTCAAAAACTTTGTCTTTTTGTATTGAACATTCTGTTGGCGACAAAAAATCTCCCTTGCCTAAACAAGGGAGATTTTCGTTTATAAGAAATCTTACTGTTCGATTTCCGATACGACACCGGCACCTACCGTACGGCCGCCTTCGCGAATAGCGAAACGCAAACCTACTTCGATAGCGATCGGCGTGATCAATTCAACTTCCATTTTTACGTTATCGCCGGGCATGCACATTTCTACACCTTCCGGCAACTTGATAACGCCCGTTACGTCCGTCGTTCTGAAATAGAACTGGGGACGATAGTTCGTGAAGAACGGCGTATGACGGCCGCCTTCATCTTTCGTCAATACGTATACCTGAGCTTTGAACTTCGTGTGCGGATGAATGGAACCGGGCTTTGCCAATACCTGGCCGCGTTCGATTTCTTTACGGTCTACACCACGGAGTAAAGCACCGATGTTATCGCCTGCTTCTGCCATGTCGAGGAGCTTACGGAACATTTCTACGCCCGTTACAACCGTCGATTTTGCTTCTGCCTGCATACCTACGATTTCTACCGTATCGCCGACTTTTACCGTTCCGCGTTCTACACGGCCCGTTGCTACCGTACCGCGACCCGTAATGGTGAATACGTCTTCGACAGGCATCAAGAACGGCTGATCCGTCGGGCGGTCAGGCGTCGGAATGTAGTCATCAACAGCATCCATCAATTCGAGAATCGCTTTTTTAGCATCTTCGTCGCCTTCGAGAGCTTTCAATGCCGAACCTACTACGATGGGAATTTCATCGCCGGGGAAATCGTAGGAGCTGAGAAGTTCACGAACTTCCATTTCTACGAGTTCAATCAATTCCGGATCGTCAACCTGGTCCGCTTTATTCAAGAATACAACCATAGCCGGTACGCCTACCTGACGTGCCAGGAGGATGTGTTCACGTGTCTGCGGCATGGGACCGTCAGCTGCCGATACTACGAGGATAGCCCCGTCCATCTGTGCTGCGCCGGTGATCATGTTCTTTACATAATCGGCATGGCCCGGGCAGTCAACGTGTGCATAGTGGCGTTTGTCTGTCTGATATTCTACGTGTGCCGTATTGATCGTAATACCGCGTTCACGTTCTTCCGGTGCTTTATCGATGTTAGCATAGTCGGAGAATTCAGCATAGCCTTTTTCGGACAATACTTTCGTAATTGCTGCCGTCAATGTCGTTTTGCCGTGGTCGACGTGACCGATCGTGCCGATATTGACATGGGGTTTGGTTCTTTCGTATTTTTCTTTTGCCATTGTACATTTCCTCCAATGCGATTAAAATTAGCCTTTTTCGCTGATAACTTTTTCCGCTACATTCTTAGGAACTTCTTCGTAGTGGTCGAAAGTCATTGTATAAACACCGCGACCCTGCGTCTTGGAACGCAAGTCCGTTGCATAACCGAACATTTCAGCCAAGGGTACGAACGCATTAATATGTTCCGCACCGCTGCGCATTTCCATTCCGTCTACACGACCGCGGCGAGAGTTTAAGTCGCCGATAACATCGCCCATGTAATCTTCGGGGACAACGACTTCAACCTTAACATACGGTTCGAGAAGTACGGGGTCCGCTTTACGCGCACCTTCTTTGAAGCCCATAGAACCGGCAATCTTGAAGGCCATTTCCGAAGAGTCGACATCATGGTACGAACCGTCGAAGACGACAACCTTAATATCTACCATCGGGAAGCCTGCAAGAACGCCCGTTTCCATCGCTTCTTTTACACCGGCTTCGACAGATCCGATATATTCACGAGGAATAGCGCCGCCGACAATCTTGTTTTCAAACTCGAAGCCCGCACCCGGTTCCTGAGGAATCAGTTCGAGCCAGCAATCGCCGTACTGACCGCGACCACCGGACTGGCGAACGAAACGGCCTTCCTGTTTAACAGTCTTGCGAATCGTTTCACGGTATGCAACCTGCGGTTTGCCGACATTAGCTTCTACCTTGAATTCACGAGCCATGCGGTCAACGATAATATCCAAGTGCAATTCGCCCATGCCGGAGATAATGGTCTGACCCGTTTCGGCATCCGTCTTAACTTTGAACGTCGGATCTTCTTCGGCCAAGCGAGCAAGGGCAACGCCCATCTTTTCCTGGTCGGCTTTCGTCTTCGGTTCAACAGCTACGGAAATAACCGGTTCGGGGAATTCCATTTTTTCCAAAATAATGGGGTTCTTTTCGTCACACAACGTATCCCCCGTCGTTGTATCCTTCAGGCCGACAATGGCACCGATATCACCGGTGTACGCCGTCTGAACTTCTTCACGGTGGTTAGCGTGCATACGTAAGATTCGGCCGACACGTTCCTTCTTGCCCTTTGTCGAGTTGAACACATACGTGCCCGCATCGAGAGTACCGGAGTACACGCGGAAGAAAGCGAGTTTCCCTACAAAGGGGTCAGCCATAATTTTGAACGCCAACGCGGAGAACGGTTCTTTGTCGTCCGCCTTGCGTTCAGCCGGTTCTTCAGAACCGGGAATAATGCCCGCTACGGGCGGAATATCCAAAGGCGACGGCATGTAGTCGACAACTGCGTCGAGCAGCATCTGAACGCCTTTATTCTTGTACGCCGAACCGCACAGTACGGGGAACATAGCGTTCGTTACAACCGCTTTACGAATAGCCTTTTTCAATTCATCTACGGAAAGTTCTTCACCTTCCAGGTATTTTTCCATGAGAGCGTCATCCGTTTCACAGATGGCTTCTACCATGATTTGATGATATTCTTCAGCCTGGTCCTTCATATCGTCGGGAATTTCAACGATATCGATTTGTTTGCCCAGGTCATCACCGTAAATTTCGGCCTTCATCGTTACGAGGTCGACAATACCGGTGAAGTCATTTTCAGCACCGATAGGAAGCTGAATGGCTACGGCATTGGCTTGGAGACGATCCTTCATCATGTCGACACAATTCAGGAAGTCCGCACCGGTCGTATCCATCTTGTTGATAAATGCAATACGCGGAACCTTGTAGTGTTCAGCCTGACGCCATACGGTTTCAGACTGAGGTTCTACACCGCCTTTTGCAGAAAAAACGGCAACGGAGCCGTCGAGTACACGTAAGGAGCGTTCAACTTCAACAGTGAAGTCAACGTGCCCCGGAGTATCGATGATGTTAATGCGGTGATCTTTCCAATGAGCTGTCGTAGCTGCGGATGTGATCGTAATACCGCGTTCCTGTTCCTGTGCCATCCAGTCCATAGTAGCGGCGCCGTCATGAACTTCGCCGATCTTATGTACACGGCCGGTATAGAAAAGGATACGTTCCGTCGTCGTGGTTTTACCGGCATCGATGTGAGCCATGATACCGATATTTCTTGTTTTTTCCAAGGAATATTCTCTTGCCACGATGTTCTTCCACTCCTCAATAGTAGTAACTTACTCTTACCAACGATAATGAGCGAACGCTTTGTTTGCTTCCGCCATCTTATGAGTATCTTCTTTCTTCTTGATAGCGGCGCCGGTATTGTTGAATGCGTCCATCAATTCGGCAGCAAGTTTTTCTTTCATTGTGCGTTCACCGCGTTTACGCGCATAGCCTACAGTCCAACGGATACCGAGGGACAATCTGCGATCTGCACGAACTTCAACGGGAACCTGGTAGTTAGCACCGCCGACACGGCGAGCGCGAACTTCCAATACAGGCATAACGTTGTTCAAAGCCTGTTCAAATACTTCCATAGGGTCTTTATTCATTTTGGAACGGATAATATCGAATGCATCATAAACGATGGATTCGGCAACACCCTTTTTACCGTCCAACATTACTTTGTTAATGAAGCGCGTAACGAGTTTGGAATGATATACCGGATCCGGCAATACATCGCGCTTCGGCACGGGGCCTTTTCTAGGCATGTCTAATTCCTCCTTAAATGTAAGTTATCAATTACTGCGGCAAAAATTATTTGCTCTTTTTAGCGCCGTATTTCGAACGGGACTGCTTACGATCTGCAACACCTGCAGTATCCAAAGCGCCGCGCACGATGTGATAACGTACACCCGGAAGGTCCTTGACACGACCGCCGCGAATTAATACAACACTGTGTTCTTGTAAATTGTGACCAATGCCGGGGATATAAGCCGTTACTTCGATAGAGTTCGTCAAGCGAACACGAGCAACCTTACGCAAAGCGGAGTTAGGCTTCTTCGGCGTAGCTGTGTACACACGAGTGCAGACACCGCGCTTTTGCGGGCATTCTTTCAAGGCCGGAGCCGTCGATTTCTTAACGGATGTCTGACGACCTTTACGAACCAATTGGTTAATTGTCGGCATATGGGCACCTCCTCTCTAAACAATTAGATTTATATTTGTAATCATCACCGGGAATGTTCCTTTAGATGATATTACCGAAATTACTTTAACAGACCTACGGCCGCCGCCTTTACTTTAATACGACAGGCCTCGCCCAATTCTTCCATAGTATACGTCGAGTCGACGATTATATCCGTTTGGGCGGCGCAGTCCGTCAAAGGACGAATGACAGCCTCATCGCTGTCTTTAGCAATATATATTGCGGACACTTCGTTCCGCTTCATCGCCTTTAACGTTTGTTTCGCACCGACTGTTTTTCTCGCCGCACGTAAACCTTCCAAGCTCACGAAACACACCCCTTACCCGCAAAAATAAATGTTGCACACACTGCAACACTTACGTATTTTATCATTCCCCCATGTGTCTGTCAATCCTTTTACACCGATAAACTGCACGAATTCACCGTTCATTATTACACGTTTCCGGGTATTCCATATTTCCTGTCTTATGAAAACCGACTTTACCGATTTCTCCTCTTTTATTTGAGAATAAATATCATTTATGATATTCTTAAGTAAAGTATGATACCTGGAAACCCTATGTTCATTTTTTCTAAGGAGGCTTTTATGAAAAAACGACTGCTTTCACTATTTCTTTTGATGTCCTTATTCCTACTCTTTCTTACGGCCTGCGGCAGTCAATCGCAACCGGCAAAAAAAGGCGAAAAGCTTAATGTCGTAGCTACGACTACCATGCTTACAGACTTGGTTTCTCAAATCGGCGGTGACGATGTGACCGTGACAGGGCTCATGGGCCCCGGCGTAGACCCCCACCTTTATCAGGCCGGCGCCGGCGATGTAACAACCTTATCCGGTGCAGACCTCATTATTTGCAACGGCCTTCATTTGGAAGGAAAAATGGGAGATGTTTTGAAAAACGTTGAAAACAAGGGAATCTCTACCGTTTACGTAGCCGACAGTCTTCCTGCGGAAAGCATTCTGACCTTTGAAAACGAGGGCGCGGCTGCCCAAGACCCGCATATTTGGTTTGACGTGGAAAATTGGAAAAAAGCGGCTACAGCCGTAGAAAAAGCTCTGGCTGAAAAAGATCCTGAGCACGCCGCCCGTTACAAGGAAAGAACGCAAACTTATTTGCAACAATTAGACGAAACGAACGAGTATGTTAAAAAAAGGAGTGCCGAAATTCCGGAAAATTCTCGGATCCTCGTAACGGCACATGACGCTTTTCAGTATTTTTCTCGTGCTTACGGCTTTCAAGTACGCGGGCTGCAAGGCGTAAGTACGGCCTCTGAAGCCGGTACTCGTGACATGGCCGACTTGGTGCAATTTATTACGGACCATAAAATAAAGGCCATTTTTGTGGAATCGTCAGTACCTCACAAAACGATCGAAGCAGTCCAGGAAGCTTGCCGAGCCAAAGGTTGGAATGTAGTTGTCGGCGGAGAGTTATACTCCGACTCTCTCGATACGACGACCAGTCCGGCCGGTACGTACATCGGTATGATAAAAGCAAACATAGACACGATTGTCGACGCCTTAAAATAAGGAGGTACACTGTGAACTGGGCTGTAGAAATAGAAGATATGACCGTAGCCTATGACAGGCATCCCG
>OGEJ01000502.1_pt1 | contig 13880 bp, 10 predicted proteins | sample 1570701 | NCBI WGS metagenome assembly OGEJ01 (sample SAMEA2582140, study PRJEB24529) | metagenome | biome: Human gut stool | place: China | collected 2011
AAATCAAGCAAAGGGGGCTGGAACGATGAAGCCTGAACTGAAAAAGCTGCTGTTGTTGAATCTGCCGTATCTGCTGTTCGTGTACCTGTTCGCCAAATGCGGGCAGGCGTACCGTCTGGCTGCGGGCGCGGATGCTTCGGCCAAGCTGCTGCACCTAACGAGCGGCATCTCCGCCGCCTTTGCAAACCCGCTGCCCAGCCTGCATCCGTTTGACCTCTGCGTTGGCGTTGTTGGTGCGGTGGCTGTCCGGCTCATCGTGTACAGCAAGGGCAAGAACGCCAAGAAGTACCGCAAGGGCGAGGAATACGGTTCTGCCCGGTGGGGCACCGCCAAAGACATTGCCCCGTACATCGACCCCAAGTTTGAAAACAACATCCTGCTGACCCAGACCGAACGCCTGACCATGACCGGGCGGCCCAAAGACCCTAAGACGGCCCGGAACAAGAATGTGCTGGTGATCGGCGGCTCCGGCAGCGGCAAGACACGCTTCTATGTGAAGCCCAACCTCATGCAATGTTTCCCCACTTCTGACTATCCCACCTCATTCGTGGTCACAGACCCAAAAGGCACACTGATTCTCGAAACAGGCCAAATGTTCCAGCGGGCAGGCTACCGGGTGAAAATCCTGAACACGATAAACTTTTCCAAGTCCATGAAGTACAACCCCTTTGTTTACATCCACTCGGAAAAGGATGTGCTGAAGCTGGTGAACACCCTGATTGCCAACACCAAGGGCGAGGGTGAAAAATCAGCAGAAGATTTTTGGGTGAAGTCGGAACGGCTGTTCTACACGGCTCTGATTGGCTACATCTGGTACGAGGCACCGGCAGAGGAAATGAACTTCACCACCCTGCTGGAAATGATAAATGCCAGTGAAGCCCGCGAGGATGACCCGGACTTTCAAAGCCCGGTGGACCTCATGTTTGAGCGGCTGGAACAGAAAGACCCGGATCACTTCGCCGTCCGGCAGTACAAAAAGTTTTTGCTGTCGGCAGGCAAGACCCGTTCCTCCATCCTGATAAGCTGCGGTGCCCGTTTAGCCCCATTTGACATCCGGGAAGTGCGGGAGTTGATGGAGGACGATGAAATGGAGCTGGACACCATCGGGGATGAAAAGACCGTTCTGTTTTTGATTATGAGTGACACGGACACCACCTTCAACTTCATTCTCGCCATGCTCCAAAGCCAGCTTATCAACCTGCTGTGTGACCGTGCGGATGATAAATACGGCGGTCGGCTGCCTGTCCATGTGCGGCTGATTCTGGACGAGTTCGCCAACATCGGGCAGATTCCAAACTTCGACAAGCTGATTGCCACCATCCGCAGCCGGGAAATCTCGGCATCCATCATCTTGCAGAGCCAGTCGCAGCTGAAAGCTATCTACAAGGATGCGGCCGAAATCATTTCGGACAACTGCGATTCTGTTCTCTTTTTGAGTGGGCGGGGCAAGAATGCCAAAGAGATTTCCGATGCGCTGGGGAAAGAAACCATCGACAGTTTCAACACCAGCGAGAACCGGGGTTCTCAAACCTCCCACGGACTGAACTATCAAAAATTAGGAAAGGCGTTGATGTCAGAGGACGAAATCGCAATCATGGACGGCGGCAGGTGCATTTTGCAGCTGCGGGGCGTGAGGCCGTTCTTCTCGGAGAAGTTCGACATCACCAAGCACCCGCACTACAAGTACCTTGCGGACGCGGACAAGAAAAATGCCTTTGATGTGGACAGGTTTTTATCTACCCTGCGCCGGAAGCGGCAGCAGGTAATCGCGCAGGATGAAAGTTTTGACTTGTACGAAATTGACCTGTCGGATGAAAATGCAGCCGAATAATTTTATTTTTGAGTGCCGCAGAACAAGCGGCAGAAAGTGAGGACCTTATGGAATTTTTCAACAGTGCAGTCGATACTTTGCAGACCATCGTGGTCGGTCTGGGCGGTGCCCTGTGTGTCTGGGGCGGCATCAACCTGTTGGAGGGTTATGGACAGGATAACCCCGGCAGCAAGAGCCAGGGCGTGAAGCAGCTGGTCGCGGGCGGCGGCGTTGCCCTGATCGGCGTGACCCTTGTCCCGCTGCTTTCCGGGCTGCTGGGCTAAGCCCTGCATTGCTGCCCACAATTATCCGAACAACGAATACTTAAAATCCTACTCTGCGCTCTCCCGCTCACATGGGAGGGCGCGGGAAAGGAGGTATCTTTGCTTGATTAGTGAGATCATCGAGAAATGGATAAAAGGCATTTTGATAGATGGCATCACGGGTAACCTCTCCGGCCTGTTCGATAACGTAAATGCCAAAGTGGGCGAAATCGCTTCGGATGTCGGCTCTACCCCGCAGGCATGGAACAGCGGCATTTTCAATATGCTGCGTAATCTTTCTGAAACGGTGGTGCTTCCCATTGCGGCGGCTATCCTTGCCCTTGTGATGTGCCATGAGCTTATCCAGATGATTACCGAAAAGAACAATATGCACGACTTTGACACCTCCATGTTCTTCCGCTGGATTTTCAAGTCTGCTTTTGCCATCCTCATTGTCAGCAACACATGGAATATCGTTATGGGTGTGTTCGATGCCACCCAGAGCGTTGTCAACCAAAGTTCCGGCGTTATCATCGGTGAAACATCCATCCACTTTGACCGCCTGATACCCGGACTGGAATTTCAGCTGGAAAGCATGACCATTGGCAGTCTGCTCAGCCTGTGGTTCCAGACCCTTGTGGTGGGCCTGACCATGAACATCCTGTCTATCTGTATTTTCCTTGTGACCTACGGCCGCATGATCGAGATTTATGTTGTGACCGCACTGGGACCTATCCCGCTGGCGACCATGGGCAGCAGCGAGTGGCGCAGCACCGGGCAGAACTACTTGAAGTCTTTGCTGGCACTGGGTTTCCAAGCGTTCCTGATTATGATTGTCGTGGGCATTTACGCGGTGCTGATACGCAATATTTCGGGCGCAGCGGACATTGCCGGGGCCATCTGGGGCTGTATGGGCTATACCGTTCTGCTCTGCTTCTGTCTGTTCAAGACCGGCAGCATCAGCAAGTCCGTGTTCGGTGCCCATTGAGAAAGGAGCGTTTGAATGGCGTATGTGACCGTTCCCAAAGATTTGACCCATGTAAAATCCAAAGTCTTATTCGGGCTGACCAAGCGGCAGCTGGTCTGCTTCGGCGGTGCGCTTTTAACGGGCGGACCGCTTTATTTTTTGGCCCGGAACTATCTTTCCAACAGCGCGGCGGCCCTGCTGATGATTTTTGCCATGCTGCCGGGGCTGCTGTTCGCTCTGTTCGAGCGGCACGGCCAGCCCCTTGAAGTAGTGATTCAGCAAATGATTCAGTGCTGCTTTATCCGTCCCAAGGAAAGGCCCTATCAGACCAACAATGCTTACGCCGCCCTTGTGCGGCAATACAAAATGGAACAGGAGGTAAAGGCCATTGTCCAGAAAAACGATACCCCGCGAAACCGAAAAGCCCAAAAAGCTCACCCGCGCCCAGAAAAAAGAAATTGATGCCGTTCTCCGCAAGTACAAGGGTGACGGCAAGCCCCGCACGGCACAGGCCACCATCCCGTATGAGGCCATCTACCCGGACGGTGTGTGCCGCATTGACCGACGCACGTTCTCCAAGTGCATTGCCTTTGAGGACATCAGCTATCAGCTGGCCCAGCCGGAAACGAGGACCGCCATCTTTGAACACCTGTGCGACCTGTACAACTATGTGGATGCCTCCATCCATGTGCAGCTTTCGTTTCTCAATCGCAAGGTTGACCCGGTGCAGTACGCAAAAAGTTTTGAGATCGCACCGCAGGGGGATGATTTTGACGACATCCGCGCCGAGTACACCGCCATCCTGCAAAAGCAGCTTGCCAGCGGAAACAACGGCATTGTCAAAACCAAGTACCTGACCTTCACCATCGAGGCAGACAATCTAAAAACCGCACGGGCGCGGCTGACCCGCATTGGTCTTGACCTGCTGGGCTATTTCAAGACCATGGGCTGCGTGGCGCACGTCATGGACGGACAGGCGCGTTTGGAGGTGCTGCACGGCATCTTCCACCCGGACGGGGAACCGTTCCGCTTTGACTGGGACTGGCTGGTGCCCTCCGGCCTGTCCACTAAGGATTTTGTGGCCCCGTCCTCCCTCTGCTTCGGCACGGCCAAGACTTTTGGACTGGGCGGCAAATATGGAGCTGTGAGCTTTTTACAAATCCTTGCGCCGGAACTTTCGGATGAAATGCTGGCCGATTTTCTCAAAACGGAAAGCGGCATTCTCGTCAATCTCCATGTGCAGGCCATCGACCAGACCGAGGCCATCAAAACCATCAAGCGGAAGATCACAGACCTTGACGCCATGAAGATTCAGGAGCAGAAAAAGGCTGTCCGTTCCGGGTACGACATGGACATCCTGCCCAGCGACCTTGCCACTTACGGCGAGGACACCAAAAAGCTGCTGAACAAATTGCAGACCCGGAACGAACGGCTTTTCATGCTGACCTTTCTTGTGCTGAATGTGGCCGACACCAAGCAAAAGCTGGGCAACGATGTGTTCCAAGCCGCAGGTGTGGCACAGAAGTATAACTGCTCCCTTGTCCGGCTGGACTACCAGCAGGAGCAGGGCCTTGTGTCCAGCCTTCCGCTGGGTATCAATCAGATAAAGATTCAGCGCAGCCTTACCACCTCCAACGTGGCGGTGTTCGTGCCCTTTGTGACGCAGGAGCTTTTCCAGGGCGGGGCCGCTATGTACTATGGCATCAACGCGAAATCCCAGAATATGATCATGCTGGACCGCAAGCAGGCCCGGTGTCCCAACGGCTTGAAGCTGGGCACGCCCGGCAGCGGCAAATCCATGAGCTGCAAGTCCGAAATCGTCAGTGTGTTTTTAACGACTGCTGACGATATTTTTATTTCAGACCCAGAGGCCGAGTATTATCCGCTGGTCAAGCGGCTGCATGGGCAGGTCATCAAACTTTCGCCCACCAGCAAGGACTATGTGAATCCTCTGGACATCAACCTGAATTATTCCGAAGATGACAGCCCGCTGGCCTTGAAGTCGGATTTTGTGCTGTCGTTCTGTGAGCTGGTCATGGGCGGCAAAACAGGTCTGGAAGCGATTGAACGCACCGTGATAGACCGTGCCGTGAAAGCCATCTACCGCCCCTATCTGGCGAATCCCTGCCCGGAGAATATGCCGATTTTGTCTGACCTCCACCAAGCCCTGCTCGACCAGCACTTGCCGGAAGCGGACCGGGTAGCGCAGGCATTGGACTTGTATGTGTCCGGCTCGCTGAATGTGTTTAATCACAAAACGAATGTGGACATCCACAACCGGCTTGTGGCCTTTGACATCAAAGAGTTAGGCAAGCAGTTAAAAAAACTGGGGATGCTCATTATCCAAGACCAGATATGGGGCCGCGTCACCCAGAACCGCAGCCAAGGCCGGGCTACATGGTATTTTGCAGACGAGTTCCACTTACTCCTGAAAGAAGAACAGACCGCCGCGTACAGTGCCGAGATTTGGAAACGCTTCCGCAAATGGGGCGGTGTGCCCACGGGCGCCACCCAGAATGTGAAGGACCTTCTTTCTTCCCCGGAAATCGAGAACATTCTGGAAAACAGCGACTTCATCACGCTGCTGAATCAGGCATCCGGCGACCGCAAAATCCTTTCGGAACGGCTGAACCTCTCCGCAGACCAGCAGAAGTACATCGACAATTCGGAACCGGGCGAAGGACTGCTGATTTTTGAAAATGTGGTGCTTCCGTTTTCCAACCCCATCCCGAAAAACACCCAGCTCTATAAGATCATGACCACCCGGCTTAGCGAGGTGGTGGAGCTATGAGCCTAACGCATTTCAGCTTGTTTTCCGGCATCGGCGGCATCGACCTTGCCGCAGAAGCGGCGGGTTTTACTTCGGTCTGCCAATGCGAGTGGGCAGCCTTCCCCGCCGCTGTGCTAGCAAGCCACTGGCCGGAGGTACCCTGCTTTCAGGACATCACCACCGTAACAAAGGAGGCTTTCTTTGAAAAAACAGGACTTCGCACCGTCACCCTCATTTCAGGCGGCTTCCCGTGCCAGCCGTTCTCCACCGCAGGACGGCAGCGCGGCTTCCACGATGAACGCTACCTCTGGCCCGAAATGCTGCGCGTTATCCGGGAATTGCAGCCCCGTTGGGTGCTTGGAGAAAATGTTGCTGGCTTCCTCCGTATGGGGCTCGACAAAACGCTCATTGACTTGGAGCAGGCAGGTTACGATGTTCGGTTTTCGTATTACCTGCTGCTGCCGTTGGCGCGTGGCACGAACGGAAACGGGTATTCATCATCGGCTCCGCTGCTGCCAACACCTCTTGCCAGCGACACCGGGGATGTGGGCAAGGGGCTGGACATCCAAATCTCTGCGAATGGCAGTTACCGCAAGATGAACAAGGATGGCAAGGCGTGGACGGCGCGGCTTTCCCATGTGGTCTACCGGATGACCCCCACCACGCTGGAAAAGCCCTACCTCAACCCGGACTGGGTAGAGTGGCTGATGGGTTTCCCGCGCAAATGGACGGACATTCCCTTTGGGCCGAAGAACCCGCCGACATCTCGCGTTTGACCGAAGAGGTGCCGAACCGCAGCAAGCGGATGAAAACGCTGGGCAATGCGGTTTCGCCGCCGCAGGTGTTCCCGATTCTCAAATACATTGCGGACATTGAAACGGGCTGCTGCCCGATGGGAGGTGAAGAACCTTGAAAGAATTGCAGGCAAAAGCCAAAGTCACCCAGACCATGACCCGTGACGGTCTGGTGGTGGAAAATCAGGCCACTGGCACTGTGGAGAACGTTTCTACTCGTGAAGCAGAACGGGATTACTCCACGGATGCCGAGGGCAAGGCCGAAAAAATTCTGGAACGGGCCGATGACATCAAGGACGGGCATAAGAATAAAAAGAAAGCGAAAAAGGCAGCAGAAACAGCGGCCACCGCCGAAAGCGAAGATGGCCTGCACGGTTCCGCCGCCCGTCTGGAACTGACCGAAGAAGAACGGGCAGACCCGGCGTTGCAGCCGTACATCCAAAAGGCGGAAGCGAAAGCCGACAAACTGGATGCGGCCCGCGCCGCTCTGCCGAAGAAGCGTGTCCCGGTCAAGGAAAAAGTTTACGATGCAGCCAGCGGCAAGGCAAAATCCACCCTGCGGTTTGAGCAGCAGGACAAAGGCCCGCCCAGCCTGAAACCAAACCCGGCCAGCCGCCCGCTGTCGGAAGCATTGCTGTTCGCTCACGGAAAAATCCACGAGGTCGAACACGAAAATGTGGGCGTGGAGGGCGGCCACAAAGGTGAAGAACTGGTGGAGCGTCAGACCGCCAAAGCCATCCGCAGCGGCATCCGGCACCACAAGATGAAGCCCTACAAGGCCGTGGAAAAGGCAGAGCGTCAGCTCATGTCTGCCAATGCAGAATACTTTTACCAGAAATCCTTGCGGGACAATCCGCAAATTGCACAGGCGGCCAGCAACCCCATTTCCCGGATGTGGCAGAAACGGCGTATCAAACAGCAGTATGCCAAAGCTGCACGGCAGGCCGGACAAGCCGCCGCGCAGGGTGCAGCCGCCACCGCAGAGAACGGTTTCCGGGTAACGAAGCTGGCGGCCGAGGGCGGCGAACGGGTAGCCGAATTTGCGGCCCGGAACTGGAAAACCATTCTGATCGTGGCGGTGTTCGGTCTGCTGGCTCTGCTCCTGATAACGGGTTTGCAGTCCTGCACCGTGATGGCGGGCACCGCTGGAACCGGCGTGACGGCATCTTCTTATTTTTCCAAGGACAAGGATATGCTGGGTGCAGAGAAAGCCTACGCCAAGCTGGAACAAAAGCTGCAACGTTATCTCGACACCTACGAGGCCACCCACAACTATGACGAGTATCATTTTTATCTGGATGAAATCGAGCATGACCCCTATGTGCTGATCTCGATTTTGTCCGCGCTGCATGACGGCGTGTTCACACTGGCCGAGGTGCAGGGCGAACTTGAAATGCTCTTTGAAAAGCAATACATCCTGACCGAGACCGTGACCATGCAGATACGCTACCGTACAAAAATGATGGTCATTATTGGCCCGTATGGTGTGCCGCAAGTTATCACCTACCAAGAACCGTATGAATACTACATCTGCACGGTCAAGCTGAAAAACAAGGATTTGTCCCATTTGCCCGTGGAAGTGCTGACCGAAGAACAACTCAGTGCTTATTCGCTCTATATGCGCACGCTGGGCAACCGGCCGGATTTGTTCGGGCAGGCACAGTACCCCAATGCGTCCACCATCAAGCAGCCCATCTATTACGACATTCCCCCGGAAGCCCTCAAAGATGATAAGTTTGCCGCCATGATGGAGGAAGCCACCAAGTACATCGGCTACCCGTATGTGTGGGGCGGCAGTTCGCCCAGCACCAGCTTTGATTGCAGCGGCTACATTTCGTGGGTGCTGAATCACTCCGGCTGGAACGTGGGCCGCCAGACCGCACAGGGCCTTTACAACCTCTGTACTCCTGTTTCGGCCGCACAGGTCAAACCGGGCGACCTTGTGTTTTTCAAGGGCACCTACGATACCCCCGGCGTGAGCCATTGCGGTATCTATGTAGGCAATTCCATCATGCTGCACTGCGGCGACCCTATCTCTTACACAAACCTCAACTCAAAATATTGGCAGGAACATTTTTACAGCTATGGGCGTTTACCGTGACGCCAGAAAGGATTTTGTATGGCAAAAAGACTTTCTCGCATTGAGCGCGACATCGAACGGCTCAAAGAAAAAATCTCTGAATACCAGCAGCAGTTGAAAGAACTGGAAGCTGCAAAGACTGAACAGGAAAACTTGCAGATCATTCAGCTGGTGCGCAGCATGAACATGAAGCCGGACGAGTTCGCGGCCTTCCTGCGCAGCGGTGCGCTGAATGTTGCACCCACCGCCACACCGTACCACAAACAGGAGGATGCCGCCGATGAAACCTGACAACTGGAACCGTTTCGCCGCCGGACTGCTGGCTATCCTGCTCTGCCTCTGTTCGTTCTCCATGCCTGCTTTTGCAAGCGGCTCTGACCCTGCCCCGGAACCTCTGCCGGAAATTACCGAGGAAGAACCGACTACGGGCGGCATGGAGCCGGAGGGCGTGTCCATCACGCCCAAAGGCAACGCAACACTGGTGGATGATTTCTACGGGGACAAACAGCTTATCACCGTGACCACCAAAGCCGGGAATTATTTTTACATTCTAATTGACCGCGCCAACGAGGACAAAGAAACCTCTGTCCACTTCCTGAACCAAGTGGATGATGCCGACTTGCTGGCTCTGCTGGATGAAGAACCGCAGACCACCGAGGTCTGCACCTGCACGGTGAAATGTGAGGCAGGAAACGTGAACGAAAACTGCCCCTTGTGTGAAAAGAGCCTGCGGAGCTGCACGGCCCCGGAAGCTGTGAAAACCGACACCGAAACGCCGCAGGAAAAGCCGAAATCCAACATGGGCAGTCTGATGATCCTGCTGGTACTGGCTCTGACGGGCGGTGGTGTAGCACTCTACTATTTCAAGTTCCGCAAGCCCAAGGCCGATACCACCGGGCACGATGATCTGGACGAATACGATTTTGGCGAGGACGAAGATGCAGACGAGGAACCGGCTGAAATCGAGATTCATTCGGAGGATGGACAGGAGGATGAAACATGAGTTTTCAGCTGGTGATTGCCGAAAAGCCCAGTGTAGCCTGCAGCATCGCCGCCGTGATCGGGGCCGATGAAAAGCAAAACGGCTATTGGCAGGGCGGCGGGTATCTTGTCAGCTGGTGCATCGGGCATCTGGTGTCCTTTGCGGAAGCGGGCCAGTACGATGAAAAATACTGCAAGTGGAAGTATGAAGATTTGCCCATCCTGCCCCAGCCGTGGCAGTTCATTGTCCCGGACGAAAAGAAACAGCAGTTTGAAATTGTGCGCTCTCTGCTCAACCGCCCGGATGTGGACAGTGTGACCGCCGCGACCGATGCAGGCCGGGAGGGAGAACTGATTTTCCGTTTCGTCTACCAAATGGCCGGCTGCACAAAACCTGTGAAGCGGCTCTGGATTTCCAGCATGGAGGATGCCGCTATCCGGGAGGGCTTTGCAAACCTGCGCCCGGATTCGGATTATGATGCTCTGTATCAATCGGCCCTCTGCCGTGCAAAGGCGGATTGGCTGGTGGGCATCAATGCAACACGGCTGTTTTCGGTGCTGTATCACAAAACCCTGACGGTAGGCCGGGTGCAGACCCCGACACTGAAAATGCTGGTGGACCGGGATGCAAAAATCCTGCGCTTCCAGAAAGAAAGGTATTACACAGTCGGCATCCAGTCCGGCAGTCTGAAAGCAGACAGTGGACGCATTGCCAGCATGGACGAGGCCGACACTTTGAAAAATGCCTGTGCCGGGGCATCTGCTATCTGTTCTTCTGTCAAGCGGGAGAAAAAGACAGAACAGCCGCCCAAGCTCTATGACCTGACCACCTTGCAGCGGGAAGCAAACCGTCTGTTCGGTTTTACGGCAAAACAGACCCTTGATTACGCCCAGCAACTTTACGAGAAGAAACTGCTGACCTATCCCCGCACGGACAGCCAATATCTGACCGAGGACATGGGCCAGACAGCACAACATCTTGTGTCTGATCTGCTGGGGCTGCTGCTCTTTGCCCAAGGCCTTGCGCTGACTGCGGAAGTAGGCCGGGTGCTGAACAGCAAAAAGGTATCGGACCACCACGCCATCATTCCCACTGCTGAATTTGTAAAACAGGGCTTCGCTGGTCTTGCCGAAAGTGAATGCAAGCTGATGAACCTTGTCTGCTCCAAACTGCTCTGCGCGATAGCCGCGCCCCATGAGTACGAAACTGTGACTGCTGTGTTCTCCTGCGCCGGGAACGAGTTCACCGCCAAGGGAAAGACGGTGCTTGTTCCCGGTTGGAAAGAGATCGACCAACGGTTTCGTTCCACTCTGAAAGCAGACGGTGAAGAAGAAACGGAAACCCTGAACACCCTGCCGGAACTGACCGAGGGGCAGAACTTTTCCGTGACAGCGGACGTTTCGGAACACTTCACGTCCCCGCCGAAAGCCTACACCGAAGATACGCTCCTGTCAGCAATGGAGCGGGCCGGGGCCGAAGATATGCCGGAGGACAAGGTGAATTGCTCCGCAGGAGCAAGAGAGGGTGGCCTGGGCCATGCAGAACGCAAGGGGCTGGGCACACCCGCCACCCGCGCGGCGATTCTGGAAAAGCTGGTGCAAATGGGCTTTGTGCAGCGCAAGGGCAAACAGCTTGTCCCCACCAAGGACGGCATCAATCTGGCGGTGGTTCTGCCGGAAAGCCTGACCTCTCCCGCTCTGACTGCTGAATGGGAAAACCGTCTGACCGAGATTGCCAAGGGCAATGCAGACCCGGACGAGTTCATGGCCGAAATTGAAGCGCAGGTGCGTCAGCTGGTCAAGACCTACTCCTGCATCAGCGCGGACAAACAAAACCTGTTCCAGTCGGAACGGGTTATCATCGGCAAGTGTCCCCGGTGTGGTGAAAACGTCTACGAGGGCAAGAAAAACTTCTACTGCGGAAATCGTGGCTGTCAGTTCGTAATGTGGAAGAATGACCGCTTCTTTGAGCAGCGAAAAAAGGCGTTCACCCCGAAGATCGCCGCCGCTCTGCTCAAAAACGGTAAGGCAAAGGTAAAGGGCCTCTACTCCGAGAAAACAGGCAAAACTTATGATGCAACGGTGCTTCTGTCAGATACGGGAGGCAAGTACGTCAATTACCGGGTAGAGCGTAAGGAATAAAAAAAACGAGGGCCGGTTATGGTAAGGTGAAGCATTCATTTTGCCATAACCGGCTCTCTCTATCCGTAGGATAGCAAAAAAAGGAGTGTGACCAAATGAGCGAATTATTTTCCATCCAGCTGCAAAATCGACAGCAACAAGGCGGAGATGGCGTCTGGCTGGACCTGCCCACTACAACCGAACAGGTACAAGCGGCCCTGCGGCAAATCGGCATTTCGTCCGATAATCCGCAGGGCCTTTTCATTTCCGGCTACTTTGCCGAGGAAGAAAAACGCTTTGCAATTTCTTATAACATGGTGCTGGCATCCAATGTGGACGAACTGAACTTTCTGGCATCACGACTGGAAACCCTCTCTACCGGGGAACGCGCAGAGCTGAACGCCGCCCTGCAAGCCCCGCAGAGTGAGCTTTTCAGCATCGGGAGAATCACCGACTTTCCCGAAAACGTGGACTACTATGTGCATCTGCCGGATGTGCACGGGCCTGCCCAGCTAGGAGATTACTACCTGAATCGCTCCGGCATGGTGGATATGCCGGAAGAATGGAAAGGCGGCATCGACACGGCACAGTTTGGCCGATATGTGGCTCAGCAGGAACAGGGTGCGTTCACCCAGTATGGCTACCTTGTCAAAAGCGGGGATGCGTGGCAGAAAGTCCACGAGGGCCAGCCTGTGCCGGAAGAATACCGGGTGCTGTCTTTTCCTGTGCCGGAAGTCATGCGGGATGCAGCCAATATCCCGCCGCCTGTTCAACCTGAAACAGAACCGCAGAAAGTTATTCCCATTATCCTGAACGGTAAGGACAGTGCAGAACGGATGAAAGAAATTACGGACCGGCTGGAAACAGGGATTCAAGAGCTGTTCGACAGCGACCGCTACAAAGCCTACCTCACCACGATGGCAAAATTCCACAATTACAGCTTCAACAACACCTTGCTGATCGCTATGCAGGGCGGGCAGCTGGTGGCAGGCTTCAACAAGTGGAAAGACACGTTCCACCGCAACGTGAAAAAGGGCGAAAAGGGCATCAAGATCCTTGCCCCTGCGCCGTATAAGGTGAAGCAGAAGATGGAAAAGCTGGATGAACAGGGTAAGCCGATTCTGGACAAGAACGGCAAGCCGCTGACTGAGGAAAAGACGGTGCAGATTCCGGCTTTCAAGGTGGTGTCCGTGTTCGATGTCAGCCAAACCGAGGGCGAACCGCTGCCATCCATTGCGGTGAATGAACTTTCCGGCAGCGTGCAGGACTACCAAGATTTTTTCAAGGCATTGGAGCAAGCTTCCCCGGTGCCCATCGGGTTTGAGGACATCGAGGGCGGGGCGCACGGTTATTTCCACCTGCTTGACAACCGCATTGCCATCCAAGAGGGCATGAGCCAGTTACAGACCATCAAGACGGCTATCCATGAAATTGCCCACGCCAAACTTCACGCCATCGACCCCACCGACCCGGAACAGACCAACCGCCCGGACAGCCGCACCCGCGAGGTGCAGGCGGAAAGCGTGGCTTATGCCGTCTGCCAGCACTATGGGCTGGACACGTCCGAGTATTCGTTTGGCTATGTGGCCGGATGGAGTTCGGGCCGGGAACTGGCGGAACTGAAAGCCTCTCTGGAAGTTATCCGCAGCACAGCCCATGAGCTGATCTCTGCACTGGACGAACATCTGGCAGAGCTGCGTCAGCAGCGGGAAGCAGACCTTTCTGCTGCACAGGAGACTGCATTTGTGCTGGACAGTGGCAACACCCTGTTCATCCAGACCTGCGATTCCGGCTATGACTACACCCTGTACGGCCCGGACAAAAAGGCTCTGGATGGCGGGCAGCTGGATGCGCCCGGCCTGACCTTGAAAGATGCCGGGGAGGAAGCACTTAACCTGCTGGGGCAGACAGCCACGGTGTCGGAAATTCTTTTGGGCGATAAGCTGGCGGCATTCCAAGATGCAGCAGAAAAGGCCAACGAACTTCCCGCGCCTGTCAAAATTCCAGACCCTGCCGCAGAGCCCACGGTCACGATTCTGTGGAGCGAAAGCGACAAGCTGCAGGACGGCGAAATCATGCCGCTGTCCGTGGCGA